>Ga0326760_1000904_pt1 | contig 13952 bp, 13 predicted proteins | sample GCREP_S_FD_207668 | JGI IMG/M metagenome (GOLD analysis project Ga0326760, IMG submission 207668) | Hot spring sediment microbial communities from Geyser Creek Basin, Yellowstone National Park, WY, United States - GCR.EP_S | ecosystem: Environmental > Aquatic > Thermal springs > Near-boiling... | reverse complement strand
GGATAATTCTCGGCGTGCACGTAGAGGACGTCATCTTCCGGGGCAGCCCGCCGAGAGTCACGGGCGTTATGTGGGTGTGGACGCCGGTGCATGCATCGGGCATGCACGCGGACCCCCTTTACACTCAAGCTAGGGCTGTGGTTGACGCAACGGGGCACGGCGCTGAGGTCGTGTCAGTCGCGGCCAGGAAGGTGCCAGAGCTCGGAATCCAGCTGCGCGGCGAGAGGTCGGCGTGGGCCGAGGTCTCGGAGAGACTCGTCGTGGAGCACACTGGCAGGGTGGCGCCGGGCCTCTACGTGACGGGAGTCGCCGCGTGCACCGTCTACGGCCTGCCGCGGATGGGGCCGATATTCGGCGGCATGCTGCTGTCGGGCAAGAAGGTTGCAGAGGCCGTCCACGCAGATCTCTCGCGCGCGGCTCAGTAGACCTCGACGAAGTCCGCCGGCCTCGGTATCTCCTCCTTGAGGCCCTTCCTCTTCCGGATCTGCCTTATTAGGTCCAGCGCCATTGACTCGGGAATAGGGGCCCACCGTGAGAACTGCATCGACCAGAACACCCTGCCGGCGGCGGCTGCCCGCAGCTCGTCGCTGATGCCGAAGGACCCGAGCACTGGCAGCTCTGCCTTCAGATACGTCATGTACTCCTGCTGCGTCATGTCTAGTACCCTCCCTCTGTGTTTGCTCAGCACTGATATCACGGCGCCCGTGTACTCGGGGGCGACCTTTATGTCAAGCCTCAGTATTGGCTCGAGGAGCGTCGGCTTGGCGGAGAGGAACGCCGCGAACACGGCATTCTTCGTCGCCGGCATTATCTGCGCGGGACCTCTGTGCGCGGGGTCTTCGTGAACTACCGCGTCGACCAGCACCACCTTGACGCCGCGAACTGGCTCCTGGGCCAGCGGCCCCGCCTCCATGGCCCACCTGAATCCCTGTATAATGTAGTCGCGGACCTCGCGCAGGTACTGGATACCCGATGTCTTGTCCACGAGGATGTTGCAATAACGCTCGTCGACACTCCAGACTCCCCTGGCCTCGTCGCTGTCCCACCCGGCCCTTTCCCTGAGCACCTTGGCCCTCTCCCTTGCGTCCTGGTCGTCAGTTACCTCTCCGGACGCCACGAGCTCTATGCTGGTCCCGTCCAGCGGCTCGACATAAAAGTAGAGGCGGTTGTGCTTGTTAGGCGACTTGCCCTCCCACACCTGCGATCTGGCCCTCACTGTCTCTCTGAAGCGCACTAGAGGCTGCGACACCGCGAACTCCGTCTTGGATCTCTCCTTCAGAAGCCACGCTGCTATCTCGAGGTGCAGCGTCCCGACGCCCGAGAGTAGAATTTGTCCCGTCTCCCGGTCTATTTTGAGGTCCAGCGTCGGGTCCTCTATAGTGAGGTCCTTTAGTGCCTCGACGAGCTTGGTCAGCTCTGCCGGGTTCTCTGGCTCTATCGCGACGGTGACTACAGGCTCGGCGATATACTTCATCTTCTCGAATGGCGGCACGTCGGTGTGCGTCACGTCGACCAGCGTGTCGCCGGCTCTCGCCTCCTCGACGCCCATTAACGCGACTATGTTGCCGGCCGGCATGTAGGGAACTATGACTCTCGACGGTCCCATGTAAATGTAGGTCTGGAGGACTCTCCTCCTGACCCTCTTGCCGACGATGTAGACCTCCCCGCCCTCCCGTATAGTGCCCGAGAACACGCGGCCGGTCGCGATGAGACCGGCGTGCGGGTCCTTGTTTACTCTGCTCACGGCAATTACCGTGGGCCCGCTGGGGTCTGCCTCAAGCATTGCCTTGCCCACATCGCTGTCCAGATCGCCGGGCCACAGCCTCGGGATTCTGTACTTCTGCGCCACGTTCGGCGGCGGCGTGTGCTCTATGATCATTAACAGCAACGTCCTGTACAGCGGGAACTCCTCTGCGAGCTTGTCAACATAGCCCCTCTCGTAGGCGTCAATTATATAGCTGAACTTGATGCCGGCCTTCTGTGCCATCGGTATTGTTAATCCCCACTTATGAAGCGCAGAGCCTATTGCCAGCTGGCCCTTGGCCGGGTCTATCTTCCACTTGTCCTTGAACTCCGGTGGGGCGAACATTTCTATAAGCGCGTTAAACTCCCTGACTATGTTGAAAATCCTCTGCTGGATCTCCTGAGGCGACATGCGCAGCTCCTTAATGAGGCGGTCCACCTTGTTTATGAACAGCACCGGCCTGACGTACTCCTCCATTGCCTGCCTCACTACAGTCTCTGTCTGGGTCATTATGCCCTCGACGGCGTCAACGACCACCAGCGCGCCGTCCATTACCCTCAGCGAGCGCGTCACGTGGCCCGTGAAGTCAACGTGACCCGGCGTGTCGACGAAGTTTATGAGGTAAGACCTCCCGCCGTGCTCGAAGTACAGCGAGATGTTCGCTGCCTTTATGGTCATCTGTCTCAGCTGCTCGATAGGCACGAAGTCCATCGCGAGGGCCTTGCCGGCAACTTTGGGCGACAGGAGCCCGGCGCCCATTAGGAGCGAGTCGGTCGTCGTGGTCTTCCCGTGATCGACGTGCGCTAACGTGCCCACATTTCTCACTTGCGCCGGGCTCCGCGCTATGCTCAGAATCTCGTCGAGCTGCTTCTCAACGACGCGCACGGCGGTCGAGGACACGCGGTGACGCGCGAGCAATGTATATAAGAGTTTCCGGCGGCTAGTCGGGGGGACACATGCGCTCCTCGTGCCTGAACTCGCGCGCGCTGCCCCGCCACACAATGCGCCCGTCCCTGAGTACTATGACGTGGTGGCACAGGCCCACCACGTCCATGTGGTGGGTGCTCACGGCCACGACCCTCCCCCTCGCGTAATCCCTAGTGATTTTCATAACCTCGCAGCGCCAGTCCTCGTGCAAGTTTGCGAGGGGCTCGTCGAGTAGGAGCATGTCGGCCTCGGCGGCAAGCGCCGCGGCCAGCGCGACTCTCTGCCTCTGCCCCCCGCTCAGTGCCCGCCACTCCCTGCCGGCAAGTCTCTCCACTCCGAGCGCGGACATATAGGCCATTGCGATTTTCTCGTCCCGCGGGCCGGCAGGCCTCGGCGAGAATCTCGACCTCCCCGCCAGCACCACCTCCAACGCCTTCATGTCAGGCGGGACGTAAACCTCCCCGAGGTACGCGCGCGACGAGATGCCAAATAGCCTGACGGAGCCGCGGTCCGGTCTCATGATGCCCGCGAGTATCTTCATCAGCGTGGTCTTCCCGGCGCCGTTGGGCCCCACGATGCACGTGAGGCCTCCCTCCAGCGAGCCGGAGGCAGCGAGCGTGAAGTCCCCGAGTCTCTTCACGACGTCAAACTCCACGCGCATGGCGGTACCGCCACATCAGCAGTACGGCGGCGGGCGCGCCGACGAGCGAGAGAGGGACGTTCACCGGGACCTCCCGGGGGAGGGCCAGCCTCACGACTGCGTCGGCCGCCAGCGCCGTGGCCGCGCCCGTCATTGCCGTGACGGCAAGCGTGGCGTCAACGCGCTGGCGCCCCGAGATCCACCGGGCCATGTGCGGCGCCATGAGGCCAACAAAGCCCACGGGCCCGACGAGCGCCACCACGAGGCCCGCGGCCACGGCCGCAGCCCCCACCGCGAGCGCCGCCGCGCGCCTCACGTCAACGCCAAGCCCTGCCGCCGCCTCCTCGCCGTGCACTAGCGCCGCCACGTGCCTCGCGTTGAGGTAGATCGCGAGAATTACGGCGATTGCTGCGGCGGCTGCGGCGTAGCCGACGGGCCCGGACGGGTACGCGGCAAAGCTGCCCTGGAGCCCAAGGTAGATGAAGCCCAGCTCCTCCGGGGGGAGCGCGAGCAGTAGCAGCTGCGTCACCGAGTGGGCCGCAAATGACAGCAGGACGCCCGTGAGGAGCACTACGAGCAGGTCGGCCCGCCGGGCGAGCCACGTCAGCGCGGCCGTCGATGCGGCAGCGCCGAGGAGGGCCCCCGCGGCGTACCCGACGTAGGGCGCCCCCCACGCCCTCCACGCCAGGTAAAAACAGAGCGCGGACAGAATAGACACGCTACACACGCCCATTATGTAGGGGTCGGCCAGCGGGTTTCTCCACAGCGTCTGCAGCACCAGCCCCGACACTCCAAGCAGAGCGCCTGCAGTGAGCGCGCCCAGCACGCGCGGGAGCCTCACTGGCTCCAGAACTGAGAGGTCTAGACCCGCCGGCCCCGTTAAGATCTCGGCGAGAGAGAGGGCGGCGAGCGCGCCCAGCACGACGCACGCGTGCCTCACCGCAGCTGCACGAAGAGCGTTAGGTTAACCGGGGGGATGACCTCGGGGTGTAAAATTGCCGCCAGCTCTCTCAGCAGCCGCTCGGGATACGCGTGAGAGAGCTGCCAGAACGCCGGGCTGAACGCGTACACTCTCCCGAGAGCCACCGGCCTCAGCTCGGCGAGCCTCGGCTCTACCTTCAGGATGTCCTCCACTCTTGACACGCCATAGCCCGACCACACGAGCACGTCCACGTCGCTCTTGTGCCGCATCACGACCTCTAGGTCTACTCTGCTGTAGTTCGCGTACGCGTACCTGCCGCCGGCGAGCCTGATGAGCTCAATGGCCTGCGCGCGCGCCGGGTATAGCACGCCGCTGTGTATCGAGAACCACGCGACTCTAGGCCTGTCGAGATCTGCCACTCGCGCCACCACGGACTCCCACTCTCTCTCCACCCTGTCGAGTACTGCAGACGCCAGGTCTGTGAGATTGTAAAACGCCGCGATGAACTTAATCCACTCAAACCTGCCTAAGGGGGACTCTTCCTGAAACTCGTTAATCACGGCATAGGGCAACTTTAGCTGTTCCAGTCTCGCAATGACGGACTCTGTGCCGTAAGGCCCGGGGTAGAAGTACACGAAGATCACGTCTGGCCTCAGCTGCAGTATCTTCTCGTAATCCGGCGACTGCGCCGGCCCGACGTCCGCTATCGTTCCATTCTCGATCATCTCCGCGATTCCGGGCAGGTGCCACTCGTAAGACTTCCCCCACATAATGCCAGCAATTGACCTCAGGACTCCGGGCCTCCCGGCCTCCGCGTAGAGCCTGTACGCGAGCGCGACGTGAGTTGACGACATGTACACGGCCCTCTCAACTGGATAGCGCACGATAACGCTCGGCGCGTACTTATTGGCGTAGTACGCCACCTCGTATTGAGGCACGTCCCGCGGGACGAGTAGGACACGCCTCCTCATGGCGTCCGTCAGGATGTAGGCGTCGCCGTCGCGTACAATCGAGAAGAGCCTGGCGTGCCTGACGGGAATCTGCGCGACGGGCTTTGACGCGAGCTCGGCGACAGTCTTGAGCTCGCGCTCAAGCGCGAGGAAGTCGCTCCTTAGATGCGCGAGATCCTCCCGCAGCGAGTTCGTGAATAACACCGCAACAGCGAGCGCGATTAGCGACGCCGCGAGCGCAAGCGCAGCGACGGCTAGGGGGAGCCTGTATTGCATATTTGCTGGACAACCATCCAATTAAAATAATTTTTCGCGCCGCGCGTCACGACGCCGGGACTATGGCGGCCTCGGCCTCCTTCACCACCCGGCCCTCAAGCCACGCCGTCCCGAGCTCCGCCGCCTTGCTGAACTCCTCTGCCATCAGCTTCGGAGAGCCGCCCTTGATGGCGTACTCCGCCATCATCATGGCCCTGCTTGCGGCGCTGCGCCACGTAAGGCGCCAGGAGTACTCGTAGTACCTGAGTCTGTAGCCCGCGGGCCGTCTCGGCCTCAGCGCCTCCAGCACGGCGGCGCGCGCCGCCTCTAGCGATTCGGCCGACTCCACCGCGACCTCAAGATAGGCCACGTCGTCCACAACATCGTAGTCGACGTAGTAAGAATATGCAACTCCCGGCACTCTCACCGCGTCGAAGAGCAGCGACTTGGGGCCAGCCTCTAGGTGGAATGCCGCGCCGTGGAGGAGCGCGAGCGTCCTGGCGGGGCTGTCCACGGATACTCTGAGGACTCTCGCGTAGTAAACGCCGTCGACGTCGCGCCGCTCGAGTATCGCGCGCGGGCCGGAGAGCGCGGAGGGCTTGCGCTTGCGCGGCGCAGTGCCGCCGAGCCTTCCAAATAGCTCGACTGCAAGCTTGACCGCGTTGTCGTCAAACGCGCCTGTCATGACGAGGATTGTATTGTCAGGCGTGAACCACTCTCGCTTGAACTCCACCAGATCCCGCAGCGTTATCGCGCTGACCGTCTCGGGAGTCCCGCTGATAGGGTCGCCCCACTCTGAGTCCCCGAACGCGGCCTTGAGCCCGAGCTCCCCAACCCGCTCGGACGGCTCTTCGCGCACTTGCCTGAGCTCGGACATTATGGCGTTGAGCTCCCTCCTGAAGTCCTCCTCTGCGTACCGGTCGTTTGTGTAGAGCCTGCACGCGAGCTCGACCAGGCCGCTCGCGGACTCAGAGAGCGCCTCGAACGCGATTACTAGCGCGTCGCGCTTAGTGTACGCATTGTCCGAGCCGCCCAGCGACTCTACCGTCTCGTCTACGTCAAAGCCAGGCACCCTGAAGAGCATGTGCTCTAGCACGTGAGTCATCCCCCTCCTCTCCCGCGGCTCGAAGAGCGAGCCCACGCCAACCGCGACTACTACCGCGGCAGTCGGCGACTCAAACCTGTCTAGTATTACCGTGAGCCCGTTATCCAGCACAAGACTCCTCACGGCGCCGCGAGGGGCGGCCAGTAATTACTTTGTTGCCGCGCGGCGCCTATAAATAAACGGCATGGCCGCCGTCGTGGAGGCAATCTCCTCGCTCGAGATGTACGTGGCCGACAGGAATGCAGAGTGGCTCGGAATCTCCAGGCTGGTGCTAATGGAGAGCGCTGGAGCGGCGGTGGCGCGCAACGTCCTCAAGAGGTTCCCCTCGGCAGGGAGCGTGCTCGTCGTGTGCGGCACGGGCGACAACGGGGGGGACGGCTACGTCGCGGCCAGGCACCTCCACGCCGCGGGGCGCAGAGTTAGGGTGGTCGCCCTGGGGGAGCCGAGGGAGGGGCCGGCCAGGGTTAACTACGAGGCGGTGAGGAGGCTGTGGGGCGTGGAGCTCGCCGTGGCGCAGTCGCCGCTTGAGCTCCTGGCGCTCCAGGACTGGTTCACGTGGGCGCACGTGATAGTCGACGCCGTGCTGGGCACGGGCATACGAGGTCCCCTGAGAGAGCCTCACGCGACGGCGATAGAGCTTATGAACGCGTCGCCCGCGCCCAAGGTCGCCGTCGACGTGCCGAGCGGTCTGGACCCCGACACCGGAGAGGTGAGGGACAGGGCCGTCAGGGCCGCGCTGACTGTCACGCTCCACAAGCCGAAGCGCGGCCTGCTCGCAGAGAGCGCGAGACAGTACGTGGGCGAGCTGGTCGTCGAGCCAATCGGGATACCGCCGGAGGCGGAGCTCGTCGTGGGGCCCGGGGACTTCGCGTACTTCAACTTCTCCAGGCGCCCCGACGCCAAGAAGGGCGATCACGGCAGGGTTCTCGTGGTCGGCGGCTCGCTGGAGTACTCGGGAGCGCCCGTGTACGTCGCCCTCGCCGCGCTGAGGGCAGGAGTGGACCTGGCAGTGATAGCCGCGCCGGAGCCGGCCGCCGCGGCCGCGAAGGCGCAGAGCCCGGACGTGATAGCCGTGCCGCTTGAGGGCCCGCGCCTCTCGCTGAGGCACGTGGAGCGCGTGGCGTCGCTCGCCGAGAGGTTCGACGTCGTGGCCATGGGCCCGGGCCTGGGCACCGAGGGGGAGACCCTGGACGCCGTGCGCGAGATCTTTCGCAGGCTGGCAGGGAGGAAGCCTCTCGTCATTGACGCGGACGCGATAAAGGCGCTTAGGGGCGAGACGGCGCGGGGAGTCGTGGTGTTCACGCCCCACGCCGGCGAGTTCAAGGCGCTCACTGGCGTCGAGCCCCCGCGGGAGCTGGAGGGCAGGGTGGCCGTCGTGAGAGAGTGGGCGGCCAGGATTAACGCAGTGATCCTGCTCAAGGGGAGGTACGACGTGATTTCAGACGGCAAGCGCGCCAAGGTCAACACCACGGGCACTCCTGCCATGACGGTGGGCGGCACCGGCGACGTCCTCACGGGCATAACCGCCGCCTTCCTCACCAAGACAAAGGACCCCCTAGAGGCGGCTGCGGTGGCAGCATTCGTCAACGGGCTGGCAGGCGAGGACGCGGCAGCGGAGCTCGGCTACCACATCACCGCGTCTGATCTGATACCCAGAATACCAAAAGTCGTGAGGAGGTTCGCGCTGTGACAACATATTTTGAAGACCCGCCGCGCGGGCCGTGGAGGTCTTGATCAGGAACTTTAAGTCCGTGAGAGAGGCGAGGATAAGGCTCGGGAGGGTCACAGTCCTGCTGGGCCTTCCCCTCGCGGGCAAGTCAAACATACTGGAGGCAACAGCTCTGGCGACGTACTTTGACCAATATGCATACTACGGCGCTCTGGAGCCGCTGCACAAGTTGCTCAGAGCCGCGGAGGTGAGCGACCTCTTTACGTTCTACGACATCACCAAGGCGATCGAAATTAACATCAATGCGCGCGAGTGGGGCCGTTCGCTGCGCATATACTTTCACGGAGGCCCTCGCATTGAGCTCGACGGAATTGAATTACCATTACGACAAACAATTGGTGGAACTTATTGCTTATTCAAGCATGGCACATACTGGTATGCGCTCTACCCACACGAGTTTGTGAATAAGCTGAGCGGTTTAAAGGGAAGGGTTTTAGCGCGATTATACGGATTTGACAGGTTTAGAGATGACGTGCCTAGCAGTATCGTTAAGGGCTTCGAGACCGACGTCCCGCGAGAGATTCTGCGAGAGGACGGAAAGAACATCGGCATTGTTGCAAAGAGACAGCCAGAGGCCATTAGAGACTTGAACGCCGAGCTGTCCGAGCTGGGCCCTGTGGACGTCAAGCTGCTGGAGGACGGGAGATTTGCCATCTTCGACAATGACATCGCTATGAGGCCCTACGCCGCCCCTGACTCGATATACCGCATCCTTTATAATCTCATCGGCCTTTCCTCAGCAGCCTTCTTTACAAAGTTCTTTGGTCTAGAGGAAAGAGTGCTAGTGTTGTTGGAGGAACCTGAGGGACAAATCTTTCCGCAGTTCTTTAATCTCCTTGTAAAATATATTGTGAAGTTTAGCGAGGTGGGGCGCGTGGTGATCACAACCCACAAACCAATCTTGGTTTCTCTGCTCAGGGACAAGCTCGACGTCACGCTGTATTACGTATATAGGGGAAGCGGGGGCCTCACTGAGGTAGCCGAGCTAGACAAGGACAGACTGACGGAGGAGCTCGTGACGTCTGAGGACATCCTCTTCATGAGGCCGCGCGAGGTGCTCCGTTTATGCAGATGTGCATCGTAGCGGAGTGCTACGGCAACGCTTGCATCGGCGAATACCTTAGAGGCGTGCTGGGCGGCAGGGTGCTACACAAGCCCGACTACGGCCGCGAGCGCATACTGCACAACACAGCCAGGAGGTTCAAGCAGCAGTGCGACCGCCTCCTCGTGCTGATAGATTACGAGGTCTCCACCGACGCTAGGACTTTAGTGAGCAAGAATTTCCAGCTGATACAGATCTGCGAAAAGGTTTGGGTAGGGCCGGGGCTGGGCAAACTCGCTGGCGTCGTCGCAGTGGTCTTCGACCCCACATCGAGGAGTTCGCCAGGTGGCTAGGCCTTAGCCCTGGCGACAAGCTCAAACATGAAGGTGCCTGTACTTACCTACAGACCGAGTTGGGGGAGGAGGATTGACGCCGGCTCTCGGTTTGAGAGCTGTCTACAGCAAATTATAGAGATGTAAAGAAGTCTCCTCGCATAATCAAATCATGTTAATCGCTTTGGCCCACGGCTCTCAATGCAGCGCAGATGTGGGGAAAGGCGTTGCACACGGTCTCAACGTTTTCGCGTTTTATCGCGTCTAGGCACGGTTGATATAACTTGTCTTTGTCCTGAGGGGCGGAGCCTAGCAACTTAATGCAGTGATCCTCTATGGCTCGCCTAGGCGAGGACTTAGAGAAATCACCGCTTACAGCTATGAACAAGCTGACATCTCTATTCTCGTACCGCACACTGATCTCGTAGAGTTGTGCGCCGGCTGGCTGAGGTTCGGCGATCTCCGCATTTATGCCTCTGCTGGCGAAGCGGGATACAAGCGAGTCTCTTATGCGCCTGGCCCGCTCGAGCGGGCTGCTGACATCCTCGCCGTCTACCACAACGACAATGCTTCTGACCTTCCTCACGACGCGTATGAGCGCGACTAACATCTCCAGGATGTCCGGGATTGTGTCTATACCTCTTGCCGGCAGAAAAAGAAGGCCCGACACGCCTAGCTTTGCTGCTATTTCGCCGGCCACCGCCTTGTCCGTCTCCCCTTCACATACAATTACAGCAATAGCATGCCTAAGCTTAAGCAAGTCCAGCATTACACTAGATAGAGAAACCTTGGATCTAGTCCCATCTTCTGGAGGATATCCACGTCTACCTCTTCCAGCACCCTCACGTCCACAACGCCGTCTGGCCCCCTCTCCATGAAGTACACGTGGATCCCCATGTCGAGCTCGCGCGCCAAATGCCTGACGATGTTTACGAGTTCCATGCTGTGCGTTGTGATGAACAGCTGGAGGTTCTGCCTTTTCGCGATCTTCAGGGCGAAGCTCATCAACGCCCTGAGCCCGGCCGGGTGCTGATGTGTCTCGGGATCCTCTATCAGCACCGCGGTGTTCTTCACGAGCGCCAGGGGAGAGGCATAAAGCACAGCAAGCTTGGCGCCGTCTCCCAGCGCGTCAATCTCCACTGTGGTGTTCTTCAGTTTAAGTGCCAGCACGTACTCGCCCCCCACCGGCTTGTAGGTTATGTCATCTGCGTCTATCTCGTATTCCTCCTTCAACATCTCAACGATTAGCATGTCCAGTCTTCTGTCGAGGAGCTTGGGCCAAACCCTCAGCTCCAGATCCTGCGGTGTTAGCCTGCTGTCCAGCAGTAGGACGTTACCCACGAATTCCAGCTCTTGGCGCAAGCCTTCCTCTACCCTTATCTGGAAGTCAGCAGGTATCAGAGGTGGCGGCTTCGTGGGCGGGCTCCAGAACCGGCTCGGCCTCTGGTAATAGATGATGCCACCGGAGTTAAGGGGCACCGCTAGCCACAGAGCAGGTGCGTCAGGGAATTGGGGCTGGTGGTACATTAGTCTGAAGTCTAGTTCTTTCTCGCCAAATCTCAGCTTGATCTTGATCTCCTCGTCCGTGTTTTTATTGAACCACAGCACGTCTCTGTACTTCTCCCATTCACGCCTGGCTCCGAAGCGGCCTCTCCTCCTTCTCCTCCTCGCAATGACGTATTGGAGCTTGGGCGTATCTCTCACCGCGTCTATTGGGCTTGCCCAGGCTGAGGCGATGTAGATTGCCTCCAGTAGCGTGGACTTGCCCGCGCCGTTGCGCCCGATAAAGACGTTCACGTTGGTCAAGTTACCCACCCTGCAACTCTTCACGCCTCTAAGGTTCTCTACGTAGACGGAACTGATCACAGCATTCGCCGCACTTACTTTCTTTAACAGTTCAGTAATTCAGTAGAGGTCGTGAGGGAGGGAGGAGATGGAGGTGTTGGGGGAGCGGGCCTGCACGCGGAGCAGGCGTGCCAGCTGGCGCTCAGGTACGTGCTGGCGTCAAGGGCAGGGTATCACCCGCGCGCACACTCCCTCAGGCGCCTCTTCGAGGAGGTCAGGGCACTCAGGCCGGAGCTCTGGCAGCTCTACGAGAGGCACGCGCTTGCCTTTGAGGTCATGGAGGACGCTTACCTGGGCGCCCGGTGCCTGCCGAGGCGGTATAGCAGAGATGTCGTGGAGCGCCTGGTCAAGGTAGCGGAGGAGCTCGTGGCGCTATGCACGTAGAGCGGGGGCTTAGGCTGAGGAACTGGAGGCTGTACGTGGAGAGGCTGTGCGGCAAGGCGCGAGAGCTGCTCGGCGAGGTTACGATTGTTGCATTCGGCAGCGTTGTCAGGGGCGACTGGTCGGCTGACAGCGACATCGACGTGCTAGTGATCTCGCCCAACGCGCCCGAGGATCCCTGGGAGAGGGCCAGGGTGGCCCTCGCCCTCAGAGAGGCGGCGGGCGAGGCGGCGCCGCTGCTGGAGCTCCACATAGTGAGGCCGGAGCAGTACGCCGGGTGGTACAAGAGGTTCATAGACGCCGAGGAGGCGGTCTGCTAGCGTTCAGGTAGGGCTAAGTCCTCTCACCGGTCGACTCCTGCCGGACTCATCACGGCGGCGCCCGTTCTGAGGGCGTGCTCTTAAGCTGGCCTCTAGGGGCGGGCCGCTTGCCGCGCGCTTAGGCGCGCAGCCTTTATGTTCTTATGCACTTTAATGCGTGGCGGCAGCCAAGCCCCCCTTGAGAGAGGCGGCGGCCGCATTAATCTTAGCCCTCACCGCTGCAATAGCTGCTGCTTCTGAGGGACACCGCCGGACAGTGGATATACCCGAGCGGCTGCCCGCGTACAAGTCCTGGAGCCCCCCGCCGCGCGCGCTCGAACGTGCAGGCGGTCGTGCAGCCACTCTCCCTACCGCAGCTCGCCAATAATAGATAGCGGTGCGGTAAACTTCCTTGCGCGATGATGCTCGTCATAGTCAAGTCCGACGACGAGAGCCTCGTGAGGAGGGCGCTCGCGCAAGTGGACGGGCTGGAGCTCCTGCCCGGCGTCTACCTCTCGTGGCTGCCGAGGGAGAGAGTGGCGAGAGCCATCGAGGCGATAAAGAGGGACGTCATAAAGAGGTGGGAGGAGGCGGGGCAGGGGCCCACGCTCGAGATCGCCGCGATAGAGCTGACAGACGAGCAGTACAGGGAGCTGAGGCCGCTGGCGAAGTCTGCCATCGAGAGGCTGGCAACCGACCTGCTCCGGGAGGTGGAGGCGCTGCTCGAGAGGATGAGGTCGGCGCTGGGGTCCGGGAGGAGGGAGAGGCTGAGGGAGCTCGCGGCCCAGTACCGCAGGCTCGCGAGGAGGTACGAGTGGCTTGCGAACGCCTCGCTCGCGCTAGGCATAGAGCCCACCGTGATGGGCAGGCTGCGCGAGAAGTGGAAGGAGGTGTCGCTTGAGGCCGGCAGGGTGCTCCGCGGCAGGTGAGCCGGCGCGGAGTGCAATGCTTAAAACGGGGCGCTACGGCGCAGGTATGTTCTTGCAGCTGGCCGTCGACTGGCAGTCACTGCTGCAGAGGGCAATACCGTACGTGACCCAGGGTCTCGTGGCGCTGGCAATTGTGCTAATCTCGTGGGGCATCGGCGTGCTCATAGGCAGGGCGGTCAACAGGCTCATTGAGAGGTCGGGGCTCGAGAGGGCGTTCGACAGCACTGACGTGGGCAGGGCGTTTAGGGCCGCGGGGGTCGACCTCTCGAACCTAATCGGCATGCTCGTCACGGCGTTTGTTATTGTGATCGGCATAGTTGTCGCGCTGGGCTACTTGCGGATAGGCGGGGAGGCGGGCGCGATCATCGCCAGAGTTGCGGAGTACCTGCCCAGACTGATAGGGGGCGTGATTCTGCTGACGGCAGGGCTGATACTCGTGGCGCTCATGACGAGCTATATAGGCAAGCTGTTAACGGGCATGTTTCCCAAGCAGTTCACCGAGCTCGGCGAGATGTTCAGGAACCTGCTGCTCGTGGGCCTCGTCGCGCTCGTGGTCTCTATAGCGCTTGACATGATGCTCTTCACGGGCCAGTTCGTGTACCCGTTAATACTCGGGGCCGTTATAATGTGCGCCGGGGTGTTCATCGGCTATACGCTTGTGCGCAACATTGTCGAGGACCACCCAGAGTTCGCCAGCGTGGCGCCCTACGCCAAGTTCATGCTGTATCTGGTCTTCGTCACGGTCGGGCTCGGCGCGATATTTGCGAACTTCCCCGAGACGGCGCACGTGATCCAGAACGTAGCGTGGGGCATTGCCATAGCTGTTGGCGTCATGGCCGCGCCCATAGTCTA
>Ga0326760_1000903_pt1 | contig 13954 bp, 14 predicted proteins | sample GCREP_S_FD_207668 | JGI IMG/M metagenome (GOLD analysis project Ga0326760, IMG submission 207668) | Hot spring sediment microbial communities from Geyser Creek Basin, Yellowstone National Park, WY, United States - GCR.EP_S | ecosystem: Environmental > Aquatic > Thermal springs > Near-boiling... | reverse complement strand
AACAATAACAATATACACAACACCATAAGCTATTCAAATATACAGAGAAAAGGGCCCGTCGCCTAGCTAGGATAGGGCGCCGGCCTCCGGAGCCGGAGGTCCCGGGTTCAAATCCCGGCGGGCCCGCGATCCTTTATTTATCTGTTTAAACTCCAGCTTATTAGGGTCTGTGGTTCACGTTTTTACGTGGGGGGTGTGAACTCATGGGTGTACTCACAGGTGATGTGTCCTCTGCGGAGTGGTTTCGCAGAGTGAGTGTTAAGGCTCTCGGCGACGAAGCTAGGAGAAAGATCCTTGAGAGAGTTAAGGAGAAACTGGGCTTCACGCGGGCTCTCGAAGTTCTCGACATTTCCAAGGGAGCAATGCACAACTACCTCCACGGCATTAGGAGAGTTCCCGACGAAGTAGTCTATAAGGCTCTACAGTTCTTGGAGGAGAGGGAGTTTAATGAGATAGTGCGAGGCGTCGATAGGCTCAGAGCTGTGGGCATTATCCGCGGAGACGGCTCAATAGACTACTCACTAATACTCCAGGCTGTAGCACTAGCCTCTAGAGACGAGTACTTGAAGCAGGCACTCTTAAAATTCACAGTAGAGAACTTCAGAGAAGACTTGAGGAAGATGCTCGGCTTGAGCCTAACACACGTAGTCTTCAAGTGGGAGCAGGGCTTCGAGGAGTTCCTAAGGGAGAGGAAGAAAAGGAGAAAGGTGACAGACCCGGAGACAGTAGCCTACTACAAGAGCCTATTTGAGAAATACCTCGAGGATAAAGCGTTGAGCGAGGAGTTAGTTAATTACGTGGTGAATCACGAGAACAGGTGGCTTCGCAACGTCTTCAGACACTATATTCAATATTTATACTACCTCAGGAGGATACCGCCCGAGACCTATGGGTGGATTATGGAGGTAGTGCCCTCTAGGAGCTACAGGCTCGATGTGAGGCCATACCCAATAAACCTGGAAGACGTGGTCATGACGCTCAAATATCTGGAGGAGAACCACGAGATCTACTACCTAGTCTACAGGCTAATGCTTGAAGGTGGTTTGAGATTATCACACGCGTTACTGCTGGTTGAGTCTTTCAGTCCCAGGGAGCTAGTCGAGATCCCGGGTGTGGGATTAGAGACTACTAGGCTAGTATGCTTCCAGGACAAGGGCTTTTGCAGGTACTATATGGGTATTAGGGGCCATCAGAAGCCGTGTGAGTGGGCATACTTCTCGACTAAGACGCTGAAGCTACTCGAGGAGTATGCTGGCGAGTCTGTGGATAGGAACAGCGTGAGGAAGTACGCTAAGAGAAACGGACTACTACCGCCCAAGTACATGAGGAAAGCAGCGTGGAGGCTAATGATAAGGGCAATGCCAAGGGAGATAGCGAGGTTTATACAGAGCCGCTTCGGAGAGCTAAAGATATCAGAGGCAAGATACGAAGATCTACTAGGTGAAGCCGACAAGTATTTTCCGGGGTATTTGAGCTACCTACAGAGCACTCTAAAACATCATTTCCAATGAACTTTACGCTCTTTTAAAATAGAGATCGATTACTTTGAGATCGGTGAAGTTTATGGCTAGTATAGATGTAGCCATGTTTACTCAGATACTAGTAGCACTCGCGGAGTTTGCAATGGCGTTTGCAGTGTTGCTGAGTATTAGGGAAGTTCGCAGGGATAGAAAAAGGGTCTATCTTGAAAAGAGACTTGATGAATTCTATATACCACTAATAAATCTTTTTAGCCATGGAAACCTCATGAGAGATTTGCAAGTCCACGATAAAGTCGAGGAAATAATAGTTTCCAGGAGGCACCTATGTGGAAAGAAGGTGGCGAAAATACTACCCCAACACTTCACAACTGTAAGAGGCCCTGGAGACTTCTGTTTTTGAGTTTACTAGTGAAGAGGAGTTAAAGCACTGGATAGGGGTCGCAGACACTATTTGGGAAGAATATATCGAGGTCTTGAGGGAGTACTATAGAATTATCGGTGTCAAACATTATACTCTACCCGAGAAGCCTAAGTGGATGTTTAAAAAGTGGGAGCCTTCATGAGTGTAAAGTGGAGGGATTAGTGCTCATAGAAGCGTCTAAAGGATTAAAGTATTTAATGGTAGTTGAGCAGTATGGATCCTACAGGTGATCCTATAGGTGCCTCGGTTCCTGCTTCATGCCTCAAATTTTGGGCACGACTAGAACAAGGCACGCTGTGAAACCCCACGTGCTAGAGACCGGTATATTGCTGCTGAGAGTAGTGGTAACATAGAATATGCTGGAGAGGAATAAAACAATGCAAAAACAACTAAGCACTTCCCCAGTCCTTCAGCTCTATCAGGTGTTAAGAGCAACATGGGGGGATATATAGGTAAGAGGTACTGTTCATTGATGATCTTTCCGAGAAAGAGCGGTACCATAATAGTAAGTAAGATTCCTCCCCCAGATCCACAATAATAGGGTCTACACAGAATAGGTTACCTTAGACATGTTCAGAGCGAGTGAGGTATGGCAGATATCGGTACTATTATCGAGGCTCTTTTTGGTATGGGTAGAGCTACTCTCATAGATGCACTAGCGTTGTTTATAATTCGATTCATTTTTTATGTATTTGCTGTGTGCTTCATCATATTTCTACTGCATATCGTGGCAAAAGCTCTTAATAGAGCAATACAGTTAAAGCGGGGTTTCCTTGGGTTTCTACGTGAATACCGTAGCTCAATACTTATTCAATCACTACTCATCACGCTATTTTTCACAGCCGTAGCCTATAATGCCCTCTTCGAGTTCTTCGTCTTCGTAGTTATGTGGGCTCAGCTCGAGACATCAATTATATTATGGCGCATAGAGGCTGGACCTCACTTAGTATTTAGAGTGTCAGAGTGTGTGGACCTAGAATCTGATGTTTGCACGACTCCAGGTAACATTTATTATATCCACGTGAAGAATGCTGGAAGAATTCCATTACATTATGTGGGGTTAGCAAGAGTACTTAGCCGTGAAAGGATTCCCATAAAGCCGGAGCTGTGGAGTAAGCACTTAGAACATCCCATTATAAGTCTGGCCCCTGGCGAAGTAAGGCCTGTTATCGGCATAAGTCAGAGTATCTTACCCAACTATGTAGGTAAGGTCTTTGAGATATGCTACTCTACCCCGCTACGACCTCACCCCTTAGGAGAGTGCATCCAAATAGAGCTTACAATAAGAGGGTCTAGTATTGAAGTCTACCCATTAGACTTACCCATTGCCTTAAATACGCCACTACTAAGGCTCTATAGAATGTGGTATGAGGCTCTAACCCTTCCAAAATTTGCATATGCTTTTCAATACTACTTAAGAACTCGGGAGAAACATCAGGAGCTTTGATCTCGATGAGACGAGTTAAAAGGCTCTCAGAGAGGACTGATGTTTGCTAGGCACGGTCTACAACACTACCTCTAGAGCTTACAAGCACTTGGTCATCTAGTTGGCGATCAAACAAGGCATCATCCTCGTTGGTTAATTCCGTTAGTGATTGGTTATTTGCATTATTGGTGATTCACCAGTATGCCCATTGGTGGCTTGTGTATAACCAAAACCCTGGTTAAGGGCTCAAAGAGACTTTAGGCTTGATCGTTTTTCACTCAAGTAATACCTTGAGGAGTTAGTTGAAGTTCTCCACTTTAAAACGGATGAGTGAAGTAAAAAATGGATATGATTCGATGAGCTCTGTGAGCTATTATTGTGTTTGTTGCTGTTGCACTGGCTGTGTTCCCGCTGGTTTTTGCCGTGGACTAGTGTGCTTTGAGGCGATAAATAGTGCCGCTCCAACGGCGAGCATTACTACTCCTGGTGCTTGGAGATAGCTTAGTGTTTGGTACTTGGTCGTTGGCTCGTAGATCGTGGTGGTGTATGTTGTTGTCACATATGTGTATTTTTCGTAAGAGGCGGCTATTTTAGCATACACTGTCTTCGAGGTTATTATTGAGAACTTGTTATCGAATGCAAAGCATATTCTCTGATTAGAAGGAGGATTCCACGTTATACTTGCCTCAGTTATACGTTGCCTAGATGGAGTAGTATAATAGTAGAAGGAGCCACCTGCTTCGAATACTCTCCACTCCGATTCATCCATAACCCAGAAGTTAATGTCCCTATTGCCTCCAGATAAAACCTTGATTGCAATATATAGAGTTGTACCCGATGGGAAAGATCCACAGTAAGCATTAGCTTCACCAGCTTTAACTACAAACGTCTCATCCAACCAAGTCTCATTAACCACTACTAATCTAGGAGTAGTTGTAGTCCTCGTCTCCTCTCGCGGGATATTTTCAACGTAAGGTATCGGCACAAAAGACACAGCTAGTAGAATTACACCAACAACTAGGAGTGCTATGCCAGTCGCAGCGAGAGATGAGACTCGGCTAGGCATTACCCACCCCAATGTATCTATCTAGAGACTCGACATAAATACATTTTAATTTCTACTTGTGAATGCTATATTCAAACGTTATTGTGATGAGAAATCGTAGTTGAAGTAGTAGTTATGTTTGCCGAGAAAGCACTACTTTAGATCTTCAGGTGCGTATGACTAATTAAATAGAAACCTCTATAAGGAATTATGCAAAGTTTATGGTGAGCAATCCCATATAACACGATTGTTAGGAGTGGTTCTCACCGATTTTACTTTATACTGAGAAGCATGGAGAATATAGTTGTGTCTACCTTTACTCAATCAATTCAGAGACAAAGATGGCGGCTACGACTACGCATGCAAATGCATATGATGGCGTGGCGCTCACTCCGCCACGGCTAGCACTGGGTATACCAGCCTCTTCCTCGTCTCTCCGCGGTTCACGACTAGTCTTGCCAAGACTATTCGTCTCCCACCATATTCAATAATACTCTTTCCTACCTTACTAGCATCGACCTCAAACTCCATGGTGAACCTCTTGTCATCTCCTCTATTCCTCGAGATAGTGCCCTTCACCTGCACACCCAGGTCTCCGGGGAACTCTAGCGCCATGTCTTCACCGCTAATCCCTTTTTCCTTTCCCTCGCCGCTTCCTTGCTCCCTGATGTCGTAGGCTGAAATAGTTAAGCGTAGCTTGTTGCCCTCGATCACGGCCTTGTGCGACTTCACACCCCTCTGTGCACCAGTGTATTCAATGTTGTTCATATATATTATAAACAGGAGCTTAGCGCTCTTTAACTGGAGGAGTGGTCCCTGTATTCTCCAAATTCTCCATGGAACATATATGGCTAGGTAAATGTAGTCTCCCTCTTCTGCTACAACGCCAATGCCTTTTCTAATACCATACAATTTATGCATATCACTTATGTTCTTCAGGTCTCTTGAAAGACCGACTTTTTTACGCTTGTCATAGCGGTACGTGGGAAGCCCCGTTTTCCTATCTAGCCACCCTGTTTTTACATCAACTACTAGATTTTCCTCGAATAAGTAGAGGTCTCCTGAGGCCGAGCTCGGTCCCATATATAATGGAGTTATAGGTGCCTGCATTATTGAGAATGGTAGAAATGATTTACCATGGTCTATTAATACGTAAGACGCCTTTAATTCCGACTCCAAGCCTCTCACATCAGCGATTTCCCGTTCTTGTATGTTGAGACTTAATATGCTCTTTATGTGTTCACGTAGCTTTCCACTCCCCGACTTTAATTTCTCGTGTAGAGTGTTCATAATCATGCTCCATACTAATGTGTACTCTTTCCGTATATGAACGGTTAGATCATTGATGAAAGCCCTTATCATCCCCCTTTCTTCCCGACCTCTATAATTTTTAATTATTTCGCTCCATTCATCCCAATCGGGAAAGGCTAGGGTTAGCCATTGAAGCGTTCTATATATTGGTGTTCTAATACCATAGTCTATGTAAGTCCATACAAATGCCTGTGCCTCCTCAGCTAGTGAGGCGTATAAGAGTAGATCCTGTATTACCTTCCCTTTGTATTTATTCACGAGCTCTGTGTATAGGGCGCTTAAAAGCTCGCCTGTCTCAAAGAACCTCTTTCCCCATACATCCATAATATCGGAACTAGGATCCAAATATAGCCACCAATAGTATTTTCCCGTCGAAACAATATAAATGTTTTCATGTGAACACCAAATCGTTTTAACCCACTCATGACTTCATTTTTAACCGGGTGTTGCACTTGCCCAAATGTCCCTACTGCGGATACGAGGGAGACTTCAAGCTTCTTAAGACGTGGAAATTTAGATTTTACGATGTTAAGAGGCTTCAATGCCCTAGATGTAATAATGTGTTCAATTACTATCACGGTGTTAGCCCTAGGACAGGAAAGGTTTCTGAGTTTATCATTAGAAGATAGGTTTGGGTGAATGCTTTGAGTAAGGAGGAAACTATATTGGGTCAGAAGGTGCTCGATAAGGTTAGAGAGATTTTAAAGAGGTATGAGAACTACGGCAAGTATTTAAGGTTTCCCTATGAATGGGGGGAGAGAGCTTTTAGAGGGTGGCTTGTATATGAAGTGTTTCATGGAGTTTTGGGATGGCCTATCAAGTATATTGTGTTTGGGGAGTTATTCGATGTTCTATTTGTTGATGAGTATATAAGGCCTAAGATATACCTTGAGACAAAGAGACCTGGCAGGGGTTTGGTAGAGTTAGATGAGTTTAAAGCTCGTGTGCGATTCTATGGCACATTAAGATATGCTGTAATTACGGATGGTTTTACCTGGTCAAGATTTGAAGTGCTAGGAGAGAAGCTTGGTGCCCAAGAGACTGTAAGTATTGATGAAGCGGACTCTATTCTGGTGAGGAGGTTTTTTGCACCGCTTCATGCCAAGAATTTCCTTTATGAGGTGTTCTAGTGATGGGTTCAGGAAAACTCTGTGTCAGCAAAGATAAACCCCATATCATTGAATCCTTTGTTAGCAGTCTTAACGACTCTCTAAAGGAGGTTCAGGAACCTCTTCGAAGATTATTTGATGCGTTTAGGAAAGGCAAAATAGGGGGTAGGCCTAGGGAAATAGCGTTAAAATTGTTTGATGAATGGAGTTACAGAAGCATGTTTCCAACACTGAACGAAACACGTAAGTTTGTATGTAATGTTATTAAGAGTAATAGACGTTTAGAAAACGGCTTTATAAGAATTGATGTGAATAAGGTTTCTCGTGAATTAGAGGATAAGCTACCTTTTGATCCGGAAGCTGTGAAGAGATTTGCTGATTCAACCGTGGCTACAATCATGAAAAGCGTAGGTGGGTTGAAGTGGAGTAAGGAAAAGGAATTGGAATTAGAGGAGAAATTTGATGAAGTTCTGCATGTTGCTGTTGACGAGAATATATGGGGTGTTTATGATGCGGCTGTAAACACGTTCATTCTTCAGACTGCGCATGTTATTGTAGGAAGGATTTTGCTCTACCGTATAGGTGTTGATAAGGGTGTTATTGATGAGATACCTCTTCCAAAATCTGATAAACCTTTTCTCAAGCTTCACCACGAGATCCGTGAAAATCTTGAGAAGTTATTCCCGGAGATATATGCGTTATCAGAGTTTGATTGGTGGTATATACCAGACGTCTATAGAGAGGCTATTGAATCTGATGAACAGCGAAAGTTATTGAGCAACATAGAGGAAGAGCTAGATAAAGTATTATCACGTGTATTCAGAAGATTGGAGACATACGATTTCAGCTTAATAGATAGGGATGTGTGGAAAGAAGTCTATCTAAAGTTCTTGCCAGAGGGTGAGAGACGCAAGCTCGGTTTTGTCCCTACACCTGATGAAATTGTGGAGCTAATCCTCGATTTAGTAGGGTACACTGAAAATGCTCCTGAGCTTTGTAAGAAGAAACTTCTTGATCCTGCATGTGGAAGCGGTACTTTCCTTGTTGAAGCTGTAAGGCGTCTTAGGAAGCATCTAGAGAGTGAAATGCCTTGCCACAGAGAGCTCTACGATAAGAGGTTGTCTGATTGGGAGCGTAAGAAAAGGATACTCGATATTATATCAGAATCGATTTACGGAATAGATATACATCCATTCGCAACATTCTTAACTACATTGAACATCGTATTCCAGTTGCTGGATCTCTACGTTGATGTGAAGCATTATTACCCAGACTACAGATTGCGTCTAAGGATTGTAACGCATGATGCATTAGTAGTTGATATGCCGTTGCTGAAAGAGGTTGCTGAGGTAGGTAATTCACGGCTGAGAGAAGCTACGAGAAGAAGTAAAGAGTTTATAGAGATCTTAAAACACCAATTTGATTATGTTGTAGGGAACCCACCATGGGGTGGTGTGCTTAGAGGAAAGCTAGGCCCCTTAGGCGATGAGAGGAAGAGGGAGGAGTATAAAAAGAAGTTTAAATCTGCTACAGGGAAGTTTGACATATATGTCTTATTTATGGAGAGAGGGCTTAGATGACTTAAAGATGGGGGGATCCTTGGCATGATTACGCAAATCACATATCTTGACTCAGGCTTTGGGGAAGGCATCCATAAGTACATAATGGATAACGCTACTATGCTGTATCTAGTTGATTTAAGTGAATTTGGTGATGTGATTTTCCCTGGTTTTACAAATTACCCCGCTATAACGGTTATAAAGAAGGTTAAGTCTTCGGGTGATGTAAAGGTTTTGAAGATTAAGGTTAGTAAGAAGGGTGCGAAGCGATGAGTGGTCGCATACGAGACCTTTGCTCAATAAGGAGAGCTCTTATTGAATCTGTAAAGAAAGCGCTTCAACAAACTAGTTTAGAAAGCATGGAAAAACATGAATTGGAATTTCCTGAACTAGGAATTACAGTAACAGTGACTGTAGAGAGCATGTCTAATTTGTTGGGGTTTAAATCTCTACAGCAATCTCAAGCATGTAAACCTCTCACAGAGTTTATTGATATTCTTCAAGGCGTTACATGGGGTGGAGAAGGATCTGAGAAGATATTCTGGCTCAGCGAAAAGGAGGTTGCAGAACTTAGGCTGGAAAGCGAGTTGCTATTTAAGGGTATTGGAGGAGAAGATGTAAAGAAATGGCGTATAGAGTGGAGAGGCTACTACATACTGTTTCCCTATAAAGCTGCGGGGAGTTCATGGATCCAAGCATTTAAAATAGGTGATAAAGCAAAAAGCCAGATTGGTGATGCTCTTGATTTTACTAAATGCATTGATGATTTTGAGTGTACTATTATGCAGGAGAACATACCCGAAAATGAGAAGATTAGGTCTATACTAAATCATAGAATTGCTTTAGGGCTTATCAGGTATCCCAATGCTGCCACATATCTTGCTCAATACTACCAGCAATTGAGGAGCAGAACCTTTGAGGGGAAGCTCATTGAGCAATACAATAAGATGTGGTATGAGTATCACAGGCCAAGAACACCTGAACTAGTTAGTAAGCCTAAGATTGTATCCCCAAGGCTAACTAAAGTAGCTAGGTTTGCTCTAGATACCCATGGCTACCTTCCTCGCGATTCCGTTGTTGCACTCATTCCAAAGCGGGATTCATTCAGTAAATTGAAGGAGGTGCTGAGCAAGGTGCTTAGTAGAGAGGTTACAGAAGAGGAAGTGTTGATGTATCTACTAGCTTTCCTCAATTCAAAATCTGTGGATCAGCTACTCTCAGAGAAGATTTCAAAGAAACGCGGAGGCTATGTAATAATAAATGAAACACTGCTTCAAAGTATCTGTATACCAATTCCAGTAGAAAACCATAGGAAAACCGTTGAGAAACTGCTGGATCTAGTAAAGAATGCTGTAATCAAGGGAGGCTCAGACGATGTTGAGAAAGAAATAAACAGTCTTGTGCAAATGCTTCAGCCTACAGGTAAACAATGACACAACTTTCATAACTTTATCAATAATATTGATACATCTTCATTATTTGCGAGAAGGATAGTGATAGTGAAACCGTAAGCAGGTCTCAACTCGCTTACGCAAGGCTAAGTGGCTTAGTTGTTGCTGGCGTGTTTTAGCTCTGCTTCATCGCTTATGTCTGTAAGCAAGAAAGCCGATTCAAGGTGTTGGACGTGTGCTTTGTCGCCATACCTAAACAGGCTTTTGGTTTTGTGGACCTCATTCTCCAGACCCTAGGTGTAGCAATAGTTCTTAGTAGCAACCTCAGCTTCTGGTACAGAGCTGTGAAGGCTTATGGGAGCGTCAAGAAGTTTTGCTATGACATTTCATGTGCTGTGCGAGGAGCCTGAGAAGCTGAAGAAGTTGTCTGAGAAGGAGTTCGAGGAGGAATACTTTAAGCGTGCACCGCTAGCCCAGTGGATATACGAAACGTGGTGGTGCGGCTTCATAGGGTCTATACTCACGTTAATAGGGGTACTACTTTCAGATGTGCAACTCCTTATCTAGGGGACCTCAGCCATGCCCTGCAAGAAACTTAGTGAGAAGCAACCCGGTTCACGGGATTATGAGGGTAGACTATGAGAAGGCTTATCGAGAGCTTGTCAGGCTAATTCAGACGAAGGACAAGGGCTTCGCAAAGTGTTGCGCAACAATCTCGCTGATTGCATTGCGTAATGGCTTAAGAGTTGAGTCGCAGACTCATACAAGCAAGCTCATGCTGTAGACCCATTGGCAGTCTTCTCAGATAGGTCTTCAGACTCGTAGAGCCGTATCTGAAGCAATTCCAAGCCAGATTAAACTACTTACATGCAACACGTTAGCGTTGCTCTAAGAAGTATGCTTTAAGAGAATTTTGACATGTTTGCCGTGGTGTGTCTACCGGGAGAAACGCCTTGGAGTTTCTCAGGCCTTTAAAGGGTTTTGACTTTGCAAACCTGTGTGCGAACATTGCTTATGGTTCTGAGAAGTTATGGCACATAAATTCTCAGTCTCATTAACCTACAATTCCTATGGTATTAGGTATGCCTCTCAGTAAAGCAGCATTGAGTAGATGCAATGTTATAGGTATCTGTATAATGTTGATCTTGGTATTCCTGTTACCTCAACAACTTCATTAACTGTTAATCCAGATGCTCTTAACACAATTGCTTTTCTAAGAAGCTCTCTCCTAGCAGCCTCTCTATGTTTCTTCAAATCCTCTAAAACCTTGTAAATCTCCTCAGCAACTCTATCGAGGCTTCTGTCAATCAGCATTCTCCTATCCCCTCTCCTAAGGTACCACCTACCAACACCTCTGTGGTAATATGGTTTGTAGCCCTTTAAGACGAGATCTATAAGCTCATTTGGTCTCCTAACGACCATCCAGCCCTTTTACTAAAGGGTAGCCTTAAGGTACTTAGCGCAGACCCCGAATTTGGGGTACGGCAAGTTTACAACTACGAGATTACCGACATAGATTTTCAATAGCGTAGATAATGCTGATGCGTGCAGGGACGTAACAGAAGGCTATATGTAAGCCTCTCCCCTAGGTGTCCTATTGTGGATAATGATTAAGAGTCTTAAGGGAGGCTATTTAGGATAACGTTGAGAGGGAGCGAACTTTACTTAATAGTTTTCCTGGAAGGTGGAGTCGTGTGAAAAAGTGTTCGGGTTTAAGGGGTTGATCTTCACTTCTTCCCCTTAAGTTCTTCGTGTTCTTTTCCGAGAAGGTAGAATGCCACCCCTGTTAGTATCATGAATATTGATGTTGATATTGATGCGTGTTTAGCTGGGCAAGCTACAGCTGCACCTATTAACACTATTAGCCCATAAATCCCTATTACTAAGCCAAGTAGACTCAGCCTGCTCATTTACATCACAGGCATGTCTTATTTATGAAAGGGGTATAAAAACACTTCTTCCCCAAGTAGTCTATGAATCGTCAACGCTGCAACTATATTTCTCAAGTAGAGTCTAGAAGGATTTTCTACACATAGAGAAATCTACAACTAGTGGGGCTTTAGAGAAAGCCCTTTTAAATACTCCCCCATTACTTTTAGGATGAGATTTGAGGTTTACTCTCTATGTTGCGTGTTAGTGAGCTTAGGGGTATTGCTAGAGAGATCTGTGCTGAGTATGGCACTATGTGTTATGGTGATAGAGACCCCGATGAAATAGTTTTATTTGGCTTCACGTGGGTCGAAAACTTCTACTACGTTGACCCAGTCGAGTGCTCTAAAGACCTAGAGTGTATAGAAACAGTTTTCAATATGTACAGCACCGTTCTAAGGCTGGCACTAGAGGGTAAATACGTTGTGAACAATGATAGAGAATTATTAGAAGAAGCTGTTAAAAGATTACTAACACTAAGTAAGAGGTAGCTTTAATCACATTTAATCTCACGAATTCCCCTCCTAGGCATTTTGCCTACTATGTGGTGTTAGGTAGGGTTTAACTATGTGAACACAACCTAACACTTCTCTAGCATGTGATTGAAGTGTTAGGTAGAACCTGCACCTAGAACACTAACCTAACACCGTGAAACTTATCACTAACCGCTTGAAGACGCTCTTCTAAAACACTCACCTCTAGCTCGGAGCCGGCTATTTCCCCCTTGTTGAGGGTTCGGATTAGATTTCACAGTGTTAGGTTAGCCTCCCTCTTCGAGCGCCCACCTAACACCTACGTGTATGTTTAAATAGTTTATTGTGTACGTTAATGATTTATTGTGCACGTTAATTGTTCATTGTGCATTTCTCTATTGTGCACACAACTACATGTTCACCGCGGAAATGCACAATAGCGCGCACAACGACGTGATCTCTGTGTAAATGCACAATAGTGCATGGAGCGTTTCACAAGAGCGTTGCGCAACAAAATGCCGTTGTGCATTAGATCTGTTCGCACAATTGTGCAATACAATTGTGCATTGTGCCATGAAAAGCGATCACCATGAAGCTCAGACCACCGCGACATTGTGCATTTAGAGCAGAGCAAGTAGCATGATTAAATCATGCTACTTGACGCGTTTAGATTTGACAAGACAGTGTTTAACGCGTGTTTTAATTGTCAAGTGTCTAATGTTTATATTTGCTATTGAAATTTGCCGTGTAAACTCTGATCTAATTTTACACACTGTGAGATCAGTTGACAAGTGTAAATTGACAATAATTAGACAATGTAAACTCTTAACGAAAGATCCCGCTTGTCGATTGCTATGTAAAATCCCAGCGGAAAACTCTAATTGTCAATTGCTATGTAAACTTACAAGCAAAGATCTACTATAGCAAGTTTACATAGAAACCCTCAGCGGAGAACTCAAGCTGTAAATTGCTATTGTCAATTGCTGGTTTTGTAGGAGCTGAGTATTTAAGGGACCATTTCACCCCTAAAATTTTAGGGGTGTAACTTTGTGCGTGAAAAACCTGAACTCACAAAGCTTCGTGAGGAGATTAAGAGGCAAGTTTTAGGGGAGGCTGAGAGACTAGACGTGGTTTTAAAGGAGGCTAGGAGTAAGCTCATTGAGTTCGCAGACTTCAATAGGCTTAAAGAGATTGTCAAGAAGTATGAAGCTATTAAAACACTAAGTGAGAGTGAGCTCAGAGAAGTCACGGAGTTAGTTAAGAAGTTGCGTGGTGAAGGCGTTTCAACAGATCTTTTATTAAAGGCTCTTGAGCCGAGGTGTCCTAGGTGTGGTGGTAGGAGATTCTACATTGAGGAATTAAAAATTAGTGGTAGAGTATACTTGTGTGCAGTCCACGAGGTTTATAGAGGCAAAACTAGAATTAGGTGGAGGTGTTATCTTGGGCCTAAAGGCGAATATGAGTACGTGAAGAGAGTAGCTTACCCAGGAGTACCGCTCACGGGTTTAAGAGTAGAGGAGGGCAGAGAGCTTGAGAGATACGTTAACACGCTGGAGGGATTAGTGAGCGAAGTCAGTAGAAGAGCTAACCCAAACATTAAGCTGAGAGTAGCCGAGTCACTGAGAAAAGCAGCCACAAGACTAGAGAGAGAAGCAGTAATAGACAAAACACTAATACTAATCAAAGAAGTACTGGAGAAGAAGTAGAGGTTGCTGTGAAGCATTATTTTTAACCTCACTTCCCCCTTAAAGATCCTTACCCCATAAATTTATGGGGTGCATTAGACCAGAAACTCCTAACACTACTACA
>Ga0326760_1000902_pt1 | contig 13955 bp, 14 predicted proteins | sample GCREP_S_FD_207668 | JGI IMG/M metagenome (GOLD analysis project Ga0326760, IMG submission 207668) | Hot spring sediment microbial communities from Geyser Creek Basin, Yellowstone National Park, WY, United States - GCR.EP_S | ecosystem: Environmental > Aquatic > Thermal springs > Near-boiling... | reverse complement strand
GGGGGTGCCCGCAGGCCAGCAGGGAGTCTACTACGCGTTCGTCGAGAAGGTGAGGAAGGCGCTGTTCAGCCACAGCGGCACCACGCTGACCGCGTACGTGAGCGGTCTCAAGGCGGCGTTCGTGCAGAAGGGGTGCGACCCGACGATCCTCGACACCTTGGCCAAGCTCATCATCGGGGGCTAGGGGGTGAGAGCGGATGCCGTTCGTCCGTAAGTTTGCCGACCGGGTAGAGAAGTACCAGACGAAGTACCCGACCGACGCCGCGGTCATCACCGCCAAGATCACCGCGGTCAAGCCGATAATGGATCTGAGGTACGAGGCCGCGTCCTCGCCGATCGTCAACGTGGTGAGCATCGTCAGGAACATCGTCGAGAGCGCGGGCGTGCCCAGCGGCCAGCACGCGCTGTACTACAGCTTCGGCCAGATCCTCGCGAAGCTGATGTTCAGCCACACCGGCGCGACGCTGAGCAAAGAGATCTCCGGCCTAAAGCAGATGTGGGTCACCGCCTACAAGGCCGACGCCGCGATCCTCGACAAGATCATCACCGCTGTGCTCGGCGCCGTACCACCGTACTAGGAGCAGCGGCTCCAGCGCTTCCGAGGTCTGTAAAAATAAATATTTTTTTTCTTTCCTCCTTTTTCCGCTGGGGGCCCAGACCGCCCTCCCCCCGACCGCTGGGGGGCGCAACGCTCTTTAAGCCGACCCCCTTTGTCCCCCCCGTGGAGGGAGGTAGGAGGTACAGGGGCAGGGTTCTGCCGGTGGCGCCGGAGCGCGCGACCTCGCTGAGGAGGGTGGCGGAGGACGTCGGGAGGGTTCTGGAGGAGCTCGGGTTCCGAGTCCTCGAGCCCCTGCTGTACCCAGACGCGGTGAGGTTCGAGCAGCTCCGACCCAGCGCGACCTACATCGTGATGGCCTTCGACACGATATGGGGCGTCCCCTTCTTCTACCTAGGCTACAGGGCCAAGGCGGACGGCGTCAGGTACGCCTGGTACGCGACCGTGGAGGGGAGGGTCGTCAGGGTTCCGGGCACGGAGTGGGTCTTCAGGGAGCTGGAGTTCGTCGCCAACTCCAAGTACACGGCGAGGAAGCTCGCGGAGGCGGGCGCTAGGGTGAGGGCCGTGGTCTACCACGGCGTGGACGCGCAGGAGGCGTTCGCGAGGGGGGCGCTCGGCCCAGCCGTGAGGCGGTCGCTCGGCTTCTCCGAGCGGGACTTCCTCGTCGGCTACGTGGCCGGCGCCTACGCGAGGAAGGGGCACGACCTGCTCGCGGAGGTCGCCAAGGAGGTGGCGAAGAGGGATCCGAGCGTGAAGTTCGCGGTGGTCACGCAGCCGCAGGCAGCCGACGCGTACGCCGGCTGCCCGAACGTCCTAGTGCTGACGAGCTTCGGCCAGAAGCCGAGGGAGTGGGTGTGGGGCTTCTACCACGCGATCGACCTGTACGCCCACGCCGCGCTGGCGGAGGGCTTCGGTCTGCCGATCCTAGAGAGTTTGGCCTGCGGGAGGGCGGTGGTTCACGCGGACTACGAGCCGCTCTCGGAGATAACGACGCCCGAGACGTCGTTCCGGGTGCCGGTCATCGACGTCCAGTACGCGGACGACCCCTACCACCTGAAGACGGGCATCGAGTACGAGCACCACCTCTACGACCCAGCCGAGTTCGCGGAGGTGCTGCTGCAGGCGAAGGACGAGGTGCTGAGGAGGAGGGGGGAGCTGGAGGGGGCGTGCCTCGAGAGGGCGAGGGGGTTCGACGCGAGAAAAGTATATAGAGCGATAGCCGATATGCTGGCGGGGTGAGGGAATGGAGGAAGCCGCTAGGCCCCTGCCGCAGGCCGCGCCGGTAGCCCCCGCTCCGGCGCAGCCGGTCGCGCAGCCTGGGGAGGTCGCCAGAGTCCTGACGCCGGAGGAGAAGGAGCTGATGGACGCGATGGGGAGGCTGTTCACCGCCGCGCAGGAGTTCGGGCTCGCGCTCGCCTCGATGGAGACGGACGTCTCCAAGCTGCCGCCGGACGTCAAGGAGGTCGTCGAGATGGGCAGGGAGGTGGCCAAGGCGGTCAAGCACTTCCAGCGGCTGATCAGGAGGAGGCTCGGCACCGTATGAGCGCCGCCGGTCTCCAGACCGTCAAGGTCATACTGACGCCGATCGAGGCTAGGCTGGAGGACGCGAGGGTCACGATCCTCGAGGTCGTCGGGTACGAGTGGCTCGGCGGTGAGAGGAGGTACATAGTCTCGTGCTACGTGGAGTGGAGCGGGTACAGGAGCCAGACGTTCCGGCTCGACGTGAGGGACGGGCGGGAGCTGGACAGGAAGCTGAGGACGGAGCTGGCGAAGATGAAGCTCGCCCTGATGACCGGCTACGAGCACATCTTCGCGAAGACCGGCTGAGACAAGCTTAAGAAACCCTCTTTTTCTGTAGTGACCGCCTTGACGGAAGGAGAGACCAACCTAGCGGTTCTGGAAGAGAAACCCCTATCGGAGCGGGAGCTGGCGGAGGCAACCAAGCTGCTGTCCTCGCTCCTCTCGAAGGGGGGCGCGGAGGCGGCGCTGGAGGCGGGGCTGGTCGCCGCCCAAGAGGAGCTCAGGGCGGTCGCCGAGGAGCTGGAGAGGCTGTCGAGGAAGCTGCTGCCGGAGGTCGCGGAGCTGGACTTGGAGGCGATGGCGGGCTACCTGTTCGGCATCACCGACCCGATCGGCCAGATACAGGGCTGGTTCGCGGAGCGGTTCAGGGAGGCGACCGTCTGGTTCTCGTCCGCCGTGCAGGGGATCTTCAGGGACTTCTGGGACAAGATCATCTCGCCCGTGCTCGGGGGCGTCCGGTTCGTCGTCGACGCGATAAAGAGCACGCTCGACGGCGTCGCCCAGCAGGTCGCCGGCCTAGCCTCCTCGATAATCTCCGGCGTGATGGGGGCGCTCGCCCCCCTGCTCGAGGGGGCGAGGTCGTTCCTCGGCTCGCTGATCCAAGGCGTGGCGGCGGGCGTCGCCTCGCTCGCCTCGCAGGTGGGCAGCCTCTTCTCCTCGCTCGCCACGCAGATAGGTAACGTGGCGAGCGCGGTCGCGAGCGGCTTCGCCTCTCTGGCGTCGCGGCTCGGGGACGTCGCCAGAGGCATCCTCGACGCGGTCGGGAGGGTGGGCGCCGCGGTCGGCGAGGCGTTCGGCAAGCTGGCAGACCTCGTGAGCAGAAGCCTAGGGGAGCTCGCCGGCAGGGTGCTCGGCGCCGTCCAAACCGTCGCCTCGATGCTGACCGGTCTCTTCGAGAGGGTGGTGGGCAGCCTAGCCGGTCTCGGGGATCTGATGGCTAGGGGCTTCGCGGGGCTGGCGCAGTCCATATCCGGCGTCGCCCAGACCGTGGCGAGGGCGGTCGCCCCGATCGCGGAGGCGGTCGCGAGAGCGCTCGGCCCCATCGCCGATATGGTCGGGAGGGGCTTCGCCGCGATGGGAGAGTGGATGGCCAAGGCGTCGCAGTCGCTCCTTCAGCTCGGCGTCTCCGTGCAGGGCTTCGTCAACGCCGTCCTGCACCTGCCGGAGCGCATCCGCGGCTTCTTCGAGTGGATCAAGGAGGCGATAGAGGGCGTCAGGAGGGCGATCGAGGGCTTCTTCCGAGACCCGATCGGGGCGATCAGGGCCGCGCTGAGGGACATAGGGGAGTGGATCTGGAAAGCCCTGCCGGGCTGGCTCAGGGACGCGGTCGAGCTCCTAGCCTCGTTCTTCAGGGAGCTGAGGGAGAGCCTAGGCAGCTCGCCGATCGACCTCCGCGGCTTCTTCAAGGGGATCTTCGACTGGCTCGCCCAGCAGATCTGGAATATGCTGCCGGACTGGCTCAGGGGCGCGATACAGGCGATCCAAGACTTCGCCGACTGGCTGCGGAAGTCGCTCGAGGAGTTCGCGAGGGATCCGATGGGGTTCCTGCAGCGCGGCTTCACCTGGCTCGCCCAGCAGATCTGGGAGCACCTGCCGGAGCCGGTGAGGGGCGCGCTGCTGACCCTCAAGGGCTGGCTGGACGAGACGTGGAGGAGACTGGGAGAGTTCGCGGAGTCGGCTAGGAGGGCGCTGGAGGACTTCGCGAAGTGGATATGGGAGCACCTGCCGGAGCCGCTGAGGTGGTTCCTCGAGAGGGTGAGGGACTTCTTCGAGCAGATCTGGCGCGGGATCGTCTGGTTCTTCACGGAGGCGGTTCCGAACTTCTTCAGCTGGCTGTGGCAGCAGCTGCAGGAGTTCGCAAGGGATCCGGCCGGCTACGTCTACAGGGGCTTCCAGTGGCTCGGCGAGGAGATCTGGAAGCGGCTCCCCGACCCCGTCAAGTGGTTCTTCGAGAGGGTGAGGGAGTTCTTCGAGTGGGCCTGGAACGGGCTCGTGTGGCTCTTCAGCGAGGGGCTGCCGAACTTCTTCCGCTGGCTCTGGGAGAGGATACAGGAGTTCTGGCGCGACCCCATCGGCAGCATATCTAGGGGGCTGTACTGGGTCGGCGAACAGATCTGGAACCTGCTGCCGGATCCCCTAAGGCAGTTCATCATCTGGGTGAGGAAGGGGCTAGAGTGGCTGTGGCAGCAGTTCCTCGAGTTCGTCAGAGACCCGATCGGGGCTATCCAGGGGTTCTTCGCCTGGCTGGCCGAGAGGGTGATGGAGGGGGTGAAGTGGATAGCGGACGTACTGTGGAAGGGGGTCGAGGCGGTCTTCCGCTGGCTGGGCGGCGTCCTCGCCGGCTTCGCCGAGCTGCTCTACCGCGCCGTCGTAGAGCCGCTGAGGGGAATCGCCGAGAGCATAGGGAGGGCGGTGCTGGCCTCGCTCGGGTGGCTCGTCGGTCTCGGGCAGTCGGCGGCTAAGCAGATAGCGGAGACCGTGGAGGGCGCCATCAGGGCAGGGTTCGAGGAGGGCAAGAGACTCCTGCTGGAGGCGATAGCGGAGGCGGTCGGCGGGAGGGGGGTCGGCGAGATAGACCTAGCGCTGAAAGTGACGCTCCTAGCGTTCGGGCTCTCGGGCCTCTTCGACTGGGCCGCGAGCCTCGCCAAGTACCTATCCCACCTAAACGAGAGGATCTTCATCGGCTACGTCGCCTCGCTGGGCGTGCAGTTCGGCATCGTCACCGTGGACAATGCGATCAGGAAGGTCTGGGGCGTCTACCTGAGACCGGCGAGGGCCTGGTACGAGCTGGGCGAGTTCCTAGCGCGCACCGCGGACACGATGAGACACTGGTTCTTCGAGCTGGTGCCTAGGGGGTTCGCCGCGGTCATCGAGCCGGCCTTTATGTACACGTGGAGACAGGCCTGCGACACCTTCGGGCTGGAGAATCTCCCCCTCTCCGCGCCCGCCCTGCCGCTCGTCGTCACCGCCCTGCAGCGCCTAGGTCTCACGGGCCCAGCGGAGGTGGGCGAGTGGGACGCGTTCAAAATGCTCGAGGACTATATGATGTACAGGGGGTACCCGAGGTGGTTCAGAGAGGCCTTCCTCGGCTTCGGGAAGTACGGGATGCGCGCCAAGATCAGGGTGAGCGACCGCTTTAGGCAGAGGCGGGATATCCCCTTGGCAATGGTCTACGAGATGCCCACGCCGGGCGAGCTGGCGGAGATGATGGTGAAGGACGCCTTCGCGTCCTTCGACGACTACAAGAGGTGGGCGGAGAGGCTCGGCGTGCCGGAGAGCGTGGCCGTCTTCTACTACTTCCTTAGGTTCCGCTACCCAGACCCGAGGTACCTGTGGACGTTCGCGCTGCGCGCGGCGGCGAACATGCTCTGGTTCAGGCAGACGCCCGAGATGAGGGGCGACGCCGAGCAGGACGCGAGACCGATCGGCGCCTACACGCCGGCAGACCCAGCGGACTTCAACGGGAGGGGCGGCGAGGCGTTCAGGATCCTGCTGAAGTACCTGAAGTGGCAGGACTACGCGTCGTTCGCGTGGGACGCGGGGTGGCCCTCCGACGCCGGCATCATCGCCGACGCGCTGGCGGACATCCCCTCGAAGATCGACGCGCGCTGGATGTGTGTCCCTCCGGGCACCATAGTTCTGGGCGACAACAAGCCCATCGAAACGTATAGGATAGGCGACGCGACGCTGTACGGCGGGAGGGTTCTGGAGACGTTCGCCAGACCGTACAGAGGGGACTTGGTAGTGATCAAAGGGCTAGGCCTGCTGCCGATCAAAGTGACGCCAGAGCACCCAGTGCTCGTCGTCGAGGGCGAGATCAGGTGGAGGTACTACAGGAGGGGCGGAAAGACGGTGGCGACGCACGAGAGAGTCTTTTCGGAACCCTTCTTCGTAGAGGCGGAGGGGGTTCAACCCGCCCCAGTCAGGAGCACCGCGAGGGGGTACGTGTTCAGGAGGAGGGGACACTACCTCGTCGTGCCGAGACTGAGGGGCGAGTACGACATCAGGGAGGTGGATCTATCGAAATATTACAAATGCTACAGCGTCGTCCCGAGACGCGTCAGAGAGAGACTGGGAGAGCGCATACCGAGACTCATCTTAGACGAGGATACCGCGTGGATGATCGGTTTCTACGTGGGCGACGGCAGCGTCTTCGAGAACCGCAAAGGAGGGTGCGTCAGGTTCTACCCCGCAAGCGGCGAGCACGTCGCTCGGCTGGTGAGAGTCATCGAAAGGTACGGGGGCAGACCGATGGTGTACAAATACGGCAACTCCTATATGGTCGTCTGGTACAACACCGCCGTAAAGAGGTTCCTAGCGGAGCACTTCGGCGACAGAGCCTACAACAGACACATTCCCGACTTCGTCCTGCTCCACAAGGACGAGAGGGTGCTGAGGGCGTTCCTACAGGGTTATCTGGACGCTGATGGTCACAGGTACGGTAGCAGAGGACAGAGGTATGAGGCGGTAACCGTGTCGAAAGTGCTCGCGCTACAGCTGCAGCTGCTCTGCTTTAGGCTCGGCTACGTCTGCTCGATCACGCCGAAGAGCGAGCCCCAAGCGGGGTACACCGGAGAAGCTTACAGGCTCACGATAGAGCTCGAGAGGGACGAGAAGCGCGCTAAGATCAGGTTCGCGGGCGACTACGTGCTGGTGCCCGTCGTCGAGGTCTCTAGGGAGCCTTACGAAGGGCACGTCTACAACCTAGAGACCGAGAGAAACGTCTACCTAGTGTCCAACGCGATAGTTCACAACTGCAAGTGGGGGCTGTTCGACCTGCTCGGGGAGCTCGGCGTGGGGGCGGCCAGCCCTCCGGAGGCGATCGCGACCGCGCTGGCGGGCGGCGGCGCGCGCGGGGCTGGCGGGCCCGAGATGAAGATGAACGTCGAGGTGCTGTGCAAGTTCCTGATGGCGGGCGGGCTGCACCCGTACTACGTGCCGCTGTCCGCGGTCGCGGAGGCGATGAACGCGCTGAGCGAGGAGAGGACGATGGTTCGGACTGGGGTGCAGAACCTCTACGAGAGGGGGCTCATAACGCTGCGCACCGCGAGGTCGCTCATGAGCGGCATGGGCGTCGTCAGGTTCAAGGTCGCGTACGCCGCGCCGCCGGACTTCGCTTGGAAGTCGTTCGACTTCGGGGTGCCCGTACGGTTCCTCGAGCCGGAGGTGCACCTGACGCTGGTCAGGAGCGCGATGGACAGGTACCTCGAGGTCTACGGGAGGGCGGTGAGCGAGGTCGCTAGGGGCGTGAGGGAGCTCGCCCTCTCCCCAGAGGAGGGGGAGAGGATCCTCAAGAAGTACGCGGAGGCGATCGGCGCTAGGCTCAGCGCGACCCTAGGCGGCGAGCTCGGGCTGCGGGCCGAGATCGCGCCCGACGAGGAGTACTTCAAGGCGTGGCTGGAGTACGCCCAGCTGACCTCGGACATCGAGACGGCGTACAGGCTGCGGCTGCTGGCGCAGAGGATCCTCGGCTGGGTGATCTACAGGGTCGCCACCGGCTACGTCACGGGCGAGGAGCTGGAGCGCGTGCTCGCGACCCTCGAGACGCACTTCAAGTTCACTAAGAGGGAGCTCGACGCGGTCAGGGCGCTGGCGGCGGCGGTGAACGACATCGCGGTGAGGGAGGCGGCGCGCTCGACGAGGGCTAGGGTCGCGCTGGAGGAGGCGGTGCCGACGCTCGGCACGCTCGCCGCGATGGCGGAGTACGTGGAGGTGCCGATGGGCTTCGTGCAGCAGGTGCTGGCGGAGAGGCGGGTGACGGGCACCTACGCGGAGCTGTGGATCAGGTACCTGATGGCGAGGACGATCTCGAGGGAGGTGGACGCCCTCTCCTCGACGTACAGGAGGTGGGTCGAGAGCTTCGCGGAGCCGGTCGAGGTCGGCGAGGCGATCAGGGAGCTGATGAGGGCCGGCGGGTGGACTGACCGCGAGCTCACCATCTACGACGTAGACCTCTACCTCAGGAGGGCGTTCAGGGTCATGTCGCTGCTGACGCCGACCGTCAGGCAGTTCATAGGCGACGCCCTCTACCTGAGCGACTGGGAGAAGTACTTCGAAGACCTGCTGAGGGCGCGCGGCGTCGACTTGGAGAGGTACAAGCGGCAGGTCGAGTACTACAAGACGCTGATCAGGAACCGGAGGCTGAGGGCTAGGGTCAACGCGTACATCACGGAGCTGGTCAACGCCTACGCCGAGGGCGTGATCACCGAGGACGAGCTGAGGGGGGAGCTGGAGTACCTGAAGGGCTACGGGCTGGTCGACGAGGAGATAGAGATCGTGACGTGGATCGCGGAGCTCAGGCGCGCTAGGAGGCTGGCGCGGAGGCGCTAAGCTTTTCTAGGACGGCGGGATCGGGCTGGGCGTGGCCGCGCGGGAGAGTGGGAAGAGTGGGCGGGAGCCGGAGCCGCCGGAGGAGGTGAAGAAGGCGGTGGAGGAGCTGAAGAGGAGGGGCGACGAGGCGCTGAGGAAGCTCGACGAGGCGATCAGGAAGCTCAGGGAGGCGGTGGAGGGGATCGAGAGGGGGGCGCCGCAGGCTAGGTAGCTACGGCGGGGGCGGGCGGCGTGGGGGGGCGCTCCGTCCTCTACTCGTACCCGATCTGGCAGACGGTCTCCTTCTCGCTGGTGGCTAGGAAGCACATCGAGCACCTGAGGGCGCGCGCGCCGGTCTACGAGTGGGACTCGGCGACCGTGCCGGACGTGTACGTGCTGACGCCGTTCGCGCTCGTGGTGCACCCGACGATCGGATCGTTCTGGAGCTGGGCGCGGCAGATCGGGGAGATAGAGGGGAGCTTGGAGGGGGCGCTCAGCTCCCTCGAGGAGCGCTTCAGGAAGTACGAGAGGGTCGTCGGGGTGGACGTGGCGGACAGCGACAGGGTGAGCGAGCTGGGGATCCGGCTGGCGGAGCCGGTGGACGCGCTGGTGGTGCCGAGCGAGTGGTCGAGGCAGGCGTTCCTCAGGAGCGGCTACCGGAAGCCGGTGCACGTGGTGCCCCACGGGGTGGACAGGCGGTGGGTCGAGGAGCCGCCCCGCCTCCCGACGGAGGGGGACAACCCAGCCCTCTACCTCCTCAGGAAGGTGAAGGAGGTCGGCGGCAAGAGGCTGCTGCTCTTCTGGCTCTGGCACAGCTCCGCGCGCAAGGGCTTCCCAGAGGTCGCCGAGTTCTACAAGAGGCTGCGGAGGGAGAGGGGCGACGTGGCGCTCGTCGTGAAGACCGGCGGGCCCCTGCAGCCGGACGACCCCGAGCTGGTCAAGCTCGGGGTGGTCAACGTGTGGGGCTGGCTCGACGACCGCGAGAAGATGATGCTCTACGACGTGTCCGACGTCACCCTGCTGTTCAGCAGGGGCGGCGCGTTCGAGATAAACGGCTTGGAATCGCTGGCGAGGGGGGTTCCGATCATCGCGCACAGGAGGGGGCCGTGGGCGGAGTACTCGCCGGGGTGGTGCCTCGTGCCGGAGGGCGAGAGGGTGCCCGTGCTGCTGGGCAACCCGATACACGTCGGGTTCGGCTACAAGGTGGACGTGGAGAGGGCGGTGGACTTGGCGCACGCTATGCTCGACGACTTGGACGAGTACAAGGCCAAGGCTAGGGAGCACGCGCTGAGGGTCGTCGCGAGGGAGTACACGTGGGACAGGGTCGCGGGGCGGCTCTGGTCGGTCGTCGCGTCGTGAGGGAGACGGCTTTATAACGCCGCGGGCGCCCTCCCGAGCTGGGTGGCGCCGGTGGGCGCGTCGCAGCAGGAGGCGGAGGCGATCCTCGAGCGGAAGGCGAAGCTCGCGGAGAAGGCGCATAGGGACGAGGCGGTCGGCGACAACTACCTGAAGCTGCTGCTGGCGGGCCGCGCCAACGCCTACGCTGGGGACGCGGTGATGAGCGACACGCTCTTCACCAGCCTAGCCGCGACCCTCCTCTACGGCATCCCGCTCGCGGACGTGGTGCCGTGGCAGCTGCTGTTCCGCACCGAGTACCCGAGCCTCGAGGAGTTCCTGAGGGGCGTGCTGATCAACATCGAGCAGGTCGCGCCGGAGGAGGTGGCGCCGGCGCTGGAGACGGTGGAGGGCACCCTCCAGTTCGTCTTCTCGCCGGACTTCTGGCAGACCGCCGCCCCCCAGATACCGAACAAGGCCGTCTACGGGAAGTCCCGCTACGACCTGAGCTACTTCGACCCAGCGGCGGTGCGCGACTTCCTCCGCTCGACCGCGATCGCGGTCATGAAGAGGGGGACGAGCCACTCCGGCTCCAAGGAGAAGATGCGGAGCCTAGCCGACGCGCTCAGCGTGGACGAGGCGGTGGCGGAGGATATGTTCAACAGGGCGGCGCTGCTCAGCGCGCTGAGGGAGCAGGGCGGTCTCGTCGGCTACACGTGGGTCGGGGTCACCCAGCTGACCGGCGGGCGCGTCAGGTTCAGGGCGTACGACGGGAGCGAGGTCGAGGTGCAGGTCGACCACGTGGTGGACGCGCTCGTCGGGGCCTACGTCGGGCTCTCCCGCGTCGGGCTCTGCTCCGTCACGCCCAGCGACTACTCCAAGGCGCCCCCGCTCCGCTACGACCCCGAGGCGGCTAGGTACGCGATCGACTGGCTGCTCTCGCTGTTCACGCAGGGCTTCAGGGACAGGCTGCCGGCGACCGCGCTGGCCGCCGCGAACTACCAGACGGCGGAGGAGAGGGGGGAGACCGTGCCGCCGCTGGCGGAGGTGTACGCCCTGCCCGCGTCGCAGGCGGCGCAGCTCGAGGCGGTGGCGGAGGGGGTCGTGAGGGGGCTGAAGCCGGACGTCGGGCCGTACGAGCTGAACCTCTACAAGGCGGCGGTCAGAGCCCTGTACGGCGAGCTGTTCTCGCCCCACCGCTGGGGCGCGGAGGCGCAGAGGGCGATGGCGAGGGACGAGCTGAAGCGCTACTGGGTCGGGAGGTGGGCGGGGGCGGGTCTCGACGCGGGGGTGCTGGACGCGCTGTTCGAGGCGGTCTACCCGACCGCGCAGGCGCTCGGCGACGCGAGGTGGAGCGAAAGGCTCTTGGAGCTGAGGAGGAGGCTTAGGCTGAGGGGGTGATATGGCGTACGACTACCTGAAGCTGCCGGCGTACGCGAAGATCACGCCGGAGTGGATCGCCTCGCTGGTGGACGTCCTCAACGCGCACAAGGACGAGCTGGACAGGAAGGTGAACAAGGCGCTCGACAGCGACGTCGTCCCCGTCCAGGACTCGACGTACAGCGTCGGCAGCAGCTCGTATAGGCTGAAGGCCGTGTACGCCCTCGCGGTCTACGCGGGCGACCTCGTGCTCGGCGGCAGGTACGCGGTCACGGAAGCGGAGGACGGGCTCGTGCTGGTGGACTTGAAGACGGGGAAGAGGTACAGGCTGGTCTTGGAGCCGCTGGACTGAGCGGAAACGGTTAAAAGGGAGACCCCAGCGGAGAAGGGGGTGGGAGGTGGTGCCCGTATGGTACCCTCCGGCTTACCGGTACAAGCACCTGTTCACGTTCGACGACACGCGGGTCTCGATGATGGGCACGACGGAGGCGGAGCTGAAGACGTTTAGGTTCTACAAGGGCGCCTACGCGCCCTTCCGGAGGATCGTGATGCTCGTCTCGCTGTGGGTGTCCGGCGGCACCGGCACCCTAAGGGTCTACATCGACGCGGAGACCTCGCCGCGCGCCAGCTACAGCACCACGAGCACGAGCGAGGTCTTCGCCACGCTCGCGTTCAGCGTGGCGGACTTGGCGTACGGCCCCCACACGGTCACCATCAAGTGCGTCAACAGCGCCAGCTACACCACCTACACGAGGTACCTAGACGCCTGGGGCGAGGTGTGAGCCGTGTTCAGGTACTGGAGGGGCGGGGGAGGGGTCGGCGCGGGGGATCCGGACATCAAGAACCTGCCGTGCAGGCAGTGCCAGAGCTGCGACGCGTCGCAGGTGTGCGGCACCTGCCAGAGCTGCGACGCGTGCCAGTCGTGCTACTCGTGCGAGGTGTGCTACCAGTGCTACTCCTGCGTCACCTGCCAAGACTGCTACACGTGTCAGGTCGGCTACGCGTAGGGTGGTCTAGGTGGCGCTGAACCTCAAGTACTGGAGGGGGAGGAGGACGAGTAACGTGAAGGACATAGAGTGCGTCACCTGCCAGAACTGCTACACGTGCCAGGTCTGCTACTCCGCGCAGACGTGCCCCTCGTGCCAGCAGTGCTACTACTGCCAAGTCGGTTACCTAAGCTGCACGAATTGCTACACGTGCCAGGTCTGCGCCACGTGCCAGATGAACATCGTGTAGGCGGGAACCGTGGCGCCGGCTGAGCGCGGCGGGTGCGCGACCTGCCAAGTCTGCTACGCGGCGCAGGCGGGGGGCGGGCGGGTCGTCTCCGCCACAGTCTACCCGACGGAGAGGTGCAACCTAAGCTGTGGGTACTGCTATTATTTCAACTACAAGCGGCAGTTCGCTAGGAGGGACATGGACGAGGACACCGCCACCGCGGCGATGGACTTCCTCGCCAAGCGCGCGGAGAGGGAGGGGGCGAGCGCGATCCACGTCGCCTGGTTCGGGGCGGAGCCGACGCTCCGCATACCCTTCATCGAGTGGTTCATAGAGACCGCTAGGAAGCGCCACCCCCAGTTCAAGTGGAGCGCGAGCATCACGACGAACGGCGTTCTGCTCGCCTCGGAGAGGTTCGCGGAGCGCTTCAGGATCTTCACGCACGTCATCCTCTCGGTGGACGGGGTTGGGGAGTGGCAGGATATGTATAGGAAATTCCCCAGCGGGAGGGGCAGCTGGCAGTACGTGGAGAGGGCGATCCGCAACCTCCTGAGGCTGGGTATCCCGTTCACCGCGAGGATGACCTTGGCTCCGGAGAACGTCGCCGGAGCCTACGAGGGCGTGAGGAAGCTGGTGGGGATGGGCGTGAGGAACATCTTCACCGGCGTCGTCGAGGAGGACGTGTGGGACGAGGAGTCGCTGTGGGAGCTTCGCAGGCAGTACCAGCTCATCGCGGACTTCCTCATCTCCGAGCTTCTGCGTGGCAACGAGGTGCACTGGGGCCAGTTCCGCCACGGCGTCGACCTGATCTTCAGGGAGCAGCCGCTGGGCGAGCACGACCACTGCGGGCAGCTCGGCAACTCGATGGGGGTCTACGTGGACGGGAGCATCTACACCTGCCACAGGGCCGTCGGCATACCCGAGCTGAAGGCCGGCGACGTCTTCTCGGGGATACCGCCCGAGGCGGAGGCGAAGTTCTCCAAGATGTTCAGCAGGAGCAGGGCGGTCGAGGTGAATGATCTCTGGAGCTACCCGTTCAGGGAGAGGACGCACTTCGGCTGCCTAGTCGCGAACTACGAGGCGAGGGGGGACATCCACAGAACCAACGTCCCGCTCCTCAAGGCGTACGACGAGAGCTGCGCGCTGGCGGCGCTGAAGCTGTTTATGGCTGGTAGGGCGCACCAGAGCAAGCTCGTCTACGACGTGTACTTCAAAGGGATAGTGAAGTAGCGCTGGGAGACCAAGTTTTTTTCCTCCCTTTCCGCCGGTGAGACTAGGGCGCCGTGTCGTTCACATCGACGTACCCGACGAACTTCGTCAAGCTCGCCTACCCGAAGAGAGTGTTCATCGTCAGCGTCTC
>Ga0326760_1000900_pt1 | contig 13982 bp, 19 predicted proteins | sample GCREP_S_FD_207668 | JGI IMG/M metagenome (GOLD analysis project Ga0326760, IMG submission 207668) | Hot spring sediment microbial communities from Geyser Creek Basin, Yellowstone National Park, WY, United States - GCR.EP_S | ecosystem: Environmental > Aquatic > Thermal springs > Near-boiling... | reverse complement strand
CCGAAAAGCTTTATAACGCTCGTACGGGATTTAGGGGTTGGATTTTCTTGAGTGAAATGGTTATTAGAATGGGTAAAAGGGGAAAAATTGTTTTGCCCAAGGATGTAAGAAAGGCTCTAGGTATTAAAGAAGGAGACACACTCTTACTCGAGCTAGCAGGCGGCAAAATCATTTTAAGCCACTGCAGCCGCTTAGAGTCAAACTTGGAACCCGTGCAGAGGAGATAGTAAGGGAGACTAAGAAGGAAGAACTTAAACTTGAGGAGGGCGTTGATTCTGGAGACAAGAATGTCTGCTGAATATCTAAAGAGCGGCTCAAATGATGCTAGGGTGACTTTATGTGAAAGAAAACATTTTCAAGTAATAATAGCGCGCTAAGACAGTATGCCATGAACAAAATTGTGGCATAAGATTAAAATATGGCATATAATTAAAAATGGTATAGATGTAAAGCCATGGAGATTGTAAAAATGGATAAGCAAGGACGCATAGTAATTCCATCAAAAATAAGGAAAAAGATCAAGTCTAGAGTATTCGTCATAGAGGCTACTGAAAACGAGATTAAGCTTCAACCTTTAGAGACTATTAAACTGACGGATCTCTTTGATTCAATAGAAGTAGATGTAGATGATTTTACGGATACTCATAAGCTAAGGAAGGCTCTCTATGAGTAGTATTGCTTTTCTGGATTCCTCAGTGTTTCTTCATGCGTACTTGACTCCTAGGAGGAGTTTGACAAAAGAGGAGGCAAAAATGAAAGAGATAGCTAAGGCTATAATAAAAGAAGTGGAGGAAGGTTTACCTGTTGCAACAAGTACAGTTCATATATGTGAGATAGCAAATATCATTGAGAGTAGAGTCAGCCTAACCGCAGCTTTAGGTCTAGTCTCTACGCTTTTTTCAAGGGAGAATATTGACGTTTTGGCCGTCACCTTTGAAGATTATAAAAGGGCAATACTCATTGCGCGACGGTATCTAGTTAGTCTTAATGACGCTGTTGCCTATCTCAAAATGAAGGAGGAGGGAATTACAAAAATTTATACATTTGATAGTCACTTCAAAAACTTTGGAGATATCGTGATACTCCCAGGGGAAAATCTTCCTTAAGATAGTTAAACTCTCTATTTTTTCCTCAGTAGTGGTTTCCCAAAAGCCATGAGTTGCCTATCCATACCTTTTCTAGTCCCTCTTCTTTGGCTATTCTTAGGGCCTCGTATGCATGCCTCTTGCTAGTGGGTGGCAGGTCGTCCATCAGGTATTTCGGGTAAAATGCCAGTAGGCTTAGCGGTATGTCTGGGGATAGCTTTGCGAGGAAGCCCGCTATACTCCTCACCTCAGTCTCATCGATGTAGCCTGGGACAAGTAGGATGCTTGCAGTGAAGAAGGGGACTTCGGGTCTAGACCCTGAAAGCCTTGCCACGTACTCCGCGTTCCTGTAAAGGTTTCCCACATCCACGCCTGTCAGCGCCTTGTAGACGCCAGGGCTCCAAGCCTTCAGGTCGAACTTTACTATCCCCCCAGTTTCAAGGGACAGCTTAGCGACCGTTGGCAGGATCCCTGTCGAGAAGTGCCCGTTAGACTCCCAGCAGATCCTCATGACCCTGCCCTTACTCGCCTCGAGGAGCCTCTTGGAAAAGTAGACAGCGTGTAGAGCTTGGGGTCCTGGGTCCCCGCCAAAGAAGCAGACGCACGTCACCCTCCTGTCCAAAGCCGCTCCCAGCAGCTCATCAATGCCCACCCTAGGCTCCCTCCTCACGAGGAGCTCTCTATAGAACCAGTTCTGGCAAAAGAGGCAGTCGTGGTTACACGCCCCGTAAAACACTGCTAGGTTGACGTACCCACGCTCCCCATCCCTCCTCAACGAGTACTTTGGGAAACCTCTGCCAGTGGCGCCTGGGCAAAACCAGTACGCAACACAGTTAGTTGGGTGTGGGTCATAGTAGTACTCCAGTATCGCTGTATGCGGTTGCCCAGAGAGGTGAACAATTCTGCCATTAACGTTCCTCACGAGCCCGCAATACCCTACACCATCCTCGGGAATAACGCAGTCCAAGTCGCACAACCCGCACCTAACCCCCCTCGCACCCCTAGGAGGCTCTCGAGGTAACCCCCATCTCGCCCTCTCCGTGTAATGCGTTCTCATTGCGATCTCTACCGCCTCCGGGTTGCTTCTCAGGCACTCAACGCACACTCCTATGGCTTCGGATATTAGAGGGGACCTCTTACCGCAGACCCGGCACTCCTTCTCGGACGTCCACAACTTGCTCCTGAACATCCCGTTTACGGCATCCTGAGGGCTAAAATATTTCTTCACTTTCACTCTACACCAAGATTTACTTAAAAATCCTAAGAGGAAGTAAATGTAAGGTAATAAATGTCAAGCCACGCCGCGGCTCTTTGCCTCAAATGCAGGGGGGCGAGAAACCTATGTGGAAAGCCCTTTTGCCCCCTCCTAAGCTACTGGAAGGCCTTAAGGGAAATAGAGCTCCCAGAGGCAACAGAGCTGCACGGACCCTCGCCTCCAACAGTCTTTGTCGGCAGGCACGGGTACCCGAAAGTCAGCTTTAGCCTGGGAGTCCTAGTCACCGGGGGAGAAGCCTCTCTCCTTGAAAACCAGGAGAAGTGGCTTGGAAAGCCTCTATCAGAAATATTGAGGATGAGGCTCGCAGTAGTCCGTGGCGAGACAAAAGTAGATATCCGGCATGCAGATATTCCAGAGGAGTTGAGGCTTGCATCCATCTCCAAGGACCCGGTGGACATCGAGATGGCTCTCGCCAGGAAGCCCAGCTTTAGGGTCCTCCTAGACGTATTCTCTCCGCCCCTAGGTCCCGCGGGCCCAGCTCAAAAGATTCGTGTCAGCGGCGAGCCTAGGCTCACGAGACCCGTGGAGAAAATGTACTATTCGCTTGACGTTAAAGCGTCTGACGCTGTCATGTACCTGTACGAGTCTGGGATACCCGTCAGCCACATCCAGAGGATGCTTTCCACAGGCGCCCTTGGCTACGCTTCTCAGAGGAAACTCGTCCCCACAAGGTGGTCTATCACAGCTGTAGACTCGACGATTTCGCAGAGGCTTATCGAGAAAATTAAAGACTTTGAGCCTTTCACCGAGTTCCTGTTTTTCCAGTGGAAGCACGAGGACAATAACTTTATCGGGATCATCGTTCCCCGCGGGTGGAGCTACGAGTGGATAGAAGCATGGTTCCCGCATACCATGTGGAATCCTTCCAGCCGTATCGAGGTTGAGGGGGACTACGAGGGGTACAAGGGTAGAACGACGTACGCCAGTCTAGGTGGATGCTACTACGCGGCGAGGCTCGCAGCTGCGGAGTACATGCTGAGGGAGAAGAGGCAGGGGACTGCGATACTCATTAGGGAAATCTATGAAGGCTTCTTTTCGCCCATAGGGGTATGGTTCGTTAGGGAAAACATTCGCCAGCTTTTCAGGACAAAGCCCGAAAAGTATAGTTCGCTTGGGGAAGTCCTCGAAAGGCTAGGAAAAGCTACAAGGCTACCACTTCAAGTCTGGCTAGAGAAGTCTAGGCTTCTCAGGAACCTCCTCAGGCAGGAGTCCATTCTGAACTACTTCTCCACGCATGCGCGTGGAGGGTGAGGAGGACGCCTGAACCGGGCATGGTTACCTATAAGAGGATAAGGGTTAAGACAGCCCTGTCAAAGTCAGGGCTCTACGACCTCGACTATGCATATAACCCCTATGTGGGCTGCTTTCATGGCTGTGTATACTGCTATGCTAGGGCGTATGTCCGAGATGAGGAGGTATCGAGAAACTGGGGCACGGTGGTGTACATAAAGGAAAATATCCTGGAGGTACTCCGAGAAGAGGTAAAGAGAAAACCCAGAGGAGTAGTCGGTGTATCAACACTAACAGACCCTTATCAGCCCATCGAAGCCGGGGAAGGTTTAACGAGGAGGGGGATACAAGTCCTCCTACGGGGCAACTTCAAGGTAAGCATACAGACAAAGTCTCCGCTAGTAACGAGAGACATAGACATCCTGAAAAGCTACGTTTCCCACGTCGACGTAGGCTTTACAATAACAATACTAGACCCAGATGTATCTCGACTTATAGAGCCAAACGCCCCCCCTCCAGCCGAGAGGATCAAGGCTCTGCGGGAAGTGAGCAGGGCGGGGATACCGACATGGATATTCATCGGCCCAATAATCAGGGACTTAAACGATTCCCGGGAAAACCTGGAAGAGATAATTACGCTGGCGGTAGAGACAGGGTCCAAGGTCTACTACGACTACCTCCACACCAAGCCGGGAATAAGGGACTCAATGAAACACCTGATAGAAAAGAACCCAAACATGCTAGCCATAAGTCCACGCTGGATAAACACTGTTGAGAGCCGCATACAGGATCTCTGCCGCAAATACCTAGTCGACTGCAAAGCCGCATTCCCCAGAGAAGAAAAAACGCGCCAAAGCAAACTAACCCAGTACCTGGAAAGGGGGCAAAATGAAAAGAACAAATCCTTATTCACCCCACGTTCGGGAAGCCCTTAAGCAGGCTGAGAAGCTAGTCAAAGAATCCACAATCTCTCCTAAAACGGACTCGCTTAGCCAAACCATCAGACAGCTATACGGCATCTTCCCCAGAGAGAGCTGGCTCGCACGGTCACTGGCACGATACCTCTTAGGAACAGTTGAGGAACAATCCCGGCACTCGTGGCTAGTCAAAGGCATCCCAGATTTCGGCGACAAGAAGCCATTTTACCTCGTCACATGGGCTGGAGACAAGTACGAGTGCACGTGCTACAATGCACCGTTCGGATGGTCACGTAGAAAAAACATTTGCACACACATAGCAGCCGTAATCCTTTACAGGAGGAGAAAATACATCGATGAATACTTCTCGTAGCGCGCTTGGAATCTAGGCAGGGTTGCCAGAACTCATCACAACGAAAAGCTTTATAACCACACCCGGTGGGGTAACGAATGGCGCGTGCGGCGCGCTGATGGCAATGATAAGGCTTGCAGCCTGTAGCCAGCCGGGTCCGGAGACGGGGAGGAGGGTCGCAGTTGTCGGCGCTGGTCCCGCTGGCATAGCAGCGGCAGCCCAGCTCAGGTGTGATGGTCATAAGGTTAGCGTTTTCGACAAGCTGCCTGAGCCGGGCGGCATGCTCCTCTTCGCAATCCCGGAGTTTAGGATTCCTAAGAGTGCTGTCCGCGAGAGCATAAAGTCCGTCGCAGCGCTAGGCGTAAGCTTCTACACGGAGGTCGAGGCCGGGAGGAACCTCAGGATCGAGGAGCTCCTCCAGGACTACGATGCAGTACTAATAGCCACAGGCACGTGGAAGGGCAGGTCTCTGGGGGTTCCGGGAGAGGATAAGCGTAACGTCTACAACGCCCTGGACTGGATATTCCACTTCATGTCCTACAAGCTTGGCTACGTTAAAGCAAGCCCCCCGGAGCTTAGGGGGAGGGTGGGAGTAGTTGGAGCGGGCTTGACAGCGGTGGACGTGGCTGAGCTCGCCGCCCTCGAGTACGGTGCAAAGCCCGTACTCATCTACAGGAGGCCGATGAGCGTTGCCCCAGCAAAGCACATGCTCAAGCACCTGGAGAAGCTGGGGGTGGAGTTCATCGAGAACGCCGTACCTCAGGAGATAATCGGCGGGGAGGAAATTAAAGCGGTTAAGCTTGCAAGGGTTAAGCCGACCACGAGCAGGACAGCGAAGACCGAGGTTATTCCGGGCTCGGAGTTCGACCTCGAGTTGGACTCCCTAGTTGTAGCCGTGGGGTTGCAGCCAACACCACCTCCAGGACTCAGGGAAATAGGCGCAGAAATCAATCCGAACGGGACAATAAAGATAGATGAGAACTACATGACAACGCTCAAGGGTCTTTTTGCTGCTGGAGACGTTGCACATGGACCATCAAACATTGGGCTGGCGATGCGCAGCGGGAGGATGGCGGCGCAAAGAGTAACCGAGTGGCTGAGGAAGGGTAAGCAAGATTAAAAGGTGAAAATCACCTTTCTTTTGGAGCGTGCGAGCCACTTGAATACGGGCAAATCTATGACTCTAACTTGACAATGATCTATGCCTACGCAAAGTCCGTAGGAGCAGAACCCAAGATATATCCCCCGCGTACACGACGTGGTTGAAGAAATAGAAGAAGCTTTGTACAGGGCTCTAGACGAAAACGATGTAGCGCGCGTTAAAACCCACGAGGCTGTAGCATATCTTGTCAGCAGAGGAGTAGTCGACGTCGGAATAGGAGTAAGATACATCGCCGACAAATATAGCCTAGCGCGCGCGCTAATATATAGGATTTCTTCTTTCTATTTTAACTACTTACTAATTAGAGAAAAGTATATAAGTATCACATTTTTTACATAGTCCTGTATGAGCAAAAACCAGAACTATAGAACAATAATAGTAATCGTCATAGCGATAGTAATAATAATAGCGGGGCTACTCTTTTTCTCTACTAACACACCTACACAGCAAACTCAAACACCAACCACCTCAGCCCCCTCCCAGTTATCCCAGCCAGTGCTCCTAAAGGGAAGTGGTGCAACTTTTCCGGAAGCCCAGCTCAGAAAATGGATACAAGTCTTCACTTCTACAAATACAGATATAAAGATTGAATACAGCGCTGTAGGCAGTGGACAAGGGGTAAGCGACTTCCTAAATGGTCTCACAACGTTTGGTTGCTCGGATGTTCCACTAACAACCGAACAGCTAAACCAGGCTAAAAACAAATACGGGACTGTTTATCAAGTTCCCTACCTTCTCGGAGGAATAGCAGTGGTCTACAACATACCGGAGCTAAAAGACAAACAACCACTCAAGCTTACACCAGAAGTTCTAGTAGACATCCTCCTTGGAAAAATAAATTACTGGGATGACCCAAAGATAAAGGAACTAAACCCTGAACTCGCAAATCTCTTACCACACAAAGAGATATACCTTATTCATAGAAGTGACGGCAGTGGAACAACAGCTGTCTTCACGTCTTACCTGAGCTTTGTCTCGAGCGAATGGAAAACAAAAGTCGGGTCGGGGAAGACAGTTCAATGGCCTCTTGACTCGATGGGGAGAGGACAAGGTGCACAAGGAAATACAGGAGTTGCAAGCATGGTTCAGCAAACACCGTACTCCATGGGATATGTCGAACTGGCATATACGAAGGGAATGGGTGTGGTAGCTTTGAGAAACAATGCAGGCAAATTTGTATTACCTTCTGCTGACAGAGTCAGCTTAGCCGTTAAAAGCTTGGATGTCGATTTTACTAGTGATATACACAGTTTGGATCTTCTATCGAAGATCTTTGGAACAACAGATCCAGATGCCTATCCAATCTCTTCCCCAACTTACATGTTTCTCAAGTCTCCTGACAACTACGACCTAAATACGAGAAAGGCCCTTGCAAGATGGTTGCAGTTTATAGCTACAGATGGTCAGAGGCCAGAAAATATTGCAGAAGGTTATGCGCCAATACCACAAAGTATTTCACAGAAAATACTTCAGCTATCTCAACTTTTTGGTAAATAAATAAAATATTTTTTTTCTATATATTTTTATTTTTCATGCTTACCATGAACATAAACTATATATACTTGCCTACGAAATACTTAGTGAGTGTAAGTATGAATAGAGACATGCTAAGGATCATGCTATCTATACCAGGAGTTCTACTATTGAGCATAGATATTCTTCTGATTCTTGTTCTCTTCAAGGAATCTATCCCAGTCCTTACTTACGAGGGACTCCGCATATTCACGGAATTTCAATGGAATGCGGCAGAAGATCCAGCAAAAGAAGTTTATGGAATAATTCCTCCCCTAGTTGGGTCTCTGTATGTGGCTATTCTCGCGATCATGTTTGCGTCATTTTTCTCGATTTCTCTAACTGTTTTTATCCAGGAGATTATTCCCTACAGAGCACGTTTAGCAATTGAAGAACTAATAAATGTCGCGGCTTCTTTTCCTACAGTTCTTTACGGCTTGTGGGGTCTTACACTTATTGTACCACTGGTGAGACAGCTAGCTGTTAAGCTTGGATATGTCAATGTAACAGGAGCGAGCATTGTCACGGCTGGACTAGTGTTATCTACCATGATTGCCCCATACTCAACCGCGATAATTAAATCCGTATATGCATCTGTACCTTTATCATACATAGAGGCAATAGCTAGTTTAGGTGCTACAAAGATCGAGCGGGCTATCATCGTTTTAAAGATGATTTTTCCCGCCATAGTATCATCTCTTCTCCTTGGTTTTGGCAGAGCTGTTGGAGAGACCACTGCAGTTACCTTAGTAATAGGAAATGCGTACAGGTTGCCCCTGGATCCATTTTTACCTGCTTCAACTGCTACAAGCCTAATCGCTAATAATTTTGGAATGGCTACCTATTACAAGTACGAATATAGTGCATTAATGTTTGCGGCTCTCGTTCTCTTGATTACTAGCTCATTTTTTTCCTATATTGGATTAAGGCTGGCTAACAGAAGTGTCAGAATTGTTAGAGGTGAGCAATAATGAATCTTCGCTCCATAAAAAATGAAATTGTTTTCTTATTGATCGTTTTACTAGTTGGATTTATTCTACTGGCGATTTTTTCCCTAATAATTGTACCCCTAATCCTTGGATTCAAAGTGATAATCGAAACAGGACCAGCATTCTTTACTACGGCACCTGCCGCTCCAGGTGAAGAGTCTTCCGGAGGAATCTATTATACGCTCATAGGTAGTTTCGTAATGATATCACTAGCAGTAGCCATCGCTTTTCCTATAGGTTTCTTGACAGGTGTATACATAAATGAATATCCACAGACCAGACTTGCAATACTGGCAGAAAGTGCATCACACTTCCTAAGCGAAGTTCCGAGTGTAATCCTCGGCATATTTATTTATGCAACATACGTTCTTGCGACTAAGAAGACATCGCTAATTGCCGGTGCGTTGAGTCTTTCCTTGGCAATACTTCCATATACAGTGGTTCAGGTAAGGGAATCTCTGAGAGTTATCCCCTTCATTTATAGGGAGGCCGCACACAGTCTAGGATTACCTAGGTGGAAGACAGTCTTCTTTGTACTTGTTCCAATGAATATGAGGGGTATACTTGTCGGGCTTCTCTCAGCTTTTCTCAGAGCATTCAGCGAGACAGCACCAGTGCTCTTTACTGCTGGGGCCGCATTTTATGGCTTCTATGGATTGGACGGCCCCTCAAGCACATTGCCTCTCCTCGTATGGAACTTCGCAAGGACACCATATGAAAACTGGCAAAAACTAGCGTGGGGCGCGAGCTCTATACTTGCACTGGTTAGCATTTCCTTATCTCTCATTATTAGGAAAGCTGCAAAAGAGGTGAGATTTTAATGGAAAATCCATCTGTTCGAATCCAAAACTTAAATGTTTATTATGGCAATGAACAAGTTCTTTTCAACATTAACCTCAATGTTCCAAGAAACAGCGTATACGCCATATTGGGCCCCTCTGGGTGTGGAAAATCTACCCTGCTAAGGGCAATAAATCGATTAATAGAGCTTAGACCAGAGGCCAGAGTTGAAGGAAAAGTCGAGATAATGGGCATAGATGTTTACAGGGATCTCCCGCGTGAGCAAGTGGCACGGCTTGCTGGGATGGTTTTCCAAATGCCAAACCCGTTGCCGCATCTCTCGATATATGACAACGTAGCGCTTGGACCAAGGCTACACGGTATAGCTAAAGGCAAAAAGCTAGATGAGATAGTAAGAGAAGCGCTGGAACAGGCAGGATTATGGGAAGAAGTTAAAAACAAACTGAAAATGCCGGCGATCTCTCTTAGTGGTGGACAACAGCAACGCTTGTGTATTGCAAGGGCCCTTGCTCTGCGCCCCCCGGTCCTACTGATGGATGAACCCACGGCCAATCTAGACCCAGTTAATGCATCAAAAATAGAAGAACTTATACGTAAACTTTCACGTGAGACAACAATAATAATAGTTACCCATGACCCGGAACAAGCCAAGAGAGTGGCAAGTAGAGGGGCAATCATCTTCAAAGGTAAAATAGTCAGGGAAAACTTTATCGATAGCTTGTTCACTGTCCCCTACTACGAGTTAATTCAAAAACTAACAATGGAGGAAAGAATGGTCATTGAAGCATTACAAGGAATAAAATAGATAAATTTTCATTAAGTTATAATTATAAGCCTAAAAAACTTAAAGAACAATAATCACACTCTATATGTAATGCAGACTAATATTTTAAGCGCGCACTACTTTTCTTTTCATGTCTCCATCGTGACCCGGTTCATCAGGTCCCTTTAGATGAACATAAACAACATCGTTTCGCTCTAAAAGCTTCAGAGTGGTTTCAAGCCTTATCTTATAGTCCATGGCTTTGTCCCCCGTGGGAGGCGGCACATTTAACATGTCCATTTTAAGTATTCTCGCAATACCTATCTTGTCAGGTATCTCGGCAACGGCACCAAATTTCAAGCTAAATTTCTTGTTTATTTCTTCTAGCCCAGGAAGTCTTCCGCCAGAATCCATCAGTAAAACTACGTTTGCAGGCGCGCGAGCTACCAAGGCAGATCAGGGCACTCAGCTTCCTATCGATACCAAGCAGAGTAAAACCCATAACCCTGCGATAGGGCGGGGTAACACGTGGCGCACGCGCTACCGGTAATCTACACTATAGGTTACGGGGGCAGAACTCTGGACGAGTTTCTCAGGCTCCTCAACGAGTTTAGTGTCCAGGCAGTAGCGGATGTTAGGAGGTGGAACTCACCGCGGAGGCGTCAGGAGTTTTCCGGGGAAAACCTGGAAGAAGAGCTGGGGCGGGTAGGCGTGAAGTACTACTGGTTCCCGAGGCTTGGCGGCTACAGGAAGTTTGGTGTGGACGTTGAGGACAGGGGGATAGCTGGATGCTTTGAATCGGAAGGCTTCAGGGCGTATGCGACCTACATCACTACGCGTAGCGAAGCGCTGGAGGACTTGGAGAAGCTTGAAGGGATTGCAAGAAGCATGGCGACAGCCCTCATGTGCTGTGAGAGGCTGCCCTGGAGGTGCCACAGGAAGATACTCGCCGACTACTTCGTCGCCAGAGGCTTCAGAGCGCTCCACATAGTGGACTCACGGGAAGTTAGAGAGCACAAGCCGAGCAAGTGTGCGGTGGTGTCCGGCTCAAGCCTGAGGTACGTTTAGAGACGGGCGTTAGTCAGGGATCTCTCCTGGAAGCAGGGCGTAGGCTCTGGATTTAAGAGTTTCTCCAAGTAATATAAGCATCCAAGCTGTAGCAATGATTGAAAAGGCTATGTCTGAAAAAATGTACGTGAAGGAAGAAGCAGACCTCGCTGAACTGGCGCTGAGGCTCCGCAAATACTTAGACACGGTCTACGGGGCCCACGTCTTCTTGGCAGTTGGCACCCTCATAACCTCCTACTGGCTAATCATGGCTGCAGTTGCCTTAGCATTTAAGCCAACAAATGAACCTGCCTACTGGATAACGGCGTTTATCCTCATGTGGGGTTTAGTGCCCATCGCTGTCCGCCTTGCAGCTCCTCAACGAGAGCGTGCCTACCCCGTACTCAAACAGCTAGCCGCATGGGCACCCCCCTTCATAATCATCTATAGCATAGCAGGCGTGCTCGCCAGCTCTCCTGCTGACGCCTTGAGGAGTCTGGGCGTGAGTCTCTTAGTTGGGGGAACAGCGTGGTACCTCGCTCTCTCTATATGCCTACTCGCCAACCACTTCTTGTTCGAGCGTGAAGCCTACAGGAAGGGCTTAGTAGTGGCAAAGCCTTTCCTGATTTCTGGGGCAATCACCCTAGCTACATCACCGCTAGTTTACTTCCTCGCTTCCCGGGATTTATCAGCAGGAAACTTCATGGCAATGGGCTTAATGCTCCTAAGCTACACGTGCGCCGCATTTACCGCCATATGGAGGGCCTACAGGTGGCTCCAAAGTGCGTGAACCAAATGACGCAGGGGATCTGCTTAAGGCCATCAACAGCGATCTCTTCAGCCCTAAACGCTTCATGATAGCATCCCTCCTTTACGCCTTCGGCAGAGTAAAGCTATCAGAGCTCAGGGCGATGCTGAACCTGAGCTGGGGCGACCTCGACAGCAACATCAAGAGACTAGTCGAGAAGGGTTACGTTGAACTATGGAAGGAACCTGGAAGAGTAAGGGGGCTAGAGACAGTGGCATATCTTACGGAGAAGGGAAAGCGGGAATACGAGAAGCTCGCTGAAACACTTAGAATTCTCTCTGAGAAACTGGAAGGAAAACCACCTTAAACAAGGCTCCTTTCGGCTCCTAGAAGGGAGGAGGGCATAACCAAACTCATCCTAGCCATGTAAGAGGAGGTGAGGAAGACCTGAGCTATGTGCATGCTACCGAGTATAGAGCGGGAAACATTGGGATGAGTTGTTCCCGTGAGATATACTTTAGTAGCGAAGCTTTGAGGAAATTAAGGGAGTTACGCGTAGGCAAGCTAGAATCCTGTATACACTGCCACTGGAGGTATCTTTGCGGAGGCGATTGCAGAGCTCTTGCTTTGTTTGCGACTGGGCGGATAAGTAGTGCGCGCAAACCAGAGGAGCTCATAAGCAGCATGTTTAAGGAAAGGTCGATAGAATTCGAGGTGTCAAACTGTACGCAGGAGATCTTGAAATTAGTGGAGGGGATAAGTGGGATATCCAAGTTCGTGAAATTGGGAGAAACAGAGGAAAACACTAGTAGGTTCGTAATATACACTTAGGACCCGAGAAGGGTTCTGCCCAAAGTCATCTTCACTATTGTTGAAAATGGGGGGAGAAGTGAGGTACGTGAAGGTGAACAAGCCGACGCTTGAAGACATATTCATTAGGGTTGTCCGCGAGAAGCTGGGTGACCAGTCATTAACGTTGAATGCTTTCAAACTAAAATCGCATTGTTTTGGACTAACTTCCTTAAGTTCCTACTATTTAACCTTGTCTTGCAGTACTATTGGCTCGAGTGGATGTTGCCCTCCACGTTGTCAACCTCGTGCTCGGCGTCTCAACCTGGGTATTTTTCGGGAAAAGCTTCGAGGCAGCAAACCCAGTCTACCAACAGTATGGCGGGGACTTCGTCTCCTTCTTCATACTCGGGTTGATGCTCAACAGCTTCTACACCTATACCCTTGACGCGTTTAGAATGGCTACACTCTTTATCCTCAGGGGGAGGGTGGGGCAGCACCTCAGCATGTACGACTACATTAAGCTCTCGGGGATACCCTTCTCAGCGCCCCTTCTTGCCTTTGTGGTGAACGGCTATATTGAACAGTTTATCTCTATCTTCATCTACTTTTGCGTAGGGCTGCTCTTTGGGTTGAAGATTGGTGGGGGAAACTACCCTATAGCCCTCCTGGGCATATTCATAGGATGGGTTGCTGTCGCGAGCATAGGGCTAATCTCTGCAAGCATGATAACAGTCATAGGCGCATGGAAAGGCATAGAGCCCGTCAGGTGGCTAGTCGGCGTGTTGACGGGGCTTGTAAGCGGCGTCTACTTCCCTTTTGAGGTCCTCCCAGAACAGCTTCAAATGATCTCCCGAGTACTGCCCCAGACATATGCGATGAGGATTGCTAGGCTGGCACTTCTACAAGGCTTTGGGCTAAGCGAGCTCTGGGCAGACCTCACAGTCTTAACACTTATTGCGTTGATCCTGCTCCCCTAGGAGTAGCTCTTTACAGATACTTGATCGACCTAATAAGAGTAAAGACACTGGTAGAATGAAACTACCCCAATAATTAAAACGTGCTTCCAAATATTCTTCAGGATGCATTATTTCTCTTTTAATTTCTCCTTGGTATTATAACTTAGGCTCCTCGCATCACCTTAAAGTAGAAATAAAGTTATAAGTCTGTCATCTTAAAAACATAGTAGAGGGTATCTTTAGGGGGCTAAACTTGTCAGGTAGACTTAGGAAACAGTTTTTGGAGCTACTAGAAAAAGACAAGGAGTTCAGGTATACAGTGGCAGGCTACTTGGGATTATCCGAGATTCTA
>Ga0326760_1000899_pt1 | contig 13996 bp, 15 predicted proteins | sample GCREP_S_FD_207668 | JGI IMG/M metagenome (GOLD analysis project Ga0326760, IMG submission 207668) | Hot spring sediment microbial communities from Geyser Creek Basin, Yellowstone National Park, WY, United States - GCR.EP_S | ecosystem: Environmental > Aquatic > Thermal springs > Near-boiling... | reverse complement strand
GCTTGGGCCTCATACCAGGTTAAATGATATCATGGAGTATAGATAAGCGTGATGCTCCGGCCGGGATTTGAACCCGGGTCACGGGCTCGAAAGGCCCGTATACTTGTCCGGGCTATACTACCGGAGCACCGGTATGCTAAACCTTTTATGGCCCCGTGTTCCCGTTTTCTTGGGGCCATGGGGCTTGGGCGATGATAGGGGGGCGGTCGAGGATTTAAACTTGAGTTATCGGGATGTCTTGGCCGCGAAGACCGAGAACACTAGGCGGGTCTACCTGCTCGCGGTCCGGAGATTCCTGGAGGTTAATGGCTTCGAGGGTGAGGAGGATGCTGTTAAGGCTTTGAGGCGCCGGGGCGCTGACGCATGTCTCCTTAAATTTGTCTCGGCTCTTCGTGAGGATGGGCTGGCCCCCAAGAGTATTCTATTGTATCTTAGCGGCGTGAGGGCTTGGCTCGATCTCCATGAGATAAGATATAATCCGGCTAAGCTCCGCCGCTTCCTCCCGAAGAAGCAGGTTGTCAAGGATTCTAGGCCGCTGCGGAAATCGGAGGTGAAATTGCTGCTTAACCTGGTTCATCCATCGAAGAGGCTCGCGCTCTGGACCATGTGGGCATGTGGCCTCAGGATTAGCGAGGCATTGAATTTGAGGGTCGGCGATGTTGATCTATCATCCGATCCGCCGAGGATCTATGTCAGGAATAGCAAGACGCCTGCGGGCCGGAGAATCGTCTTCATACCCGGGGACCTGGCACAAGCCCTCGCAGAGCATATCAAGGGGAGGAGCCCCGATGATTACCTCTTCCCATCGGAGAAGGGGCCGAAGCATAGGATGAATGATAACAGGTTTAGGATCGCGCTCTACGGCGCGTTAAGGCGGCTTGGCCTGAACAAGAGGGATCCGAGTGGGCGAGGCTGGGTTTATAGCCCCCACTCGCTCAGGCGAGGATTCGAGACCACGCTGATTAACGCGGGCTGCCCCGCGATAATCGTCTCCATGCTCATGGGCCATGACTTGGGAACGGAGGCGAGCTACTTCAAGCCTAGTGAGCGCGAGCTCGCGGAGACCTGGAGGAAGTATGAGAATGCCCTCAGGCTAGATGTGGAGGAGGCGACGCCGCCGGCCAAGATCATGGAGCTCGAGTCCAAGGTGAAGCTGATGGGCGAGCAGATTGAGGCGCTGCAGGAGGCCATAGCGGTTTACGAGGAGCTGATCAGCCGCCTAAAGCCGAGGCAGATTAAAAAGCTGTTACTTGAATAATGCATCATGGCCATGGACCATGAGGTGGCCATCTCCTGGGGAAGCTTTACCTGTTAACAGGACTAGGAAAGAATTAAGAAAAAAGAATGCTGAAATAAAATAGGAGATGGAGGGAAGGAGGGCAAAACCTAAAGCACAAATAGGTTAAGTATCGAGAATATTGTTACTAGTGTTCCGCCCAACTTTTGCCTTCCTCGATTCTCAGCGTAACCAATGACCGCGCCTATTATCATTAAAAGACCAAAAAGGATGCTGAGAGCCATTACCCCCATTATGTCCTCAGGCGACCGGTAAACTCCCATAGAGCTCATAACCGCCTCATAGCTGAGCCCGCGAATGATTATCAATATTCCGCCTATCAGGGAAAAAATCAAACCGGCTTGGGCTTTCATTTCTCGAATCCATCCTTATAGGCATAATTGGAGGAATTTTGATTTTAACAGGTAAATAGTAATTGCCCAAAACTATGAGAGGACCGCAGCTGTTGATATACGCCTTGGACATCGCCTTCACCAGCTTGTATGCGGGGAAGGGCTTAAATACTGAATGAATAAAGGAATTCATAAGCGGTTTATTATGGCCTCTACTATAGGCGGGTTCCTTGTTGGCGTTGGATTGATGCTTCTTTTGCTGGCCTCTGGCGGATTGTATGCTGTCCTAGCATATTACACCCCAGTCTACAACGAGGTCATGAGTTATAAGCCGATGATTCAAGACCTCAACAGCTTCCTCCATTCGCCGGCTGTTGACCAGATGCTGGAAGGCTATAGGGAGTTGGCCGCGCTTATGCCTCAAATCGAAGATATGGCTAGAGCCTATGCCAGCATGTATCCGCAGATCATCGGCTTTAAGGATTTTGTGGAAGAGTTTTATCGATTCACTCACTCGGACGTTTACAAGCAAGTATTGAATGCCATGAGGTCTCTCTCAGACGCTATTGGAAACCCGATAGTGAGTGGTGTACTCAATTTTGTAGGCTTAGGCTACATTGTTCCACTGGTTCAGCAGGTTCCAGGGCTCATGGAAAACATTTATGGGTGGAGTGAAACAGCCAAACAGGCATTCAATATGATAGAGATGGTTCCGCCAGAGAGGGTTGAAGCCTACGTTTCCTCACTTAAGGCTCTATTGCAGATGCTTCCCCCAGACAAGCTTGAAGGCTATGTAGCTCAGGCTAGGGCTGGAAGTGAGAGGGCGCTGGAAGTCATACAGACGATGGAATCCTACACCCCACAACAGCTTTTCAAATACTGTATTTTGGTCTTCGTCTTCGGGACGGTGGTGGCGGGTGTCGGCGTAATCTTGATCGATCGCGCGAGAAGAACTTTGTCTCCGAATAAGACGAGGGTGATGGTTGCCACCACATAGTATTCGTCGGCCTGCTACTGAGCCAAGGTAATAGGAGGCGTATAACCGCCTTCTCGATCGCCTCCCTAGTAATCATTTCCCTAGTCCTACTGCTTCTACCTATCTATGCATGTCCTGAGAAAATATCGATCAAATCCCCCATGGTTAACCAAGGCATGGAAGCTAGGGCGATCATAATACTCGACTCAGCCCCGAAAGGTCTCGCCGGATACAATATAATAGTCTCCCTAAAAAGTGGAGAGGTTGCGGATATAGTCAGGGTTGAGTTTCCGGAGTGGGCCAAGCTCTCAGACAGCTCCATAACAGATGGTTCCATAAGGCTGAAAGCGGTAGATTTGGGGGATATGGTTAGGCCCGGCGCCACAAACATCGTGCTGGCCACAATCATATTCGGAAATACCAAGCAGGGAGAGAGCTTGATAGAATTAACTATTGTTAGAATGGATGACGATTATGGAAACCCGATCACCCCATTCATAGAGCCGGGGAAACTCACGGTCATAGGACCTTCGGCGGCGGTAACAATCACCTTAGCACTCCAACCAATCGACTCTGGAGGTCTTTTTCTATATCGTGAGGATGGGGTTGTGAGGGGGGCCACATCTGGCTCCCCAACGTTGGTCACGGTTATTAGGGGAGAGAGGGGCTATTTCTTGATTAGGCCGGCCCCAGGCTATGAGCTTGATAAAATCGTAGTTGACGGGGTCACATACACATCGCCTCAAACCCCTATAATAGTATTCGACAAAGATATGATTGCCACGGCATATATGAGGCAAACTAGCGTTTATGTTTCCAAACCTGTCGTAGAGACCACAACCATCACCATCGAGAAAACTATGACAATAACTACCTTACAGGCGTCTGAAATGGCCTTATTCATGACGTTGTCTATAGTGGCCGTAGTTATTGCGATCGCCGTCTCAATAATCTTCTTAACGGTCTCAAAGAAGAGAAGGACAGGCTAAACGATGTTCATCCAGTCTATAGTATATGGCCATTGAATAAAATATGGGGCTGGGCATTTATTAGGAGGATAACTTAAGCACAGCATCTCTATCAAACCAACGATAACCCATATTATCTATCCCGATGAATGTTGATGTATCGAAGGATCAACAGCTAAAACGTTATTAGGCATCCTTACATTTTCGCTTATTAGGATTTTGGAGAAAACATATACTTCTCTTAAGCGTTGCTATTTTCATGCTTGGGAAAAGCTGGGGCCCAGTTCTTTTTTGCTTAACATTACTCCTTCTTCTTCAAGTATCGTCATTACAAGTTTATGCACAGACATTTAATGTCAGGATAGTCAGTTATAATGCTCCCTTAACGGTGCCTCCAGAGACAACAGTTTCGGTTCAATTAACTGTTGAATATAACTTCCCATCAGCCTCTTACATGGGCATTGTTATAAGCCGACGGCTGCCAGATGGTTCATGGGTGAAAGTATGGGAGAATTCGGATCATGTAGCCGGCCAAGGAGTTTTAACGTATTCCGCTGCATTCATGGTTCCGAGCCAGCCCGGCACCTATGAGTACGCAATAGGTGCGTGGTATTGGGATGGAAATCGATGGGTGTCCACGGATGAGAAATACTTTACTATAGAGGTTTCGTCACCTTACATTGCGACAGTGACGGAGACTGTAACCAGATTCATCGTTGAGACTAGGACTATTACCATTGAAAGAGTGATAACGGAGACGCGGACGATGGAATACATAAGTACCGTGTATATTCCTAAGCCTATCGTAGAAACTACGACAATCACCATTGAGAGAACTAGCACTACAACCATTATAGCCCATCCTCCTGAAACAGCATTATTCATTACGCTGTCAATAGCGGCCATAGCGATCGCGATCGCGGTCCTAATAATCTCCCTAACGAGCCTAAAAAGAGAGAAGAGAAAAACTAGGTAATTATACCATGATGTCTTCTTTTCATCTAAATTCTAAATCTTTTCGGGAAATGAATGCGAATACTTTTTAACACCATCATTTCAACATATTAACTTGAGCATTATCTAAACTCAAGCTTGGTCGCATAGCGAGTTCTTTATTGGAGAGAATGTCCCCCTCACTATCATAGAACGTTACTGCCTTAATGCTATCAGTAGCCTTTATTATTAGCTTGTTAATGTTGCATTGTCATCGTCACCCTTACTCGATGTTATATATCCCGTATGCGGCAAGCCCGTCATAAGTTCCCCTATACTGTCTGAGCATAGGATCTAAAGAACTTCTCAGCAGATATCTTGTACTTTAAAAGACGTTGTTGTATTGCCTGATACCATTCATATAAGCCTTACGCAATATGTTCGAGAAGATCTCTTCATGGCCATTCTATGATTGCTGGAGCTCCTCTTCTTGTGGCCTTTGCTGCTCTTTCGATTCTTCATTATCTCCTCCACCCGTAACGACCTGCTTCATATATTGCGAGATTGGGGGCCCGAATATCGAGGCCATGCTGTCTATCGCCCTCTCTATCAAGTTCTTGGCAACTTCGATCTGCTTACTATCCAGCGTCTCCTCATATGGCCTCTCTTTCTCCTCCTCGATGAGCTTCTTGACTTCGTCCCATGATCTCGGCGGCTCAATGACCTTGTAGCCCATGCCCTCAAGCATCATCTTAACCTTCTCGGGACTGAGCTCCTCGAGAAGCTCCCTCCGCATCCCCTCTATCATCCTCCCGACCTCCTCCCTCGATAGACCCCTCTCAGCCTCAACGCTGCAACAGGTTTTCTCAAGCCGTCCCTCAGGCTGTCCACCCAATTTCACGAGCCTCTCGAATGGATTGCTTATGGCCTTTGGCCCCATCCTCTCAACATTCTTTGGGCCCTTCGGGACAGGCTTGATTGCCTCAATCCTCCTAGCAAGATCGTTTAACCTCTCCGCTAACGCCCGCAGCCTCTCATCCTCACCCTCGGCCTCCATCCTCCTAATCCTTGTCTCGATCTCATCAAGCCTTTCCATGAGGATCTTCATTTGATACTTTTCACCGCTGTCGATCATTTTCTTGATGATCTTCAGCTTTATGATCTCATTCATGGCCTCCTCCACCCCCTCCTCTATTGGATCCCTCTTCCTCTCCTCCGCTAATGCTAAGTTGATCATCGAGGCCATGATGCTCCCGGTAATCCTCTGAACCTGCTCGGAGGCGTTTGCCTTCCCCGCATCCTCGAGAAGCCTTATGGCCTTTGAGAGCCCTGCAACCCTCTCCATGAACTCCTCCCTCTCCCTAAGTTTCTCGGTTAATATGGGCAGCAGCCTCTTCCTAGCCTCCTCCTTATCAAGCCCCTTAACCTCAGCATACTTCCCAATTATGATCTCGGCCACGTCTTTCATGATATCCCACCAAGGCTGTATAGTATCAGCTGTTTCAATAGCTTCTGCTGGCAGCTGGAGCATAGTCTTGGAATGGTCTGCTGATAGAGCTCGAGCACCCCTTCACATGACTTCAGGGAGCTTGTGAGCCTATTCACGGTGTCCATGGCGGCATAGAAGCATGCCTCGAACATGTCCTTCTCAGCCCTCAGGTTTTCCAGCAGCTTGGCGTTTTCCCTGAGCTCGAGCATGCCATTGAAGATGTCTGCAAGCTTCTTGAACGCCTTCTCCGGGTCTTTTAGATCCTCGGGCTCCCACTCAACATACTTCGCCAACTTGTGGTAGACATAGCTTCCCAGGTCGTGGCAGAGGTTATGGAACCATGCAGCATCCTCAACCTCCTTGGCTAGGATGGGCTTGGATGGCTGGATGGGCGTGACCCTGAGCTTGAGGGCCAGCTCCCTATCAGCAGCCATGGCCACGGCCTTACCCCTATCCCCAGCATGCTTGGGGGGCTCAGTATCGCCCGAGTCGGCTGGAGATGTTCTCGACAAATCAGCAGCATAGCATATCTTGATCTTCTCCAGATCCCTGCCACTTAACCTGAGGAGCTTCGCTATCGCGGTCGCATTCCTCACACCACACTCAAAAAGCCTCATCGCTAGGTAGAGCTTCTCATGCCTATCCATGCCATCGATCTTGGCCCTCCAATCAGGCCCGATCTCACGCCTGAGAACCTCCTCGGTCAGCCTCAACTGCTCGGCAAACCTCTCAGCCCTCCCATCCCTAGCCTTGGAGGAGGCCACGCCCCCAGAAGATCCCCCCTCATCCGGATCCCCGAGGCCCTTACACGTCTCTTCGACGGCCATCCACTTATAAACCCGGGGACATGCCTTATATACCTTCCCCCAATATGATGTCAGCCGGCCATTTTAGAGAAAAACAGAGGAAGTTTTAGGGGGATAATCCCGGCATTCTCCCCAAGCCTCTCCCATTTTAGAGAATCTTTTACAGAGGATTCAGGGGATTTTTAGAAAAGTTTTTAGAGAGATCCAGTTTCTCTAAAGCCTGAGCCTAAGACCTCAGGCCATATAAGGAGGCCCCCGATCAAGCAGCTCCAGTTCATGGAGCTGGTTTAGGCTTTACTAAAACCTCGTTCTCTGTAAAGTTTCTGTAAAGCTTTCTGTGAAAAGTCTGTAAGATTCTCTGCAGGATCCCGCCCGAACCCCGACCTATTTCCTCAATACCCTCAATTTCCCCAGACCCTTTCAGAACATCCATGAAATGTGGCCCATCTCTCCCCCCATACCAAAAGGCCATGATCTTGGATGGGTTTATGTAGTCCTCGGGGATGTTGGAGGCCGTGAAGGTCATCGTTTATTGAGAGGTCAGGGTTCTAGGCTGCCTCAAGCCCATGGCCATACGAGTCTCGAAGCATGCGGAGGACGTAAGGTTAAGGACGTGGCCCATTATCATGTCAAGCCATGACAGGGTCTTAAGAGATATATCTGCTCATGCTATTCAACATGGCCTTTGTTTTTCTCCATGGAGTTTTGAGATGGGTTCTCTTGTTCTTTTTCGGGTGGGGGGCTTAAGCCGAGTATTTTATGTATCTCTTTTTGCATGGACTCCACAAGCTTGTTGCGAAGAACATTATAACTGCGAAGACGTTCTTCTACCTGCTTTACAAAATCGTCTCCCTTCTCGACCATATTTTCCTCAAACTCTCTAAGCTTATCTGGGGGCATGGAATACTCCTTCTCCAATACTTCCAGAAAGATCTTCCTCAACTCGGGCCTTCTCACAATCTCAATAAGCATTTTAACAAACAATTCTTGAAGGCGTAGAGATGAGCCTGAGAGAAATGTTACGAGGTTTACAAGTTCCTCCATTCTCTTGCTTAACTTGGTCATATGATGCTCCTCAAGCTTGTATTTGAGCGGGGGCCTACCCCTCTCCGGCCTCCCAAGCCTACTATAGGCCCTACTATAGGGCTTGGTAAACTGTCCCTTAACAGGCTCCGGCTCGGCCGCTATGCGGAAGATTGGACCGCCCCCAAGTAGCCCCCTAACTCTCTTAATAATTCCATCAACGAACTTCTTGGCATAGCTCCTCCCATAACCGGCGTCACTTACTTTCTCAACGAGCTCAGCTCTGGTGGATCCAAACATTAGCCCTATCAATATGATAAACATAGCTCTTAACATTTCAGCCGGAAGGCTCGGAAGCTCAGACAACATTTTTTCCATGATCCCGCAAAGCCCCCAAATCTCACGATCCTTCTGTATTAAGTAGTAGAGCTCGGCCAGCGTTAAGCATATCCTCTTAGGGGATTTTAGCGACATGCCAGCCCAGCCTCCATGTCGCCAAAATTTCATCCATCTCTTAAGCTTTAGAAGTTATAGCATGGTGAGGCAGATGCGCGGCACCACCGTGTGGCTCCCGGCAGACTTGGTAGAGCTCATCGATGAGGTTAGAAATCGGCGTATGGACCCAACACGCAGCGATACCCTTCGTTACTTGGTGTTGAGAGCCCTCTGCGATATGTCTCTGATTCCTGAAGATGTGATGAAGGCTTTAGGCTTCCAAAAGGCGGGGGTACAAAGGCGGGGTCGTGGGAGGCCAACAGTTGGAGAGAGGGGGTGATGGATTTTTGGACGCATCTTTGCAGGCTGAAGGGGCGAAAAGCCGGCTTAAACGAGTACTTAAGGTAGGGACAACATACTTGATTACTTTACCTTCCGATTTTGTCGAGGGATGTCACTATGTGACAGTGACAAGACTTGAAGAAGGGCTTCTTATTATTAAGAGGATTGAAGATAAGGAGGCCGCCCCAACCCCCGAGCCCCCCTCACGCGGGAGCAGGAGGCGAGCCTCATGAGGAAAGAACGTAAACTCTCTAATAAACATTTGCTGAGAGTCGAGTCTGCGCGTGATCCGAGCTGTTCCAAGAGTTCGAGCCTTTTCTCTATTATTGGTTATCGCGGTGTGATGCCTCTCCTCATATGGCGAATGGTGAATAATGGAAGAAGAGCTGGAACCTATGGAACAGCTCCGAATTTCCTGACTTCAGCCTGTAAATTAGCGTGTTCTATGGAAGTTGGATGCTGCTTGAAACGGTCCTTAGCAGGATTGTGGAGAGACCCTGCCCGATGAGGTGACCGGAGCATGGGCCTCTTTAGATGCGGATTCTGCCGGAAATTCCGCACTAGAGATTGCCCCGCCGAGACCGACGACACCATTCGAGAACAAATATACAGCCAAGATGAAGACTCGGAGCCCATTAACCCATTGTGTTTCGAGGTTGATGAAAAGAAGATCGGCGACACCGCGGATTTAATCGAATTAATGACGGAAACTTTGCGAGAGCAATTCGTAATCAAGCACTTCATTCGAGGTGGCTCATCCATAGGGCTTTACGTGTGGCGTGACGGGAGATATGTTGAAGCGGAGGAGGAGCTGAAGGCGAAGGTTGAGAGCTTGGCCATCGCCGCGGGTATCGAGAAGAAGGTCAAGAATCAGCTTGTGAACGAGGTCATAGGAAAGTTGAAGCGCAGAACTTACTACGAGCTTCCTGAAGAGCCCCTGATGATAGCGTTCCGGAACTGTGCATTCGCTTGGGAGCCTTTCCTAAATGGCGACGGGTCTCAGGCCATCATTCCAATTGAGGCGACGAAGGAGAGGCCTGTTTTTCACCTCATACCGTGGAATCTACGGGTTGATCTCTTGACGCAGGGATTAGAGAGGTTGAAGGCTGGCGAGGGCTTCGAGGTTATTGCGCAGGAATTCGCGCCGGAGGCTGTTGCGATCTTCAGGGGCTGGGTGGGAGGCTCCTGGAGGCTGCTATTTGAGATATCAGGATATTGCCTCTACCCCGATTATCCACTCAACAAGGCCTTCATGTTAGTTGGTGATGGCTCGAACGGTAAAAGCACGTATCTCAGGCTGATTAAGGAGATCCTCGGCCCCTCTAATATCGTTGGTTTAAGCCTTCAAGACCTGTGCAATTATCGTTTCGCAGCCTCAGAGCTTTACCATAAGCTCGCGAATATTTATCAGGATATACCTGCAAAGCCCATAGGCTATACCGGCCCCTTCAAGATACTAACAGGGGAGGACTGGTTCTCAGCCCCAAGAAAGTTCCGTGATTCTATCTACATGAAGAACTATGCTAAGCTACTGTTCTCGGCTAACGAGTTGCCCGAAGTAAGCGATCAATCTCATGCTTTCTGGAGGAGGTGGATCGTCATTGAGTTCCCCAACAAATTCCAAGATGATCCAGAATTTTTCCAGAAAACATTCAATCCGGAACTCATCGAACGGATAATCGCTCTCAGCATCCTAGCATTTTGGTGCGTGTGGCAAAAGCGGGCATTTAGCGTCAGGGAGGGCACCGAGGACTTCAAGGAAAAATGGCTCCGAGCAACCAACCCGGTTTACAACTACATCAAGGCCGGGCTTGAGGAGGGCAGGCTAGCATTAGATAAAGAAGCCTATACCCCTGCGGGCGACCTTTTCATGGATTATGAGAGCTGGGCGAAGAATAGCGACGTCGAAATAGTATCAAAGGCCACATTCACGAAGGAGCTCGAGAGGCTCTTCGGAGTGATAAAGACACGCGTTAGGGAGGGCGGGCGCCTCATCTATGTCTACCGAGGGGTCAAGCTGCTAGAGGGGGGAGAGGAAGGGCTGGAGACGATATTAGGGGGTTTGGAGGAGGTGGCCGGCCATGGCGGATAATAATAGCAGCTACCGCAGTTACCGGGGCTATAATTATTGTCAGCTCTGCAGGCTCTTGTCCTCGAAGACACTTAGCCAATGCCATGAATGCGGAAGCCCATGTATTCACACTCTCAATCACAGGCATAGATATTATGCCGAAGGCAGAGATCATGGCATCATTCAGTTCAAGAAACATTTGGTCATGGAGGTGAAGGCAGAATGGGCATAATATGCCCCGAATGCGGTGAGCCGGGCTATCTTGAGAGGCGCCCCCGCGGCCATAACACATACCTCTACGTCGTCCACACATACTACGTATCAAATGCTGATGGGAGGAGGATGAGGAGGCGGAAAAGATGCTACCTCGGCGCCGAGGACCGGTATAAGCATGTTGACGGCAAGCTCGGGCTCGGCCTCTCATCACCATACACTATGACCGCGCCGAAGCTCCTGCTGGCCCTGGAGAGGCTGCTGGACATGATAGACGCCAAGACGGCCAATATGCCGGGGGAGAGGAGGCGGGCGGCGCAACTACTCCTCAAATACGCAAGCATACTATCCGGCCAACAGGAATAAGGGTAATCCCTACCCTCATACCCGCAAATTTGCGGGTGAACTTAAAATGACTTTTCACAATGATCACACGTCATAATCCGTATCTATGGTCACACCATAAATTTGTGGGGCAATTAACCATACATGCTCCATTAGACATGTATCTCGACATCAAAACACAATGAAGATGCGGAATGGCCCCAATTTTGCGGGCTACTAATATACTTAGGCGACGGGCCTTGGAACACTCAAAGTTAAGTAGGATTGGAAGGACTAAAGCAGTAAAGGCCACGCATGCTACTACATTCGAGGGAGGCCGTCGCGTGCATTATTTCAACTGCTTCGATGCTAAGGTTGCGGCCGCTGAGAAGCTTATAGAGAACAAGGGGGTTACTGCAACGATGCACGGTTATCGAAATGGTTGAGGACTATCCGGAGAAGTATCATTACGTTTCAATCCAAATTCTCACCAGATATTTCCCATCTGGCGTAGGATTGGGCGTCTTAAAGCTAATCTTGATGTAGATGTTTCCGCTTTCACCAGATTTGCAATTAAAGGCAAGGATACCATCGGTACTTTTGAATAAGACGCCATTCGTTGTGGGAGAAGCGGACATATCCGTTAATCCATGAGACACTCCACAAATGTCTCTGGCATATTTTACATAAACATCTGATGTTGTTGGTGTGAAGTCTGTTGCTGTTACTTCTACTACTAAGAATCCATTGCTAAAACCTGTTTTCACGTCTAGTTTTACCGTGAGATCTAAGTCGCCGCCTATAGGTATCTCTGTTGGCGGGCTTGATGTAAGGGTTAGCGTCGCAAACTGTGTTGTTGTGGTTGTTTGGATTACTCTAACTTGGATTGGGCCGAGGACGTTTGTGACTATAGCGGCATACACGAATAATAATAGGGCTATTGCAAACAATATCACCGTAACAAGCCTTAGAACATTCCACCCACTCCTGAACGAGGTCTTAGATGTTCTAAATCTATAGCCGCAGTCAAAACATTCCCATTCTCCCTCAAAACCAACAACATTCCCACTACCACATTTAGGACACTTGGCCACATTTAGACGCTACCAAACCCGCCTATAAATTTTTGAGAGGTCAATCTACAAATCTTGTTTATTCTAGGCCGAGTTTTCTGAGCAGCCCAGGATTCTTTTTCTATAAATGCTGCATCAGATTTTCATGAAATCTAATAGCCTCCTCGAGGGTCACGAGTATTTCTTCAATCTTGAGTGAAGCATCGGGTAAGCCTTAACTATTTCATCGCTAATGGCTATGATGAGGGTATGGGTGAGAGAAAGGCAAGAATTTTGGAACTGTTACGAAAGCTGGAGAAGCTTAAGCAGGATGGACTGCTTACTGAGGAGGAATATAGAGTTAGAAGGGAGAAATTGATCGATGCCCTTTTACAAGAGGAGTATGCCTACCATGAAGGTAGCATTAAGGAAAGGTCTTCTCTAAAGTCTAGAGTTTTCAGCATCCCCACAATTATTCTTCTTGTGTGTGGTTTATTACTCTTGGGCATCGTTGGTTATTTCTTTACGTCATCTTATGGGGGAGTACAGACAATAACAACGGTTTACGTTCATCCGAGCTATACACTCTATGTAGGAACTTATCCAACTATTAGAACCATTTACTCTGGTTCAGTTACTTTGGAAAAAGATTGCTCTACGAAAGGTTGGAGTATTCAGGCAAATGAGGGTGATGTTATTAGTGTTTACTGGGAGTCCAATGATTATTCTACGTATGTGGCGATCGGCTCTGATGCCGATCTAAAAAGGAATAGACAATATTATTGTGAGGTTATGATATCGTTCTGGAAAACGAGTTGGCCTGCAGCCGACCATGGTTATTCAGGAAGATTAGAGTTCAGGGTCCCCTCATCAGGAACATGGTATGTCATAATCGCAAATGGACACTGGGAATGCGTTTTCTCAGAATGCCCAATAACGGTTACGAGGCTGGAGATTACACATACATCAGGCTAGATAAGGTAAACTAGCACTGAATTAAGCCTAAAGTCAAGCATCCTTAAGACTACTTATGTCATGATGATATATTTAGACTTGGCATCTGCCACATCTTGGACAGAATTTTACATTTTCAGGCATTTCAGCGCCGCAGAATCGACAACGAGTTCGTATTAGAGCCCCATATTTTGCGCTATAATATGCATAGCCTATAAGACCAATTAAAATCAAAAGTATACCAAGAGGCACTAGTAAATAGAAAAATGGATTGAGAATCCAGCTAATTGCCCCAAAAAGCCCGAATAAAGCTCCAACTATGAATAATGCCTTATAACCTTCAGCCTTAGCCTTATACTCTTCTTTCCCCACATAATACAGAATTGTGTATGAACTATATTTAAATTTAAATCTCAAAGGATTCACCCGTTCTAAGAAACACTTCTCCCTAGGATTATGCCCCGGATGAAGGCCTCGAGGATATGTCATCCGATCTGGCATTACTCGTTATGATCATGAAGAATAACATGAACCGCCGCCTTCGGAGGGCCGATAGCCTCCTCCAGCAGATATTCGGGTGAGAAAAGCGAGGAAAAATCAAGGACACCGTTCTCGGGGGGAGGCTCGGTTATCATACTATTTTTCTGGCGGTCTGGTCCGGGCTATACTACCGGAGCGCCGGTTAAAGACTTGACTTGGGTCCTTTAAAATCTCACCCTCAGCGGGTTATATCCTTATGAGCGGGCTCTCGGGTCTTGTTTCAGGAGGGCTGTGGTTGTCG
>Ga0326760_1000898_pt1 | contig 13997 bp, 14 predicted proteins | sample GCREP_S_FD_207668 | JGI IMG/M metagenome (GOLD analysis project Ga0326760, IMG submission 207668) | Hot spring sediment microbial communities from Geyser Creek Basin, Yellowstone National Park, WY, United States - GCR.EP_S | ecosystem: Environmental > Aquatic > Thermal springs > Near-boiling... | reverse complement strand
AGAGGTGGCACAGACGTCCCAATGGCCCCCACAATAGACTATGTTAGAGAGGTGCTAGCAAGACTCACAGAAACACTAGGCTACAGCTTCACAGTTAAAGTTGAGAGGAGAGGACACTACCCAAAAGGCGGAGGTATAGTAGTGGTAACAGTAGACAAGCCACCAGGAGGCTTCAAAGCAAGAGATTTCATTGAAAGAGGAGAACTTAGAGAGATAGCCTTGAGAAGCCACGCAGTAAAACTACCAAGACACGTAGCAGAAAGACAGGCAAACTCAGCCACAGCAATACTAAGAGAGAAGCTGAGGGTAGAGCCCAAGGTGGAGATAGAGCATGGCGAAGACGCACTAGGCCCTGGAAGCGGCATAACAATATGGGCTATCTTCGACAACACGATAATGGGCTCAGACAGCCTAGGAGCACCAGGCAAGAGAGCGGAGATCGTAGGGGAGGAAGCAGCAGTAAAACTAGTAGAGGATGTAGCGACAGGAGCAACACTAGACAGACACGCATCAGACATGATACCACTATACCTAGCACTAGCAAAAGGAACGTCAAAGATACACGGAGCAAAACTAACACTACACACAATAACAGTACTAGAGCTCCTAAAACAAACACTAGAAATCCAGTACACACTAGAAGGAAGCGAAGGAAAACCATTCAAAGCAACCCTACACCATTAAACACAACCCCAACCTCACGTACCTTCCAACTCCATGTAATGGATTCCCGGGATAGAGGTAGAGCATCTTTCAATTCCATTGAATGGATTCGTGGATCAATTTAATATATCGCTTAACTACGCCTACGGAATACTCTACTTTCAATTCCATTGAATGGATTCTGCACCATCACGCTCCATGTTCACTGTGGAAATTTCTTTCATCTCCATTGTATGGATTCTATTCCATTAAGCCCCCGGCTGGGGGCTCTATGTATATGGTGCTAGGTCAGGTATTTAAGCTTTTCGCTTTCATTCTCCATCGGTTTTCCCGTGTTGTGGATGGGAGTTTCCATTGTATACTGTTAGCACACATGTTAATGGATACGGTGTCCAAGGGTAACGTATATAAGCATTAACGTTCTCTAGTGCTGCCCCACAACTTCGAGTAGGAAGCTTAATGTTAGTAGTGGTAGTGAAACGCTAGTATTACATTCTGATGGAAGCCCTAGGTCTAAATCTGGCTTCTTTAAAACACTGCTATCTCTCCACTCAGCACCTCACCAGCCGCAGTTGAACAGCGACATAGTAGCCTGATTGAATCCATGAAAGATATCTAACGAGTTGAGGGGTTGGAGCTGGGATAGGCCTCGAATCCATACGATGGAATTGAGAGTTAGCCCTCTGTTTACGAAGACAATGAAAATCCCACGCTAGACACGGCTCATCCCATCTAAGGCATGGGATGTAGAGTACATCAAAACCACTTTACCAAGTATGTGGTTGAAACAATATTAGGTTTAAAAGGAAAGGATGTTTAGAGAGGGTTGGGATTGGATACTAATGCCCTTATGGCCACGCTAGGTTTCGATGCTGACTTCACGCTGAGAAGGCTAATGAGAGGAGCTCCTGGAAGGGTCGTGCTCTTAGCTTTAAAAGTAGACGAAGGTAGCTGGGCTAGAGTGGATTCAGCCTTCAAGCTGATTCAAGCCTTCTGCAGCTATAGGAGGATAGACTGCATCCTAGAGCCTGTAAGCATAGATAGACCCGTAATGGAGGTGTATAGTATACTGAAGAGAGAGCTGGAAGGGGTAAAGGAGCGCCTAGAACTATTCCTAACCGGAGGACCCAGGATCATGGTAGTCTCAACCCTACTAGCAGCACTCCTACTACCCCCAGAGTACTCTAGAAGTCTACGACTCACTATACGTCATCACTGACCAGTAGCAATGATAGGTCTGTCATGCCACTGGGCTTTATGCAACACTTAGTTACACTTGGAATGAGGGATCCTACACTAGGAGATCTAATAGACATTGAGACATTAACATTCGTCGAGGTCAAGTCAAATAGAGCTAAGGTGAAGCAGTATAAGAACGACCTTCTATCTCTAGTGATAAACACAAGACTGCCCGCGGCAATAGCCATTCCAAGATATCGCGTTGATATAAAGACAGGCCAGGTAGATGAAAAAGCATAGTCGTAGAATTTTACGTCTTAGGTTCTGTTCCTGGTAAAGCTGGTAATGTGTGGATAGAACCTGCAAAGAAAAGTCTAGAGTCCGACATGGAAAACGAGTTAGAACCACTAATGCGGAACATAACGCTACTTAGAGAAAATGCTGATAATTATCTTCAAGAGAATCGAGGGGGGATAAAGAAAGAAGAAGGCAAAAGCTCTGATCAGAAATCACAAGAACAATTTTAACTTTTCAGCTTGACTTAGAGCTCTGAATACATATTTCCTCCTTCTGATATAACTACATAATCTTTATTTCAGAAACGCTTTTACAACTGAAAGCTCCTGCCCTTTAGAGCGGGGAGGAAGGTCAATACTTCAATCTCTGGTGGCGTCTAATGAAGCGGAGGGTTCTTGTTGACGGTATAGCGCCTCTCTCGTGAGCTCTCCTATATGGTCGAGCTTAGAGAGTTCACTAGGCTTGAAGGCATTATGCCCGCGGGCTGTGAATCGTGAGAAGACCTCAATTGACCTCAATTAACCTCGAACCTCTGGGAGTTGTTCATTGAATTGACTCACGACCTCCTCCCGAGCCTTCGAGGGATGAGCCCGTCGCAATAAGTTGCTAGCAAGGGTAGAGGTCTTATGAGAAGTAGCTGTAAGTCGTGAGTTATGGGATGTCTTAGTGTCGAAGTTGTCAGTGAGGAGGGGCTCTAAGAAGCACCAAGTACTCCTAGCACTCCTAGAAGTGGTCAGGAAGAGGTTAGTGATGACGTCCGAGGAGCTGGTCTCGGAGATGAGTGCTCTAGGCCTCTCCAAGTCCTACGCTGAGGGCTTAGTAAGGGAGCTCGCATCCTCTGGCGTTCTCAAGAGGGTTAGGGGAGAGGCCCACGAGGTGGACGTGGAGGCCTTGGAGAGGGCGTTGAAGGGGTCGGGTGGCTAGTTGCACGCGGCCATTTATATCTTACTGCATAATATGAGGAGGCTTGAGCTAAAAACTTTACGCTGCACGCTCGAATCATGCAACACAGCATTTCTACTATCTCATGCATCACTCTGTGCAGTCTGTGTGTCATCCTGGACATAGCAATTAGGTTTGCTCTGCTCTTACAGAATATTACGAATTACTCCAGGCATGTCTGCACTCCTTGAAGTAATTAGGTGGAGGAGTTAATCTTCCATATTTCAAATATATCTCAGCAATGCAATAGCTACCGCATTTAGATAGATAGGGGCACAAATAGCATGTCTTATTCGAAATGCATGCATGATCTCTAAACATCTTAGCCTTGGGGGAGTTCCATATGTCTGAGATATCTTGGTTAATCAAATTTCCCAACAGTACCTCGTCGTTGAGGCGCTCTGCAAAAATCTCACAAGGTATTACATCACCATTGGGAAGAATTGTCAATCCCATTACTAAGGGGCATCCGTATGGATTTTCATGCTCTTCTGGTTCTCCTACGTCTATGTAAAGTTCATTCCGTAAATTTACCCCTAATTCCTTTGTAATAGAGTTTACTGTAGTAATCAATCTAACTCTATCCGTAAAGCTAGGGAAGACGTATTCACTTAAAACCTCTCTAGCTCTACCCCATGGCATAAGAGGACTTATTTTGACACCTTTAACCTGTAATCTCAACGCAAGCCTTATCACATCTCCTAGCTCATGTACGTTGCCCTTATGACAAACAAATGTTATCCCCGTATCTATGTTATTTTTTACAAGTTTCTCGATATTAGAGATGGTGCGTTCAAACGTATTCGGTCCTCGTATAAATTCATGAGTCTCTTTTGAAGCTCCATCCAAAGATACTTGAACTTTGATCACGTCTAATTTAGCTAACTCCCTGACGACATCATCGTTTAAAAGCAATCCATTAGTGGAGATACCTATCTTGAGGCCCAGCATTGATGTGTACTTCAAGATTTCCATGAAGTCCCTTCTAACAAATGGCTCACCTCCTGTATAGTAGACTATAAAAACGCCGTCTTCTGCCATTTTCGTTAATATCTTCTTAACTTGTGGAAGCGTCAATTCGTCCAAGTCAACTGAAGGACTTGCGCTAATATAGCAATGCTTGCACATAAGGTTACATCTACGCGTTATAAGCCATGCTACCCTTATAGGAGCCCTTAAATCTACATGTACGGTAGGAATTTGAGCGTGGACTTTAGTTCCAATACTTCCTTTAATTTCGAGATAATCTCCTGCTTCGATAACGTTATATTGAGCAAGAGTGCGTAGAAACTCAGTTACCTGCTCTTCTCTAAGCCCCAAGGCTTTAGCTATCTCAGAACTATTACGACCAGATTCGGCGAGTTGAAGGATTTTGTACCCGACTTTATTAATCATAAAGCAGTTATAGTTCTTGTAATTAAAGAATAGATAGTTATCAGAGCTTTCCCTACGAATTAAAAAGTTTTGTTTAATTTTGATAGGCATAGCGCTCCCCCTCGAGATACTTTTAAGTGCTAGATTATACAACCACTTTATCGAGAGGGCGGAGCCGAAGGACGACAGCCTAGTGAATATGTAACGTTCTTGACTATGGCTACTCTTGGACCCTCGCTCTTTGGCTCTTCTTTTAGGGGAGTGTCATGCTTCATCTTCTACCACCAAAAAAATCTTACACCTAGAGTATATAAATTTTTATGCTCTCTTCAACGTCTCCTAGTACATTAGAGACGAGTACCAGGCCACGATAAGAGTCTTAAAGCAAGTCAAGGAGATCTTGGCGAAATACGTCTCACTACTAGGAGGAGTAGAAGAGAGCAGAGAGTAGGGCTTTATACCTCCGGTGAGAGTATCCCTCGCTCAAGCCACGGTTTTCCTTAGGTTCTAGAAGCTCTGAGAGCAACGCACTACGAGACCAGCACCTTATACAGATCTTATCAGACCTTATACAAAGTTTATAGTTATGAACACCTGTTCTCGATCTTTCAACTAAGAGCTTTTAAGCCTGACGTTTCGTCCTGAAGCTTAATAATAGCCGGAATTCTCTGAAAAGCCCACCGGTACGCTGTGGTCTGAGGAAGCTTGGTCTTTAAGAAGCAGTAGACTCTTCTTAAGTCACCCGTCCTCTTATAGAGCTCAATAGCCTCCTCGAGCAGCTCCTCCCTGCTCTTAGACTGCGCCTCTCTCAGCTCCCTCAGCTTATACCTCACGTACTGGAGCCTCAGCCTCGTGTACTCGCTGAATATCGGGTACCAGAGCGGGTAGTAGTCTAGGAACTCCTTTTAACCAGCTTGAGGAACGATGGCAACAATATCAGCTGGTAGCCCCTAGCCACAACAGCTACTCCACCAACCTCGACGCCGAACTTCCTAGCGGTCTCCAGCGTCATCTTAGCGCTCTCAGAGGCCTCGACTTCACCCTCCTCCAGCGGCTTCACCACCACTCTGTAATTGCACTTGTTCATTAACTACCTCGGGATCTACTCGCTGGGAGTTGTGAATATCACTCCAGTGCTGATAGTCCTAGCGAGATTGAAGAGCTCCATGAAGAAGCGCACTTTCTCCTCTCTCCCCCACGTGAGCCCGTTAAGCCAGAAGCCCGCGTCGTTGAACACCATTATGGGCAGCCCCCAATGTGCCTCCACATAGTCTCAATAGCCTCGTTGAGGTCGAAGAAAGTGTAGTCTAGCACCCTGTCCCAGGACCTCAAGACCTCGTAGGCGATTCAGAAAGAGTAGCCCATGTTGCCGTAGACGTAGGCGACTACGACCCCGTTCTTACCGTAGGCCTCTCTGATAAGAGAGGACAAGTACACTCTACTCCCCCTCTTCCACTCTGCCGACAATTATTGACGCGGACTTGGGGGCTATCACTCCATTATCTAGCAGTTTTCCCAGCACCACTGAGAACTTTAACATTGAGTGTGCTGGGATCGGGTTCTCGACGGGTCTGAGTATTTTTATACCCCCTCAACTAACACTTAATCGTGAGGTGAGATAATGGCGTCAGAAGTTAGGATTAGTTCTCTAAGTGATGAGGAAAGGAGGGCAATAGTGAATATCGCACGAGCTCTCTCATACTTTGCCAGAGAACGGGCATATGGGTACCTAGATAGAATAGCCAACTCCTTCTCTCAGGCAACACTAAGACATGTACTCTCAGAGTCTCTTAGGAGTCTCAAGAGCGAGAAGGATAGAGAGTCTGAAGATAGTGAGTATAAGATATTTATGCCTACGGCAAGCGATGTAGAGATATTCTTGAAGCTCGCCGAGAGAGATCTTAGTGTTGCTAAGATTGTTGTCTCCCTAGCTATAGCATACTCGTGGAGCCCTAAGGAAGGGTGAGGCGGGATGGTTAGCTTATCCATGAGCTTAAGAATTGAAGTAAACGCTGAGGCCTTTAACGCTGTTGAAACCGTTGGCAACTTGACTAAACATAGGAGGGCCCCAATGATAATTCCAACAGAGAGTGGTTACAGGCTTATCTACGTTCCTGCGGTAAGTGGAGAGTCTATTGCTAACGCCTATCAGAGGAACTTAGTTGAAGCTACAAAAATCATATACCAATCTAACCCCCCGCTCACCCAATGGGATTTAAGATATGAATTTTCCAAGTTCATGGATAATAGTCATCTTACACCAAACCTGTTAAAGATAGTACAATCGAAGCCTAAGGATATAACGTCAGCTAAACATGAATTCGAGAAGATAGCTATTAGGGAGTCTATAGTGGCTGACATTGGAGGTTTTCTATATGCTGAAGAGGCTTTTCCAGTTAAAAGAACCTCTAGATTCTATTCTGGATACATGCTACCAACATATGACTCTATAGAGGCAACAGCTATTGAAGCACAATTCCACGCTAGGCACATGCCGGCTGAGGCGGGAGCTGGCGGGCAGAGAGCTGCCCAGATGATCTACTATGTAGAAATAGCGTCAGCCTTATATGGAGTCACTATCATGCTGGATATCGATGGAATAGGGAGGACCTCGCTAGTGAAGATTGAAGATGCCGTGGATCCCGGTGAAAGAGCTAACAGAGTTAAAGCGGCCCTAGCAGCTCTCCAAGGTCTCTTCCTTGGAGTCGGGTTTGGTGCTAAGCTAAGCAGGTTTATGCCTGTAAAACGTGTTGTCTCAGCGGTAGCTATAGTAACTAGCCCAATAGCCACCATAGCTTCTCCAGCTCAAGTGCCTAGTTACATAGAAGATACAGAGTCTAAGATCCTTAAACTTGCTTCGACCAGCGAAAGCCTCGGGATTAACACTAAATACGAGATAATAGCCTATGGAGGTAGGCCAAAGGATAATAAGACGAAAAGAGCGTCTACGGCTGAGGAGTTCTTCGAATTTGTTATAGATAGCGTCCTAAGATCCTCGGGGATTCGGAAGAGTTCATAGAAAACCTTGATTAATATCACAGTAGCTAAGAGTATGGTAGGGGATATGAAATGTTACACTACATAAAAGTCGCAGTTAAGCTCATATGGGGTTTCACAAGCAAAGAGCTAGTCTCAAGTAAGACAAGAGAATCTTACTTGGTGCCGCCTCCTACAACTCTAATCGGAGCATTGTCATTTGGGTATGCGAAGCTGAACAAGATTCCTGAAGAGGATCTAGATCTTAGCTCTGCTGAGAGAATCAGGAAGATGATCCTATCAGTTCACGAGAGGGTGATCGCTCCATTGATTCAGTACGCCGATATATCGAAGATACGATGGTATGATAATAGAAGTAGAATAGCCAAGTATGATGCCGTAGCACTCGGCAAGAGCTATAAGGGGGTTTCGAAGAACAAGCATGATCTCGAAGTGATCTACGTAGTTAAAGATTCAGATCAGGCTAGGATTATAGCGTCAGCCGCCCACTCTATCATAAGAATCGGGGGATCCCACGGCCTAGCATCAGTGGAAGAAGTTGAGACAGGGCTATTATCATGTGATGTTACTAATAACGAGGTAATCACGAGATACTCTTTCTGGAATGACCTTGTTCTTAACGCTCTTCCCACCGATATTCTAGTACAGGATGTAGTCGACTATAGAAGAACTTCCATTGGAAACTATATGGGAGCCCCATTAAGACGCAGAGCTTATCCATACTCTAAGACTCTAATGTCGCCTATGGAGGTCAATGTTAAGATCGACTCGCGGAGAGCAATGGTTTGTATGGAAGGTGAGGAGGTGCTAGTAATTGAGCGATAACCAGCTAGTCATAGAGCTACCGCCTCCTGGAATGCTTATAAGGGAATTAGCGATTACGGCCATTAATATGATGGGAGAGTTTGGAGGGGTTAAGATAAGCCAGGTGGGCAACGAAGTTATAGTTTCCCACGACAATCTAGGCGTTGCATTAGGAAGTTTCTCTAGTGAGGTTAACTTGATCTACGAGGTAAAGAGCGATAAAGTCAAGTGGCCGCGCCTTCATGTCAACGATAAGGGGACGCTCAAGAAAGCTATTCCGCAGGCTCAACTCAGCTCAATGGAGTCGTACGGAGACGTTTCAATATATTATGTTAACAAGCTTCCAGGGCTCCTAGGTCGAGGCGGCAGACTTTCAATTAAGTTAAGCAGAGATTCAATTACACTCGGTCAAGGAGAGATCTCGATGTTCCAACTATTCAAGGTTGAGTTATACGAAAGAGGCTTATCGTTTAACCAGCCTTACCAAATGGAACTTAGTGTTAGATTTGATGAGGCGTGGGCATCACTACTTCTATCTGGGTTTATACTTTCATACATGGGGAAGGGAAGAGACGGCAGTATTGATATATCAACAATCCCAGAAGTTACCTTAGAGCCTTGCTCCCGAGATTCCTGGATAGCAGTAAACCTGGCTAGCACGCTTTACAATGTGCCGACGAATCCTGCAATCCCATACATTCTATACATGTACGTGACCTCGATTCTATTAGAAGAGCCAAGTAGCAGGAGGTCCATGTTGTCGAATGCCCCCAAGTACCTAGAGTTCTTTGATAGGATTTTCTCGAGAGAATGTAAGGGGAGGTGGGATAGAGGTGTTGCACTTAGAGTTCATAGAATTGCTGCAACTGGGAAAACTTTTACAGAGATTTCGAGGGAGGATTTAGTGGTCGGAGCTGGAGTAGCTAAGCTAGCAGATTTATGTACTAAAGAAGGTTGCGAATGTCTTCAACAACTGAGAGGTGTAATCGAGAAAAGCTTGGGAGCTCGTGAGCCTAAGATATTGAATGCTGTTACAATGCTGTACGAAGCTCTCATAGGCTCTAAGAACCCTGCAGAGGCTTCCTACTACTTGGCAAGAGCTATAAAAGATCAGGAGGAAAGAGAGGGTAGAACTTTAATTGATCGTTATTGCTTTGGAAAACTTCTAGAGACCCTTACGGGGATTAATATATCTTATATGGCTAGGCAGTAGACCTATGGAGGGTTCGTCTAAGTGACATTAGGTTTGGGTGATCTCTATAGAAAGTCGGTCGCGGACTTCAATCTCTATAGTTCTAGGGTTGTTAGAAGCTTCATAGAATACTCGCTGAATCAAATGGAGGCTACACTTAAATCTGAACTAGGAAATCTTATTATTGTAAGAGCTCCTCCTGGAATCGGTAAAACAGCCGTACCAATAACTATTCTCCTCTCTACGCTCCAAGGTCGTGTTACACAGATATCATCTGTAATCCACGTAGCCCCCACAAGAAGCCTTATAGACGACCTCGCAATCAGGCTTAAAAGCTCTCTGTCTAAGTTGTTGGGGGAAAAACTTGCTGAGGAACTAGTAGCTAGGCAACACGGATTATCACATGAGACCTCTGGCCTTGTAGCCCCATATACAATAACGACATTTGATACTTATTTTTACAATTTCTTCAAACTACCTACCGATGAGATTGTAAAGATATACCACGGTAATTACGGACATTACGAGGTACCTAGAGCAACAATACTATCGTCGCTTAACTTCTTCGATGAAACCCACATGGTGGTTGAAGAGAGCTCTAAGATGTCATTGGCTTTAATTGCTTCCATTAGAGCTCTGGCCGCTTTTAAGGCGCCATCAGTAGTCTCCACAGCAACATTATCCGATAGTCTCCTCAAGCGAATAGTAGATCTAGTAGGTGGCCGAGTAAAGGTCATCGACTATGAGAGCTATGTGAGGGAGAATGGAGTCGACGAGTTTTACCAAATGGAATCTAGCAAAGAGTTTAAAGCCATTAGAAATAGACCGCTCATTAATGTTGAAAATCCATGTTCAGTGGATGAGGGAGAGTTTTCAGGGCATGTAGAGGAATTGTTGTACGCTAGTGAAAGCGGGCTAAGGGCGTGTATTGTGGTTAACACTATTGAGACAGCTAAATGCATATTCTCAAAACTGAAACATCACGGCAACGTAATCTTAATCCATAGCAGATTCACTCCTGAGGATAGAATGGCTAAGCTAGAGGCTCTTAGAAAAACAAAGGGCGTCCTTCTAGTTACGACTCAAGTTCTCGAAGTAGGAGTTGATATGAACTTCGATGTGATGATATCCCAAGTGGCACCGCCAAGTAGTCTAGTTCAAAGACTCGGTAGACTAGCCAGAGGTGAATCAGCCTCCATTGGTGCATGGGCTGTATTTGCTTCAAGTGACGATCTTAAGAAAGGCTCCCACGTGTACTTACCTGCAGCCGTTAATCACAGTTGGAACGTGCTACGTAAAATGGCAGATTTCGGAGATAAGATTAACTGGCATCTTCCAGAATCTGTTAAGGGAGACTTTATAGGGTACTCTAGGCTCCTAGAAGATGCCTGGCTACAAGATGCTTTCCATGTGCCTCCGAGCTTTTACAAGATACTCACGAGCCCATTAATAGACTCTTTAAGTGTATCAGAGCTTCTAAGAGTTATTGAAGGTTTTAGAGATGAGAACATATGCTCTCTATACCCCATAGATGAGGATGTGCTTGCCACCGGAGATTTCGACTTTAAAACCTTATGGCTTAAATTTATACCGGTGCCATGTGATTATATGCTCAAATATGCCGGGCGTTTAATTGTTAACAGATATCCCGTGAGCTTACTTGAAAGGAAAGCTAGAGACGATATATCTGTAAAACCGTTAGATCCCGAGCTACTTGAGAGACTTAAGGGAGAACTAAAGAAAGATCCCTTCTTCTTTTCATTTAAATACCTTGGGATAGGCATCTCTGCATCATTATATGAGGGGGGTGTCCATGGGGTCGGGGTTAAAGACGTGTTATGAGTACTACATAGCTGGGTGTAACGCTGAATATAGAGACAGGTGTTACGAATCCATAGAAGACCATATAGGTAAGATGCTCGAAGTATATAGAACCCACTTGAACATGGTGGGACTAACGGTTAGAAATGCTTACAACAACTACATTGAGGGTCTTGAGATGTTATTGAGCAAGAGAGGAATTAAAACGCTTGATCTAGGATATGCTACTGAAATAATCGAATGCGACCCCGTAGAACTTTCTATAGCTCTTCACGATGTTGGCAAGTGCACCCAGAGAAATCAGGATAGCCTTAAAGAGAGATGCACAGCTCCTCATCATGAAGCAATATCAGCTGCCTATCTCATCAACCTAGCCATATCACTTGACAGCCAATGGGGTCCTCTATTAGCCCTGCCGCATGCGATTGCCATACTTTTACACCATCACCCTATGAGATCTATTGAGGAAGTGCTAAGCAAAGCTCACACTATAAGGGTAGATGAGAGGGATGTGGCTTGTGTATCCAAATGTGCTTCTGAAGCTCTGAAGAAGACGTGTTCTAAGCTAGCTAGCAATATCATTGCAGATCGATTGATTGATGAGATTCCAAATCTTCTATCTATAATTAACTATATGTTTAGACGCAGCGAGACAGCTGAAATAGCTATACCGGCCTACGGTGTTGCTCTTAGGATCACCGGCGTGCTTTCAATTCTCGATAGGTATTCGGCTGGCATTAATAGATCTTGTGGTATGGTGAGTGAAAAAGATCTCGATAGAAGTATAGTTGAATACCTGAGAAGAAAGAGAGCCTTTGTAGAGGCTAGTAGGATTCTCAAGGATTTAGGGATCTGAGGAGTGAAGACTCACACGCTTATGAGGAGTTTAGTAAGGTGCCTTATGGGAATTTTAATGTGTGACTTAGTGATAATGTTGATGGTATCAATAGCTGTGTTTAATGTGTCTGGAGGGTTTTCTTGAATTATGGTTAAGCCTCTCTTCCACTCACTTATCTTTGAGGCTTCAGGGTATGTTTACACTATTAGGTTTAAGCTTGTGCCTCTGGATTCTGACGTTATACTACCACCCTTCACTTCCAAGCTTGTTAAGCAGCTTGTTTTAACCCATCCATGCTTCTCCCAGGTGAAGACTTTGTACGAGTCTAAGGTAACTCTTAAGCCTGTCACCTTCAAGGTTCTACGTAGGGGTTCTAGAAGGCTCTATTCTAGTGAGGGGGGCCCGATCTTAACGGCTAGGGTTGGTGAGGTGTTGAGTGGAGAGATAGCAGTGTTTTCTAAGAAGCCAGATCTAGACCTAGGGCTTCTATCAGAGTGTAATACTAGGGTTTCACTACCACCACTAACGTCAAGCTTCCTACTCGAAGTTGTGGAGGCAACGCTAGAGAACGTTAATGCAATGACACTAGACCTCGGCCAAACACGGTTTCTAGAGGTGAGGCTACACACACCAACACTACTATCAACAAAGCTAATGACACCACCACACCTAAGAGCATCAAAGCTCGTAGAGAGGATAGAAGACCTCCATAGGCTGGCGGTGACACCAGCATACATATGCAATGAAGCAACAAAACTATGGCTAGCCCTAGCAAAAGACATAAACCCAGCCCAAAGCCCAACACCTTATCATGTGGGAAGAGCATGCGATATAACAATAGGAGAGGTAGACGTACAACTAAAACCAGAAACAGTAACATACGATAGAGAAGAGGGGAAGATAAAGAGGATAAGAGGAGTAACAGGACACATACTATACAAAATACTAACACCAAGAATAACCCCAACAATAGACAAAATACTAGCACTAACAACAAAACTAGGAATAGGAAAAAGCAGAAGCATAGGATTCGGAGAAATAGAAGCAAAACCAAAACAACCAAAGGAAACTTAAAAAACCCCACATGAACCAAAGCATATATACGTTACCCTTGGACACCGTATCCATTAACTTGTGTGTTAACAGTATACAATGGAAACTCCCATCCACAACATGGGAAAACTGATGGAGAATGAAAGCGAAAAGCTTAAATACCAGATCCCACACCATATACATGGAGCCCCCAGCCGGGGGCTCAATGGAATAGAATCCATACAATGGAGATGAAAGAAACTTCCACAGTGGACATGGAGCGTGATGATGCAGAATCCATTCAATGGAATTGAAAGGCACTAGACGTACTATGAGCAACAATAATACCGATAGTGAATCCATTCAATGGAATTGAAAGTATTCTCTGGATCATAGTGCTTATTTCGTTAGCTGTGTTGAGAATCCATTCAATGGAATTGAAAGTAGCCCTCACCATAAACTGGGGCTTACACCACCTTCTTAGCCGAATCCATTCAATGGAATTGAAAGGTTTGTTCTTAGTGTTACGGCTAGCTGGTCTAGCTTCTTAATCTCGAATCCATTCAATGGAATTGAAAGTTGATGCCATAATAGCTCTTATTGAGAAGGTAAGGGAACTCTAGACGAATCCATACAATGGAATTGAAAGAAAGGTTAGATTGTTTGAATTCGTTAAATGGAATTGAAATAGACATTCAATTCCATTGAACTTTCTAGAATCCGTTGAATGGAATTGAAAGTCACTCCCTTACCTTCTCCATGAGAGTTATTAGAGCGTCAACTGTTGAAACCTTTCCCTCTCTGCACATTACATAGTTTATTCTACCCTCTGATACGTAGAGTTTAACTTTGAGGAGT
>Ga0326760_1000896_pt1 | contig 14008 bp, 14 predicted proteins | sample GCREP_S_FD_207668 | JGI IMG/M metagenome (GOLD analysis project Ga0326760, IMG submission 207668) | Hot spring sediment microbial communities from Geyser Creek Basin, Yellowstone National Park, WY, United States - GCR.EP_S | ecosystem: Environmental > Aquatic > Thermal springs > Near-boiling... | reverse complement strand
CTATTCGAGGAGGAGTTCACAGAGACGCCTTAATGAGAGCCTTGATCTCTGGTTTCATTGACGCCCTGGGGTCGGATCACGCCCCGCACACTCCAGAGGAGAAAAGCAAGTCTATATGGGAAGCCGCGGCGGGATTTCCCGGTGTGCAGACACTACTACCACTAATGTTAGATCTCGCACTACAAGGGAAAATACCGTTGACTCACATACCAAGACTACTAGCTGAAAACCCAGCCAAGCTATTTAACCTGTGGCCGTATAAGGGGACTATAGCACTCGGCTCTAGCGGGGATCTAGTAGTAGTAGACCCAGCCGGCTTCACTGAAATTACCAGTGACTGGCTCGAGTACAAGTACAAGCTATCACCATTCATCGGGTTAAAACTAAGAGGTAGGATAAAACACGTAGCTTTAAGAGGCCACATCGTGGTGAGAGATGGGGAATTAACTGGCAAGAAAGCTGGGACCTTTCTGCGTAGTACGCAAATCCACATGCCGAAACAAAAAGTAGCGTAAAGCCAATAATGAATAATAAGACCTTGAAGTAGTTTACAATTAGAGCGTGATGAAGACCTTTGGGTCAGACTCGTGAAGAAAAATGGCGGAGTGCTGAGCTCACACTCCTAGAATAGTTTTTATGAGAGCCATTCTCACGTAGAGACCATTTTTAGCCTGCTCAAAGTACTGTGCTTGAGGTAGTACATCTACATCTCTCGAAAGCTCCCACACTCTCGGCAACGGGTGAAGTACAACTGGTATCTTCTTGAACCTTGCGAGGTAATCATACGTAACCGTGTAACTACCCTTAAGCCTCTCGTACTCTTCAGGGCTCATTCTCTCCTTCTGCAACCTCGTCACGTAGAGGACATCTAATTTCTCTACGACCTCCTCTGGCCTCTCTACGAGCTCGTAATGAACTCTCCTCTGATCCAGGATTTTAAGAACCTCCTCTCTAGGCCTCAACTCACGTGGCGAAATGAAGTACAGTTTAATATCCCTAAAGTTAGATAGGGTATATGATAAGCTAGAGATAGTCCTGCCGTATTTTAAATCACCCATTAACCCCGCAACTAGCCCGTCGAGGCGCTTAAAGATCCTCCACATAGTGTACACGTCAAGCAAGGCCTGCGTTGGATGCTCGTTGTACCCGTCACCCGCATTTATAACTGGAGCCCTGCATATCTCAGCTGCCTTAGCCGCGAATCCAGGCTCCCTGTGCCTCACAACTATAATGTCTGGGTTGTAGCTGTCAACTGTTCTCAGAGTGTCCTCGGGACTCTCACCTTTAGCCATGCTAGTAACCTCTTCTGGCCCAAGATCCACTACAGCCCCGCCAAGCTTAATCATGGCGAACTGGAAACTCAGCCTCGTCCTAGTACTCGGCTCAAAGAAAGCCGTGAACAGTACTTTGCCCTTAGCAACATCTAGTCTACCTCCCGTCTCGTAAACTCTTCTAATCTCCTCTGCGAGAGCAATTAACTTTTCAACGTCACTCCGAGTGAACTGGAGAGCCGAGATCACATCTGCGCCTACGTACAATTAAGACACCACAAAGAGTAGTCTCCTAGCCAAGTTATATAGGAGTAAATATTTATTTTAATTAGTCTATAATGCTGTATTACAGTATAAAACCAGGCTATTTAATTGAATGGGGGGATACATATAGCTAAAAGGCGTTATAGTAGGAGACAGAACAAGAATACGAAGACAGCAAGTAAATTTGAAAAGAGAATTTGGAAGAGTAGCCGACTAGTCAGCGTGTTAAAGAAACACTGGCTTCCAGTCTCAATAGTGCTCGTTATATGTGTGATAACCACTACGCTAATACTGTCTCAAATTGGGGGAAACCAGGGTAATTCACCGAGTATCCAGGATATCTGGGTTTCAAATGAAACCGTACTTGTCCGAGGAGCTACTCTTGACTGCACAGATGAACAATGTGAATTAATATTTCGCGTTAGAAATAACAGTAATAGTACAGTTAACATCACCGCGGTAGCTATATACTACCATGACGAAAACTGGAATTTGCGACAATCACGTGTGATATTAAATATTACGCTAGAGCCTGGCGAAGAAAAAACAGCGTCATGCGTGTTTACAGACTTAAATATTAACATGATACTTGATCCTCTGACAAAAACTTCTAAAGTAGGATACGGTATCTTGGCAACTACTATAGGGAGAGTAGAATTCAAAATTGAAATCCTAATTTAATCGAATACATGCATGTGTTTTCTATATGTGTTTCCTAATAATAGGCTTAGTCCACCCGCCTCTCAGAGCCCAGGGTATTATAGCAATACCCGAGAACAGGTTACTGAGAGCCATTGCTGTCCACAGCCCTAGAGTCCCAAGGTTCTTTTCGAAAGCCAAATAGTAGCCGAGCGCTATTCTAAATCCCCACAGCCTTAATACTCCTATCGCTGTTGGGTATAGAGTGTGGCCAGATCCTCTACCAATAGACATTCCCACGAAGAATATGGCGAAGAATGCGAGCGTCGGTGCGAATACTAGAACGAATAGTCCAGCTTCACGGGCTATGGCTGGTATACTTGTAAAGACCCCTATAAACCAGTCTCTCAGAAGTAATACTATTATCGAGCCTATTCCCGTGGACAATCCGATGTAAAGCATAGATTTCGCGGCTACATCGCGAGCTCTCTTCTCGAGCTCTGCTCCAATTGCCTGTCCAATCATAGTTGAAACGGCAAACGTGAACCCCCAGAGAGCTGCGTCAGCGAGATCCATGAGGACAAAACCTATAGCAAATGCGGCTGCAACGTATGCTCCAAACGCGTTTACTAGTCTATGCTGAAACATGAAAGCTAAACTATTACTCATCATCATTAGAGTTACTGGGATACCAGCTTTGAGTGTGGTTTTAATCCACTCTCTGCTAGCGCTAAGCGCGAATTGAGGTCTTAGAAAACCATATCTCCGACTAAGTAGCCCAAGTAGGATCATTAGGCCTACAAGCCTTGAAATCACCGTTGCTATAGCTGCCCCAAGAACACCCATCGCGGGTATTTTCACGCCTCTATACTCAATTCCAAAGATGAAAATAGGGTCTAATACAATGTTAGTAACACTAGATATCACACCTATTCTAGAAGGCGTTCTAGTATCCCCTATTGCCTGAAAAATTGTTCCATAACACGCTGCTAACGCCGCTATGAGCAGGTCTATTGAGATCACACCCGAGTACACCATTACGTAATCGTATAGTTCTGGCGGTGTTGCCACAATATGTGTGAATACTAGTGGTCTAAGAGTAAAGAACAAAACCGTAGCTACAGTGTTCACGAGTAGCATTGATGAGACAAAGTAAGAGACGACTTTCCTGGCACTCTCATAGTCTCGTGAGCCAATACACTGACTTATAATTGCCATATTCGCCGCGGAGATACCTTGCGCTATTGCGTTTACAAACATGAAGTACGGCCATATCTGCCTAGGCGCAGCGTAGGCTACATCGCTGTACCTGCTGAGCCAGTAGGTGTCTGCAATATTATATGATATATTTACTAATTGAACAATCATTAGTGGTAATCCAAGCCAGAGAAGCGTCCTCCCAACTGGTCCATTAATCACTCTCTCACGAAACCTCCCTATGGTCTCTACCGCTGAATCACTCATTTTAAACGCCATTGTTAAACAAATGGTCCTCACTGAATTTATAAAGTTGAAAGCTCCACATTTGAGGAAAACCAGGTATGTTAGAGTAGAAAGAGCTTCCTTAACGCCTCTATGCCTAGAAATATTGTGAGCGAGACTATTAGAGTGGCCAGTGAAACCCCGGCTTCTATAGCAATAGTAGACTTCTTCCTATTTAAGCCGAGAATGTATGCTACTAGTGTACCTGTCCACGCGCCTGTAAATGGGAGGGGTATGCCGACAAAGATAGCTAATCCAGCGTATCCTTTTCCCTTTATCCTACTAGCCTTACTCCTACCATACTTAAGGATTAACAAGTACGTCTTCTTAATTATGCGGGGAGTATACTTCGACTTGAATAAAGCGTCTAGTAAGTCAAGTATTTTAAATGCTATGAAGGGAATAGTTAAATTAGCGGCTAGACCCGCTAATAGTCCTAAAATCAATGTTAGGGAGTTACTTGACGCCGCGAATACGTATATAGCACTGCCCCTGATCTCGCTGATCGGTAGTAAACCCAGTATAGTGGCAATAAGTATTATGGTACTTGTATCCAATACCAGCCCCTCAGTCCATTTTAGCTAGAAGTATTGAAGTTAAATTGAAGTTAAAAGGCATTACTACTAATTCTTACTGTTAGTTGCTGGGGCCTAAATTGACTTAGTCTACTTGAGAGAGGTGTGTATTGTGGTCACTGTTAACGCTAAGCTTTTAGATTCAATACTGCCGAGTAATCCGCTACTACTGAAGACGTATAGACTCGTTAGTAGCGACCCCGAAGTTCAAGCACTCTGGTACATGTCTAATGTAATGGCTGTTAGTAGGCTCAAGTACAATGATCACGGTCCGGTACACGCTCACATCGTAGCGGGAGCTGCACTCTACATCTACCAGTTGTTGAGAAGTAGAGGTGTAGAGTCCACGATACTGAGAGACGATGTCGTTGACAGAGAGGAGTATACTTGGCTAATACCACTACTTGGAGGACTCTTACACGATATAGGAAACAGTGTACATAGGCACATGCACGAGGCTATAGGCTCTCTTCTAGCGAGACCAATAGTTGACAGGGTTCTCGAGGAAATGATAGAGGACGCTGCCACGCGCGTGAAAATAAGACAGGAAGTACTACACGCTATTCACTGCACTAGTTACGATGTAGACTGCCTCACCGTGGAGGCTGGGTGCGTAAAGGTCGCAGATGGATTAGACATGGCTGAGGGTAGAGCACGCGTACCGTACAAGCTAGGCGGGGTCTCAATACACAGCGTCTCAGCACTTAGTATTAAGAGAGTAGAAATAGTGCCATCCGAGAAGAAGCCTATACGCGTAAATGTCTATATGTCTGAAAGAGCAGGCGTTTTCCAAGTAGATGAGGTCTTAATGCCGAAACTAAACACTACACCACTCAAAAACCTAGTTGAGGTCTATGCAATAGTAGATAACACTATTCTAAAACACTACTCTTAACATTTTTAAGTTAGAAGAGAAGACTCTTCTGCCACAGTTTTAGAAGACCTCTTCACCCTCAATTTAATAGTAACACCCTTTGCAGCGAAAACACGTGGAAACTCCTTCACGATATCCTCAACACCCTCAAATCCGGCCCCGCTTATATGCCCAATGAAGATTCTCCTTGTAGTAGGATACTTAAACTCGTACTCTATGACACCTGGCTTACCTACCTCTAGTAGCGAAGTACAGAACCTGAGTGGTGATCGGCCCTCTACCGCGCTACACATCTCTGCTTTAACTCTCACTTGTGATCGCTGCATAGTAAAGAGTTCCGCGTCTTCAACTGCGTAGTGGTACCACTCTAATTTAATAGCGACTTCTCCAACCCCTATTCTCAAGTTAAACCTGGTAAAGCCTTCACTGTAGACTGCCTCAAGCCATTTATCTACGTAAATATCCTCGGTGTTAAAACACGAGACAATAATATCTCTAAATGCTCCACGCGTGATCCTCGCAGCGGGCATAGCTACTATTAACGTGGGGTGTGATCCTCCACGCTTAATAATAATCGGTGGTTCTCTACATAGATCTCTAAGTAGTATTTCACCAGAGCTCTCAAGCCCACTTAGTGAAAGCCACTTGACCTCACTAGAGGTAGCGTCATGAGAGCCAAGTGTCTTTTCAAAGACCAGTATACCTCTATTAATAGCAGTCGCCTCTGGGAGTATAACACACTTTTGTGTAACTCTCCCTTTACTATAAAACATGCGGAGAACTTTAAGAGCACGTTTTCTCCTCTCAAGGATTCTTCTTTCATGAATTAAATAGTAGAGAAATTCTAAGAGCATTGTAAATAGTAATGTAAATAGTAATTTTGTCAAAAAAGACTCTATTTCAGAAAGCCAATCGACGAGAAAAAGTGACAATTCGTGCCGCCGCGTAAAATTAGCTCTATTAATTTTTAGCTTGTTTCTGGAGCCTCTCGTTTTCGAAGTTTAATTGAGCTTTCAATGACGTTTTCTGAGATCTCAATTACTTTGTTTAAACTAGACTCATCCAGCTTTCTATACTTCTCCCTATTAATGTACACCGATATTAAAGCCTCAGGTATTAAGCCATACTCCTTTGCGAAATCCTCAAAAGAGTAGGATTTCCCATGTACTACTCGACCATCTTTAACCTCGATGACCTCCATTGAGCTGGCTATTTCACCCCCAGCTGTTGGATAAACCTCTACTTTATCAATGTAGACTTCAACATCCTGCTCACTCACACCACTACTAGAGAGTGCACTTGCAACCTCGCTCTTAATAGCCGACTTCACGATTTCCTGGACTTTAACGCCAATTCCGCTAAATAGAACCCTCGCCTCGTATAAATCGTACGTGAATCTTTTAACTAGCTTCCACATGGGTTTCCTCTTGTAGAAGAGGCTTTCAAGCGCTATTGTCGCAGTTGTTTTATCCTCGCACTCGTAGCTAGAAGGCCCCTCTACTAGTAGCCTCTGTAGCTCACTGTATAGCGAGCTATCCGTGAGGGCTAAGTAGTTTACGAGCTTATTGTCGCCTTCTAGAACTCTCTCTACTGTACTTGTAATCCTAGACTTTATACACGGTAGGAGTCTCCCAATAGTCTCAATAAACGCGACGTTTACTGGGTGTAAGTAGACGTGCTTATACATCATTTTCCTAGCGTCAAGGAGCCTCGCGATCTCATCCAGCGTCTTCGCGGTAACAGCTATCGTCGGCTTAGAATCCTTCTCAACTATGTAGGAGTTTCTCATAATCCACTCGTCATTTACCTGCCCTATTGGTACGCCGGTGAAGTAACTATCTCTCTTCAAGTAGTCCATGATGTCACTAGTGTAAATGTAGTCTCTCACAATCATCCTCGCAATTACCTCTAAGCCCCTGTATTTATCCACGTCGTAGAACTCGTCGCTCCTAATTAATCCACGCGACGTGAGATCTGTGAACCTGTACATTCCTCTCGGAGGCATCATGCCCTTATCTAAGATGTCGAGTACGAATTCCGGGTCTAGTCTCAGCGTAGACTGGTTTTCTAGTAGCTTGCTCTCAATGAGGTCTCTCAAGTAGTCTCTGTAAATAATGTAACCCAGCACCTCGTGGTTTCCTACTACATAATTTAGAAAGTCCCTTCTGCTTAGCACGTACTTGTCGAAGGCGTGACTAAAGGGGCCGTGACCTATATCGTGTAACAATCCCAATAGTCTAGTAGCAAAAATGATCTCTCTCTGCTTACTAATAGTAGTTTTCCTCAAATCCTCACTGAGAGTCATTGACGCTACGGAAGTTCTAATTAAAAATGAGATGTATCTCGAGGACGAGTCCATTACCCCCAGCGAGTGTGAGAAGCGAGTGTGTGTTGCCCCTGGGTACACGAAGTGAGCGGTTTGCAGCTGATAAATATACCTCAGTCTCTGTAAAACCCACGAGTCAATAACTGGCCCTTCAAGTTCCTTAACGTAATCAATGTAACCGTAAATGGGATCTCGCACCTGAGCGTTAAAAGGCATAAATAAAAAGTACTCTTCTATCGTGGCTCCGGGAAGCGCGCTGCTCACAGGTGGATACACCTCTAAAGTCAATTCAAACCCCGCTGTTTCGCCAACTGCTAGTATGTTCCTGGTATCTGTAAAATCTCTTATATGGATTATCCAGGAAAAATCCCTGTTTACACTTCGGGCAAACTACTAGTATAGGTCTCTCCCGCTCCTCTCTCTCCACACGCGAGTCTACAACATACAGTGTTACTTCATAGATGAATATGTACTCGGAGGAGTCGCCTTCAAATCCACAGTGTGGACACTTTATTTTCAAGTAAACACCACTCCAGGGGGTCTTTTAAGTAAGTTTAGACAAATTAGTAATTAACCTTATTGGTGTTCATGGAAGTGCCTACGAGTTAATGTAGAGACAGGTGTTGTTGAGTAGTTTCTACGGGTATTTCAGTGTCTACTATTATTTAATCTGCTTATAGCACTTGTAGAACTCGTCGACGGCTCTTTTCCAGTCTGATTTAACAATGTACTTGCCTTCGTCCTGGCCCAGTAGTCCGATTTCTTGAGAGATCCTCACGACATCTTCAACCGGCAACCCCGATATAACGGTACATGCTACTAGGAAATATCTCGTCGACGTGTTCTTACAGGTCTTGGCTAATTGCGCGTTTTTCTCGGCAATACTCTCAGCCACTTTGGTTACCTCCTCCAACGGCATGTCTGAGAAAATAGAGTTCTCTTCTCTCACGTACACAGCTCTGCGCCCCATTCTCTTAATGACTTCAACTAGTAATTCTGGTGAGAAAGTTCTCCTTGTAATTCTAGTAATGAGGTCTACGCTGTACTTTCTCATATCACTACGCGGCGTCATGGCTTCTTTAAGTGCTTTTAGCGTCCGCTTAATTTCAAACCACGCTGTCTTAACGTCGCTCTCGTATCCATAGACCTCTATGAGGAGGCCCTTATTAGTAAAAACAAACTCAATATGACTCAGAGCCGGTAGCTTATCCTTGACGATCTCGTATAACTTACTGCACTCCTCTTCTCTACACGATATAGAGAACCTTCTCTTAACTAGAGGCAAATATACACCTTAAGCAACTAGTATGTAATTACCTGAAGCTATTTTCCTCTTCTCTACTCTGCCGCAGTTTTTACAGACAAGAACCCCCGTGTTAGCGAGGTACAACTCCTCGCCACACGAGCTACAGTACGCGTGAATTACACCGAGATGGGGTTCTTTAATGGTGAGCAAGTAGGGAGGTGTGTTGTTTAGTACTCGCGCTTTAATAGTGTCTCCCGGCCTAATGTAGTCGTATATGTCAGTAACGTACTCACTGGATACTTGAGATACGTGTATTAAGCCAATAGCGCTAACTCTGCTATTATTCGACCTGTAAATTCTCACAGTAGCGACATCCTCGTAAACACTGTAAACCCAGCCCTCGACTACAAGCCCCTGTCTCAGCGTCAACTCTTTTCTCACAAGTGGCTTGACACTAGCTATTTTCCTGTACTTGTTGAGAACAGCAACTCCTATGACGCTTGACCTCAAATACCCCTTGCCATCGCTTACTACGTACTCTCCGGGTAGCGCCTCCTCTTCAACGCAGAGAGCTTCACCGGGAAGCACAAAGCTCAATGAGGCATTCACCTTTCGCTAGTATTACAAGAACCGCTTTAAATCTGTGTGTTCTCCTCCTGTGCTTGGCGTATAACATTGGGATATTAAAGTCTATTAACTCGAGGTATTCAAGGTTAAAGCCAATTGTTTTAGCTAGTTTCTCTAATACTCTCAAAAATCCCTCTGAGTACTTGTGTACACTGTACACCTTTCTACTACTCCACAGCGCGGAGGCTAAAAATTTCATGTCTATCCCCCTATTTCTCCTCACTACTCCAAAAGGAGGGTTCATTGTAACGGTATCTGTGTTTCTAAGCTCTATCCTAGTAGCATCGCCTACGATGAAGAGTATTCGTGGATAGAGTAGCGGGTAGTGTTCGTGGGCCAGCTGAGCCCCGATCCTCACCATGTCCTCGTCTAATTCAACGCAGACTGCTCGAGACGCCCCTGCTACTAGTGATGCAATAGCTATTCTCCCATCACCACATCCATAATCAGCCGTCGTCTTTCCAATTATATCTCCTTTGAGGACTCCTAGCCACGTCATGTGAGCTACAATTGAAGTTGGAGTTGGGTACTGTTCAAGCTCCCTCTTGTATACCCTTCTCTCAGCACTGTAGACTCTAAGAGCCTGCTCTAATTCAGCCTTACTTCTAGCTACCGCCACACTAGTAACCCACTAGTCACCAGGGGTAAATGTACTTCTCGCCGCCATTTACGAGCACTATGAATTCTCCTGGAGTTAACACAGGCTTATAAAACTCTGATAGGTCATCGATAGGTAGCCTGGGACAACTAGTCACAACGTACATGTCTAGTCCAAGAGCGTTATCAATCGATACAAGCCTCTCGAGGCTAGTGTAGCTAGATGTTATCATGAATGCTTTGAACCCCCTTGCCTCAGCTAATCTCCTCAAGTAATCAATTAACGCATACCTGTACTGCCCGGGTCTACCACCAATAATCAGCCCTAGTCTCCCGCCAATTAGCTCTCTCGCCTTTAAAATCACATAAAACCTCTTCTTTAGAACTCTATCCGCCTCTTCTCTAGCAGACCATACACGCTGAGAGTATGGGTCAACTACTAGTATGGGCTTACGCGATGAGAGCCCTAGTCCAAGAGGGTGAAAAATCCCTCCTGAGACCACTACGTGAGCGTCAACATCGTTATCAAATACTAGTAAGGGTCCATAGTAACACCCGAGAATAGGTGTGGGTGACACGAGGACTTCCAAGCCCTTTTCTTTCAGGTAATTCGCTACATCCACTCTCTGAGGCGTCTCTATGAGAGTTGAGGAAACTGTAACCCTCATTACTCCTAACTCTAGGAGTTTCCCGTATAGATCACTCAGTAGCGACTCACTCAGCTTCACGTTGTAGTATACTGGTATGTACAGTACAGTAATTTTCCTGTCCTCTACTCTCTCAATTAACGTGTACTCCTCGTGACCTATGTGTAATACTACATCAACACCCGCCTCCGTAGCCTCCTCAACGGGTATATCACATGAACCGTACGCGGGCTCGCTCGAGTAGTATACTTCTAGTTTAAACTCGCTCAGAGCCCTATCTACGCAGTTATATAGGGGCTTAAGCCCGTCAGGAGCGTGTAGTAGAACTCTACGTGGATTTAGCAATTTTAGTTTCTCAATAACTACGTTTAAGTGAATGGTGTAGAGCTCACAAATATCTCTCGTAGCGCTCAAATAGTCGCTCCTCTTAAACCGAGGCGCTAAGGCCCTCTTTAAGGGGTTTCACAACTATTCTAGTAGGCAGTGGTAACTTAGATGACGCTATTTTCAACGCCTCTTTCGCTATGGGCAAGTGGTCTTTAAAGACTCTTGTCAACATAACCACTTGTCCAGGGTAAACCCTTGCAGCTGTACCAGTAGGTTTCCCAAAAGACAGCCTCATACCCTCTTGAAGCCTGTCAGCGCCCGCAAAAGCCAACATTTTATTCTCTCTTATAACGTGGTGTGGATACACATTAATTCTGAGGAGGAAGTTGTTTTCTCCAGCCTTAGTTGTTAGCCTTTTTAGCGCCATTACACGCGCAGCCTCGAGAGCGTTATGTCTAATTTGCCCAGCCTCCTCCACGACTAGTGCGACTTCATAATCGTAGTGTTTCTTCGCATCACCCATTTCAAACTTAGAGATCTTTGGGGGCGGAATACCGGGAATATATTCTCTCCTCGTGTACGGTGGGCCACTAAAGTGCGTGTAGCACCTAGCTGGTCTTAGTGGCATAATCTCAACCACTCCTAGACACTACGTGGCATATATGTGTTTTAAAGCTTTAAAACGCTGAATATAGAAATAGTAGCAAAAATCGCTGTTCAGTAATATAAAGTAGCTTTATAGGGGCTTACTGGAAAAATATGAATACTCGGAGGCTGCGGGGGTGCCCGAGCCCGGTTAAAGGGGGCGGACTCAAGATCCGCTGGCGTAGGCCTGCGTGGGTTCAAATCCCACCCCCCGCACACTATACAAGTCCTATTAGACTCCCCTCTACGCACTAGTATGGTGTGTAGAGTAGTGTAATTACTCTTATATAGGGTGCTTGAGAACTTAGGTTAGAGGAGAGGTGCTTGCTTTGGTTTTTGAGGGATTACGTAGTGCTGTTTTAAACTTCTTTAAGCGAGAGAAGTACGAAGACGCTGTTAACGAGTTTATTAGAGAAATGCAGAAGGAGCTCTTAAAGTCTGACGTGAACGTTAAGCTAGTCGCCGAGATCACGAGTAGAATTAAGCAGAGAGCCCTAGAGGAGAAGCCGCCGCCAGGTGTTCCGAGAAGGCACTGGTTTATAACTATCGTCTACGAGGAGCTCGTTAAGTTACTTGGAGGAGACAAGAAGCCTAGTGTTAAGCCCGCTAAGAGGCCGTGGGTTATACTACTAGTGGGGCTCCAGGGTAGTGGAAAGACCACTACTGCGGCAAAGATCGCTAATTTCTACAAGTACGAGGGGTTCAAAGTCGGACTCGTAGCTGCAGACACTTACAGGCCAGCCGCCTATGAACAGTTAAAGCAACTAGGAGACAAAATTGGTGTCCCCGTTTACGGAGACCCACAGACCAGGGACGCTGTAAAGCTAGCTAACGATGGTGTAAAGTACTTCGCGGAGAGGGGGTTTGACATCGTAATAATAGACACAGCTGGTAGACACCACAGAGAGGACGCTCTACTAGATGAGATGAAGCAGATCTACGAGAGCGTGAGGCCAGATGAGATCATGCTGGTACTAGACGCGTCAACGGGGCAGCAAGCATTTACTATCGCTAAGAAGTTTCACGAGGCTACTCCAATAGGGTCAATAGTGGTGACTAAGCTAGACGGCACAGCGCGGGGTGGAGGAGCACTATCAGCCGTCGCGGCTACTGGCGCTACTATTAAGTTCATAGGGACTGGTGAGAAGATAGATGAATTAGAGTTGTTTAATCCTTCGCGATACGTCTCGAGAGTACTGGGACTGGGAGACATAGAGAGCCTAGTTGAATCCGTAAAGAGGGCGCAAATAGAGTTCACTGAGAAAGACCTCGAAGACATCTTAGCAGGGAAAATAAACATGAGGTTAATATACAAGCAGCTGGTAAACCTGAGGAAGCTTGGACCACTACGGAGAATTCTACAAATGATCCCAGGGCTGGGCGTAAAGCTCCCATTAGAAATCAACGGCAAAGAGCTGGAGGCTAAGCTTGAGAAGTGGATTGCAGTAATAAACTCCATGACTTACGAGGAGCTCGATAACCCGGATATCATAGACAGGTCTAGAATGAAGAGAATAGCTCGAGGAGCGGGCGTTGACGTCGAGGATGTTAGAGACCTCCTCAAGCAGTACGAAGTGCTGAAAAAGCTCACGAGGAGATTAAAGAAGTCTGACTTAAAGAAGCTCGAGAAGCTCGGTATAGACTTCTCCAAGCTAGAGGACCTCGCAAAGTTGAAGTAACAAGTGATCTCGCGTGGAGTTCTGCGACTGGATTCTTGAAAGAGCCGAGAAAGTACTCGCTAAGTTCCCCCTTTGCGACGCGTGCTTAGGTAGGCTTTACGCAAAGCTTGGACTAGGGTTGAGTAACGCTGAGAGAGGCCGCTCAATTAAGACGCTAATCTCAATGAGGCTACACGCACTCTACAGTAGGGGTGAGGTGAGCAGAGACTACTTCGAGAACATAGCGCTAAACGCGGGCTCAGCTGTCGCGTCTACTTACACGAGGCTCTTTAATACCAGTTTAAAACCCAGAGAGTGCTTTCTGTGTCGAAACTCTATAACTCAGCAATTATTTGAGAAAATAGCCGTGGAGGCTATTAGAGAACTAGAGAAACACTCAGTTAGCTCTTTCCTAGTAGGTGTAAAACTAACTGGGGAGACTAGAGACCGCGAGTTACAAGTGCTCTTAGAGTGCGGAATAAACTACGCAGAGTCAATTAAGAGGGAAGTTAAGAGAGAAGTTGGCAAGATTATCCGTGATAAGAGTCCGTTTAAACCGGACTTCGCAAATCCCGAGGCACTCGTGACGATCTCTTTTAACAACGACTTTACAAGCTACCGAGTAGAAGTAGAGGTTAAGCCAATACTACTCTACGGGCGCTACTGGAAGCTAGCCAGGAGAATATCACAAGTACCATGGCTTACCTCTAGCGGGGTGAAGAAATATCCTCTAAGCGTGCAGGAATATGTTGAAAAAATATTTAGAGAACTACTTGGTGCCAGTAGAGCTATTATTCACGCAGCCGGCCGCGAGGACGTAGATGCACGCA
>Ga0326760_1000891_pt1 | contig 14077 bp, 17 predicted proteins | sample GCREP_S_FD_207668 | JGI IMG/M metagenome (GOLD analysis project Ga0326760, IMG submission 207668) | Hot spring sediment microbial communities from Geyser Creek Basin, Yellowstone National Park, WY, United States - GCR.EP_S | ecosystem: Environmental > Aquatic > Thermal springs > Near-boiling... | reverse complement strand
GTTCACGCACAGCTTCTCCGCCACCAACACCTCTGCAGCTGGCTACACCACTAGCTACGGTGGCGATGCATGGGCTTGGAGAGTCTATGCAAACCCGTACTACAGCAGCGGTACTGCATACCCCAATACAGCTAGCCTTGTTAGCAATGCCACTATTGCACTTCCCTACAGCCCTACAAACATCTACAAGCTTGTGCTGTGGGCAAAGGCAAACTCTACAGGCTCCTATAGAAGGCTCTGGATAAGGGTTCTGGACAGTGCTGGAAATGTTGTAGCGGAGATTACTAACGCTTCTATAGGCACTGGCTGGACTAACGTTACAGTACCTCTTAACATTAACGACTCTGAGGTCTCTATATGGATAAACGCAACAGTTTCATCAACAACAAGCGTTGGTGAGGAGATTGCTGTAAGGGGTGTCAAGCTCTTCGCTTTAAGGGTCTCTACAACTAGTAGTGTTGCAGAGTTTTGGGGCTCTTACTACAACTGCACAACAATCTTCTCAGTGAGCTTAACGTATAGCTTCCTCAACTCCTCTACGCTAGACCTGCTCTTAATGGATAGGCTAGTGTTTAACAGAACTACGTACCCGGGTGCTGCAACCTATGTAGGTAGCGAGACTCTGAACAACCGTATCTATAAAGTCTACATGATCTCTAACGCTAATGTAGCGGGCGACTTCTACGTCATAAGCACCTTGCCAAACACGTTGCTCAACACCAAGGTGGTGTCGAGAGGTGTAGAGACTTATAGAGCACTTGTAGGTGAACCTATATCACTTATACTTCCTATTGTAGCAAACGTCACTGTAGTACAGACGAAGGCAAGGTACACAAACATTGGAAACCTAACCCTGTACTTCTCATCGCCTGGGGTGTACACCATAATTGTAAATAGAACAGATGTTGTAAACATTTCGCTAGGCTACAAGTCTCTCCAGATTGTTACTGGCTACGCTGTGTTCACAGCAAACCTTGTTGATGCTGATGAAAAGCCTCTGGACTACGAAACGCTTGCGATTAGTGTGAAGAACTTGAACACGGGTGCAGCAAAGTCTTTAACAGCTAAGGCTAGTGCAACAGTGTCGGGTCTTGTCCACGGTGTTCACCAGATTACAGTTACCCACAGGGGCGTACCTGTTTGCTCTGGCAATCTAGATCTGTGGATAGGTGCAAACGGCTCTACAGTAAAGCTTAGCTGCAACATTAAGAGGCTTTCAGCTGATTACAGAGGTGTTGCTAAGAGTGTTGCTTGGGAGCTTGGAAAGGCGCTTCTAAACATTACTAGCCTCAATGCCAAGTACCCATACGCAAAGACCAGGTACCTCATTAACGGCTCCGGGGCCTTCAAGCTTGTTGTAAACTACTACAGCTACAGGCCAACAGCTGTTGATGTAAAGTCCAATGTGTCTCTATCTAGTGTTAATTGGGATGGCTACTACCTGGTTATTACAGGTTCTCTAGGCTCTGTGGGAGACATTGTTGTCTCTGACCTCTACAGGCTTAGGGTAGAGGCTTTTGACAGGCTAGGCAATGCTCTCCCAGTTAAAACATTGGTTGCTGTTAATGGCACTTGGTACGCAGCTCCAGTAGACCTCCTGCTGAACCCAGCTACATACATAGTCAATGTGTCTACAGCTGCAGGTGGCTTCCAGTTCTACAGCTACGGTGATGGCTATAGAAATACATCTAGAGCTGTAGACATATCCACAAGCGATGTAGTTCTAAAAGTGTTTTACAGGGTTCCGACAAGGATTGAGATCTCTGCATACCAGGTCATGTCTCTGCGGCAAAGACTCCTAAAGTTCCTAGGGCTTCTACAGGATGAGCAGTATGCAACTGTTTACATAGATGGTAAGGCTCTTGACTACTACGGTAGCGGGGTTCCAAACAGAGTTGCCACAGTAAAGCTCTACTCAGCTGATGGAGCACTGCTATCAACATTCAGCGTATCTACAGATGCTAGTGGTTACTACAAGACTCCCGATATGAAGCTTCTCAGGAACTCCACCTACAGAGTTGAAGTTGTTTACCAAGGAGACGATGTGTACGTAGGCTCTTCAAAGATGTACGAGTTCAGTGTAGCAGCTCTACCAGTAGCACCAGCCCCAACAGCACCAACCCCAATACCAACAACAATAATGTTTGTAATAGCAGTAGCAATAATAGTAGCAGCAATAATCATAGGCATAAAGATAGCTAGGAAAACAGTTATAGAAGCTATAGAGAACGAGATGAGCTTTGTAAAGAGGAAGAGGTTTGTCTCAAAGAAGTAAAGAAGTAAACTTTTTTCATGCTTGCTAACCGCTCACAAAATTTCCATATTTAAAATTTTCATATTTGTTGTAAGCCAATGATAATACAGTATACCTGAAGGGCATGCCGCATACAGTATACAATCAGTTTACATCAACTAATGCAATCATCATTCTGTAGCACCTGCTACATAATTACAGAACCAGAAAACGTTCACGAAATAAGCATAAATTTGCGCGCACTTAAAATAAATTCTTTTTCAAACAACACAGAAAACACTCTGCATAAGCTATGCAAAAACACTATGTCTTTATGTAGAGACCTACGTGGGGGTTCCACGAATCTACACAAGCTTACGCATATCTACATTCAACTGCTAACAATTCCTGCAGGACTCTTTTATACATAGCTGAGCTAGCTACCCACGTCTCTATGTATAGACCTTGGGGGAGGGCCTGACGAGTTAGCATAAATTGGCGTAGTCTCTCAATGAATGCTTTTTTGTCTCTCTATGTAAGCATATTTACATAAACTATGCATATTTTTCTCCGTGGGCTGGGCACGTAAAGGAGTTCACTATTAACCTTTAGAGGTGCTACTTTATAGATACACTTGTTCATGTTAATGGTATACAGTATATTTATTGTGATACAGCTGTTCACATGTCGTGGGAATATACATTTTATGTGCTGTAAACATTTGTTCACAGCAATGTTATACAGTGTATCTGCATGCCTTTGGATGTTCACGTACCTAGAGGTGAGGTATTGCTGGGCGAAAGGCTTTTCTACTCGCTTGCTCAGATTTTCTGTGCGGTGAAAGCCTTGCCTGATTCGGAGCGCGAGTTGATGGAGGAGCGTTTGATGGAGGAGCTCGATAGATGGGAGAGGAGTGTTACAAGGGCTCTTGAAGGCGACGAGAAGTTGAAGAGCATTGTTTATGAGGAGATTAGGAGTGTTGTCAGGTTTGCTGATCCTTGGGGCAATATTTCCTTTGATGACTATGCGGAGATGCTTAGAGGTGTTGCTGACAAGGTTAGGAGCTATGTTAGGGAGAGGCACGGCATAGAGCTCGAGAACTGCGATACTAAGATAGAGGCGCTCCCAAAGTGGGCCGGCTACTTTAAGCAGGAAATTGAGAAGAACAAGCCTCTGTCAAGTGCTAGGCTCTCTGTGAAGTGCATTATCCCGCTCCCAAAGAAGTTTGAAGAGATTGGGGGTTTAACACCGCTGAGTCTAGAGATAAGTGCGCCTCTATTCTTTGTGTACTCAAAGTATGGAAGATATTGGCATGTCTCCTGGGCATCGCCACCACGTGAAGCGAGAGATATAAGGGTTGAGGTAACCCCAACCTAAGTGTAGTTGTAGATAAAGACTGTTACCTGTTTTTCCCTCTTACCGCCTATAATGTTCACCATTTGCTTTGCATGTTCAACAGCTCTAATGCTGTAGTTGTGCTCCTTTACCCAGCTCTTTATAAACGGTATTCCCAGGTGATCTTTCGGGAGCTTTAACACGAACTTACCCTCTATGCTGCTTAAGATCTTTAGCAAGTCCTTCATGTCTTGCTCTGTGAATGAGTGTAGATAGTACTTCTCCCTCTCACCCTTTGTAGCCCCCTCAACTGTTAGGAAAGGTGGATCGCAGTAGAAGACTGTGTAGCTCCTGTCGTAAAGCTCTATAAGCTCCCTAAAGTCCTTGTTCTCGATCGTTACATCGCTCCACATCTTGGCGTACTCCGGTAAGAGCATTGCCTGGTTTCTAAGCCTCTTCGCTGCAGATCCCGACACCAGCACTTTGAACGAGTGTAGCTCTGAATTGAACGTAAGCCTATTCACGTAGAAGTATATAGCTGCTTTCTCAACAGGGTCTCGAATCTTGTGAATCTCACCACTCCTAATCATGTCTATGTACTTCTCGACAAGCTCTCTGGCTGCGGGCATCTGCATGACCCTCTCCATAAGCTCCCTAGGCCTCTCCCTGAGCACTGTAAAGAAGTTCACAAGTAGCTTGTCAATATCATTGTAAACAATGTTCTTAAACACACTTCTAGGAGCATACATAGAGATAACACCACTACCACCAAAAACCTCAACAAGAGTTGTGCAGCCACTCCTAACTAGAAGGTCTATTATAACGTCTTTAAGAGGCCAGTCACCACCAGGGTACGCAATGGGCTTTGTAAGCCTAAGCTTTTTCTTTCTAGGCACCTCCTCTTTACCCTCTCCCTCAAACTCTTCACCAGCTTCAGCAACTTCAACCTCTTCCACTTGCATTGCTTGCTGTAATTGTGTAGCAGGTGCTACAGGTTGAGCAACAGCTGCGGGTTGCTTTGGCAAGTAGAAGCGCAAAACATCTACAGGCGCTGTGAGAACCCTAACTCTTTTCAAAAGCCTTGAAATACTCACTCTCCAAGCACTGCACAAAGGGTCGTAGTAAATAATGCCATACTTGTAGAGAGCTGGAAATGCTTGTCTAAGCCTTGGCGAAAGCATTAAAATTAGCTCGCCCTTTGCACCCCTAAAGCCATTGACTTTCACAAAAAGCTCTCTATACTCACTACGGCTAAGAGCTATAGAGCCTCCGGGGAGCTCTATAACAACATCCGTAGAAAAACTAGTGGTGGTGTTTGTAGATGTAGAAGCTGATGCGCGTGGCCCTCCAAGCTTCTCATTAACAAACTTTGTGATCTCATAGTAATCACGAGTGCTACTCGCTTCGCTACCATCACTTACCTCAGGGCTCTTAATACTGTCTTCATTCTTACGCTCAGCAGGCTTGCTTCTCGGCAAGAAGCACCCCATAATACATGTGTTGCAGAGTCTTAAGTACTTAAATGCCCAAAGAAAGCTATGCTAAGCACATCTTAATGTATTTCTTCAGGACATTCAGCACAAGCTTCTTATCATATGAGTCAAGCACATCTCCCCTAATTTTCCACATAGATGCCACGCCGTGAGCCCCAGGCACATACACTCTCTCGGCAAGCCCATATCTTTCGAGTTTGCGAAGAGCCATTGCAAGGTACTCGTATGGAATTCGAGTCTCCTTGTACAGCTGCTTTGTGGAGACCCAATCACTGTGAAGAACAAGTGCATAGAGAGCTAAAGCAGTGTAAATCCTTATCTTGTGGCAACACACATCCCTATCCCCACTCTTGACGCAGTACTCTGAAAAAGCTACGTAGTTCACACTCTTCAGCACACTTCACCACAACTTCAGTATCCATAAAGTATTTATATACTTTTCTTCAACATTTCGCTATGAGGGGAACATGTTCTCTATGCTTCTCACTTTCTTGAAAGCTTTTTTGCTGGTAAACATATGTTCATTCTCTGGTGCTGGGCTTTGGCAGAGCTGAAGGAAGTTGTTATCTACACATCTATTGGGGTTTTAATGGGCTTAGCAATATCTGTCCTTGTACTGCCATACACTGCTGTGGCTTTCGCTTCGCCTGCTCTTGTTGGCGCAGGGCTTGCAGCATCACTTGTTGCAGGCGTTTTTATTGGCGCGCGCTTGAAGCCTAAGAGGAGGACTCCTATTAGGGGCAGGGCGTACCCAATCTCGTCATCGGAAGTGGGCCTGATTATTGAGACAGCTTTGAGGAGTGTTGGTGAGAGGAGGTGAGTGAGAGCATTATAAAGATCGTTTTGGATAAGGTGACTGAGGCTATAAACAGGGAGCTTGAGGCTGTTGAGAAGAGTCTTGTTCAGAGAATTGAAGAGTCTTTAAAGCCCATTACAGCAAGGGTTGAGAGCCTTGCCTCCCGCGTAGATGCTCTAGAGTCTAGTGTGAGGCGCATAGAAATTGATGCGAGTAGCTTCAAGGAGTCTGCAATAGAGTCTGTCACCAGGGGCATCATGTCTGTAAACGTGAAGAGAATCGTGTCCAAAATTGTAGCAGACCTCTTGAAGACAAATGAGAAGATTCTAGCAGAAGCCCTTACATCAAAGGTATCAGAGCTTTCAAGCATAGCGAAAGAGGCTTCTGAAAGCATGAAGAGAGTGGCTGAGGCATCTCAACAAGTTGCAGAGTACTACAAGGCTTTGGCAGAGCTTTCAAAAACAATAGAGGGGCTCAAAAAGAGTGTTTCAGAACTTAGCGCAGCTGTAGAGGGCTTTGTGAAGGGTGTTAGGGATGTTAAGAGCGCATCTGATGAGATTAAGGAGAAGCTAAGCAGCCTCGAGAAAGACCTGAAGGCATCTCTAGCTGAAATCGCCACAAGGATTAGCGCAGTGAGCTCCACCATATCAGAGCTCTCAGAGCTTGTAGCAACTAGGCCGGGGGCGCAGGCACAGCAGCAGGTGTAGGGGGTGCTTTTGAATGCCCATAGACTCCGCGAAGTTCTTGGAGGAGCTCAGGAGGGTTGTTCCCCTGGAGAAGCTTGGCGAGGCCTTGGCGCCAGAGATTAGGAAGTCCATGGTGTTTACACCAACACTCTACGGAATACCCATAGTTGTGTACGGAGAGGGCTTCTTGGGGCAGTACCTTAGGCACGCATACATGCATGTGATGGGGGTCAGGTACTGGCTAATAGAGTTTGGAACAGCAACAATCTACGGAGAGCTTAGGGACGGAACATACGTGCCGCTGCTTGTTCTCAGAATGCCGACTATCTATGTCTATGAGTACAAGCCTGAGGACTTCGAGAGGTTCTTCGTGGTTGAGGATGTCAAGGGCTATATAGATGTCCTCGAGAGCAGCATTGTGAACCTTGACAGGGTTATGCAGGGCAAAGACCCCGTGATGATCATAGACAGGTACAGTGTTCTAAGGGATAAGACGCCGGATGAGTTCATTAACAAGGTTAAGGAGCAGCAAGAGCTCATCATGAGGATGCAGAGGGCTTTATGGGAATATGAAAAGGCGGTGAATGACTACAGTGCAAATGCTATGATGCTTCAGGCGAGGGTGGCGAAGCTTCAGGAGCAGCTTGTTTGGTACCAAGACCGGCTAACCAAGGCTGTTATAGAGATGCAGTCGTTGCAGCAAGAGCTTGTCAGGCTTAGGGATGAGGTGTTTGTCAGGGGCGTGGAGGCAGAGGCTCTTGAAAGCGGGAGGAAAAGGCTTGTTGATGTCATTGACAGGATGGGCCGGCTAGCAGAGATGCTTGCTACATGGAGAGAGGAAGTTGTTGAGCTTGAAGCCGCTGCAAAGGCCCCCAAGCCTGAAGAGAAGAAAGAGGCAAAGGCAGAGGTGAAGGCAAAGTGAGCTCCATAGGTATTGTAAATGCATTGATTAGAGAATTTCTTAGATTGCTTGAAGAGGCACAACAAGGAAAAGCAAACAAGTATATGCTTCTCAAAGCTCTCGATGAGCTTGAAGACAATGTCGATAGGCTCATTATACAGATGGTTCCTGAGAGAATAACTGATGAGCGTTTTGAGGCAACGCTAGAGATTCTTAAGAAGATTGCAAGCGGTTTTTACAAAATTAGAAGTCTTATTGTTAATGAAAGATATTCTGAAGCTGTTGAGAAGGTTGCACGGTTGCAGGAGGTTCTGCGGCACTGCTTTAGAGCTCTTTCGCTTATCAAGGCTGGTGCTCCAACACCTATGGTTCTGCAAATGGTTCCATCGACACCCTTGGTGCCGTCAGAGGCGTTGCTGGAGTCAAACCCTGCGGCTCTCAGGCTCTACAACATGCTTGCGAGGAGGGGGGAGACAGACCTTACCGAAGCTGCTAGAGAGCTTGGCTTAACAGCGGAGACTCTAAACGAAGCTGTAAACACGTTGGTTAGGCTCGGGTTTGCAAGAGTTGTTATAACACCTGATGGCAAGTGGGTTCTGAGAGCTGTTAGGTGATGCAATGGTCTACTCCGCTCTATACACAGTGTCAAAGGCTATTGCAGACATCCTCGTGAAGATCCTTCTAGCTAGGCGTAAGAGGATTGTTAAGGAGAAGCCAAGGGAGGTGATGCCTAGGCATGGGTGGTTCGAGCGGCAAACACCGCTAGGCTACTCAGAGTCCACGTATGTTGGCAGATACACGGCTCTCCAAGTCTCTATACCACATGCTGTAGAAGCTACCACAGAATTGGTTCCGAGCTACAGGTCTAAGCCTTCCGCAAGGCTGTACTTCACGTTTACAGAGGCCGCGTCCAAGGAGTGGTTCAAGGAGATAGAGGCTTTAGCTAAACAGGTTGAGCAAGCTGGTGGAGCTAGTTGATCGAGGTCATTCTTGAGGCGGAGGTTACCTGCCCAAGGTGTGCTGCTCTATACAAGATTATGAGAAGGATATGCGATGAGCTTAACATACCGTTTAGTGCTAGGTACAGCACGCCCAGCTCGATATTCTATGAGGATACAACAGCTTTTCATACATTCAGCAAGGAGTGGATAGAGCGTTTCGGCTCTGAGGAGCAGAAAGAGAAGCTTAAGGATGTTGAGAAGGTCTTGAACTTTATACAGAGAGAGCACATAAACATGTACCCGGTTCTAAGGGTAAGGGTTGCCGAGGGTGGGAGGCTACAGGAAATAGTTATTCGCGGTTACGACCCTTCGAAAGAGAGAGAGTTTGCTGCGAACATCTACATACTTCTAAGGGTTTTGAAGAGGGCTGCGTATGGTAGAGGCTAAGATGTTTATGTTTAGCTGGAGAGATCTTGAGAACATTCCGCATCTATGTGAAGGCGGTGTACTAGCATCTATAGTTTTCTGTTGCGATCCTAGGAAGGTTAGATGCCCATTGATTCAGAAAGCTCTTAACGAGCTTGGCTTAACTCTCGACCAGTACCTATCTGTTGTTGAGAAGCTCGGTGTACCTCTACAGACTTTTGATGGTACGTGCTACAGCAACCTAGCTTTCTGTCCATCGCTAACCCACGTCTCTAGAGATAGAGATGAGTTCCTCTACAACAAGATGTGGACTGTTGAGATGTATCTGAAGTACAAGTTCAGGATTCTGAAGACACTTCTAAACAACGATGTTGAGAAGATGTTGTTCGCTTTCTCTAGAAAACTCCTCGGTAGGTACATAGCCGTGATACTAGATGTAGATACTAACGAGATGTTCAGAGCTATGCTCGTAGGCGATATCAGTAGAAAAGCTTTCAGGATTGATAGGATTGAGAGGGTCTCTGTAGAGCCTGTGCCAAGCAGTAACGATGTTGTTGTTTCTGTGCGCATACCGCTTGCAATTGCTAAGAGGCTTAAAGAGCTTGAGAAAGAGAAGAGTGTTAGCAAAAGCGAGTTCATTAGGAGAGCCCTTCAACTCTTTCTACACATAGTCTTGTAGCTCTTGAAAGCGTAAAGCTTTTTAATGCAGGAGAGCAAGCCTGTAAGCGGGCGAGAAAATGGTGAGAGTACTAGGCTCCGGAACAGAAGCTCTAAGAAGATTCGTAGAGGGATGCCTGAAAGCAGGCGGGATTCCAATCATAAGAACAAAGTACGGAGGCAAGAGATTCCCAGAGAACAAAGTTGTAGTAGCTTGCTGGGGCAAAGGCAGAGAGGTTCCCGGAGGCACTATAGAGAACGTGCCACCTGATATCATTGAGCAAGCAGAGAAACAAGTCGGAGACTGGAAGTGGTTAGCAACAAAACTAGGCATCAGAGTCTAAGCATTAAATCCTAAACCAAAACCTACACTGCTTTTTTATTTTTTATATGCACTCTCTTCAGGATTAGCTATGTTTGTAAAGTCAAAGAATAGCTTCATCAGAGATCCTCTAGATATCGCTATATGTAGACCTGATCTTCTTGAGAACCCTAGGTGGAGAGATGAGGGTTTGCCTAACCCTCACTGCTGGCTGGTCTCCAGGCTCTTTGAAGAGGCTTACAGATCTGGTGAATGTACATCTGTTTACCACGAGGCTAGGAGGGTCTGGTGGGAGGCTTACTGGAGGAGAATGGGTAGGTACAGAGGGAGGCACCCATTCTTCGAGAGCTACATAGTTAGAGATAGCAAGCTAGAGCCTGTAGCAGATCAAGAGCTTGTTCTGAATAACATAGTTGTCGAGGGCTTTAGGCTAGTACCAGAAGAGGCAAAGGCATACGCTGTTAAGCTCTATAGAGAGCTTTTTAAGAGTGAGCAACCCTAATTCTGTGGTAGGTGCTACAGAATTTTCAATTGTTGCGCAGGGTTCTGCAAATCAGGGCGCATTGCGTAGCACCTGCTACGGAATGCGTTGGTCAGCTTCTACATAGCTCAATATGTCTCTGCTGTGAATAGCTATTAGGTGTTGTACTAGAGCTGCACTTTTCCTAAACCTCGCTTTGCAGAACGGGCATGTCTTTCCATCTGTCTTCTCCTTAAGCTCGAGAACCCTTCTAACAACAGACATGCGGTACTTTAGAAAGTAGTAAACAGAGTCCTTGTAGCCGTAGACTCTTGAAAGGGGCTTGAAGCCCGCTAGAAACCTGGCTATGCTTCTAACAAGATTCTCTTTTTCGCACCTAAGAGCCATCTCTACACCTCTAAAGACTTTTTAAAGCTCTGTTTTTAAGGGGTTTAAGAGAGTTGCTCTGCTGGTGCTTCTCTTGTCTGAGCGGTTTGAAGAGCTTGAGAAAAGGCTTTCACAAATTGAGAGAGTGTCAAATGTAGTATCGCTTATGCTCACATCGCTACTAACGCTCTCTCTTATGTGTGATGTGCTTGGCATTAGCTTTGCAGAGCTTGTTCACAAAATAGTTACGCTTCCGTGGGTAATACCAGTAGAAGTCATATTGCAGTACTACTGGCTTTGGTACACATTAGAAGTTGTTCTCCTTGTTTTGCTAATAATTGACCAGGTTACTGTGTACAGGTTTCTCGCTAGGAACATTGAGCCCCCTAAAACCTATGTTCTCTACATGAATACCGCTATGTTCTTGATATCGTTCTGGCTAGCACTTGTACTTAGAACAGCTACTCTAATGCTAATAGCGTTTCTATCGTCATTCACACTCATATACACATTGATGAAGAGGTGAAGAGCTTTGATAGACTTTGTAACAGCTGCTATACAGCTCTTCCCTCTATGGCTACTGCTAGACCTCGCCCCATCTGCTCTAGCCGGTATCGTGGTGTCGAAGATACTTAGGATGCCTATCCAGCAGATAAGGAGGCCTATCTTCTTTGAGCCTGGGGACATCACTTGGGTAACACTCGTAGGGCCGTTCTTCGAAGAGCTTTTCTTCAGAGGATTCCCGATGATGATCCTAGGTGGCTTCCCAGGGCTGGTGATAGGGTCAATTGTTTGGGTAGCTGCTCATATTCCGTCTCGCTACTCCCTTATAGCGATGTATCCAAGGTCAAAGAGGGCGGCATACCTCTTCACATATGTAGCTGTTCTCCTGCTGTCTTCAGCATTCTACATAACCGCGTGGATGCTGAGCGGGGCATTAGCAATACTTTACCACGTTATTCACAACTCTATAGCTGTACTAGCTACGAGGAGAGGGGAAAGGGAGAAGGGAAAAGGAATAATGATAGAGGATAGGAGTGAAAAAGAGAATGTGTCGAGCTTCGTGAAGCTTAAGCCGAAAAACGTGGAGGAGATTGCTGAAAACGAAGAGATAGCGCAATCAATGCCGATGTTTGTGAAGCCTAAGACTGTAGCTTATGGGTTTGAAAACGAGTTGGAGTCTGTTGAGCACGTATTTGTCAAGAGAAAGAGAGCAGGAAATGAAGTGAGCGAGTAAAGTATTTTAATCCTCTCAAACGTTTTCTCTCTTGGGTGGGTTAAATGGCTGAAAGAGCGAGAATCGAGCTTGGGGCTAGAGAAGCTGTAGTAGCACTACTATTCGCATTCATAGTGCTAGGTGTATTAGCCGCAGCAGCTTCGGGTCTGTTTAATCCGATGCTCGCAGGGACAATAATAACGCTAGTAGTTATACTCATACTCATTGGGAACTACCTAGTGAAGCTAGGTGTACTATCGAGAACAGCTATGCCTCTATGGTACATCCTCGTGCTAGGTATCATGCTCGTGTTCTACGGTCTTGTAAGCAGAGGTGCGATACCGTTAGCAGTTGCAAGCGAGGCAGTGACTTTCGTAGAGATAGCGGTCTTCACATCAATGCTGTACACAATATTCGTAGTAGCAATCATAGGTTTAGCCGCAACTCTCTACTACCTAACAGTAAAGAAGAAAGTAAAGATCTTTTAAATCAAAACAAATCCTTATTTTTTTATCAACCTATTTGGTGGTCCACATGTACAGGGTTTTCAGGGTTATCGTAAATAGCTTTGCATTTGTGCTCACAATCGTTATGAGTGTTGTAACGTTTCAGTACAACCCATGGCTATCCATAGTATTCTTCTTAGCTTCTCTCGACCAGCTTGAAGATGTTTACTACTATGTCTACGGCAAGAGGCTTGTACCAAGATCCCTTATGTTCATAGACATCGTCTTCGAGGGCATCATGTTCATGATAGGTCTCGCGGTGTTGCTACTATCAGTTTCGTACTACGCATACTTCTCGACATGGTTCTTCAGAGCACTGCTCTTCCTATCGATAATGATTATGTGGTCTTCAGTTGAAGATGTTCTCCAATGGGCTACACCAACAGTATCTGCTCCTGTGGGTACCCAGCCCATACCCACCTCGCCTATGCCCGTAAAGGTGTTTGTATATGTTCGTGCAGAGAAAGAGGTTTGTGAAGCACAAGGAAGATTTGTTAGGAGAAAGAACTGCTAAGCTTTTGCTACATCTTGTAGCACCTGCTACAGTACTAATTATAGTGATCTTCTTATTTGCATCTCTAGGAGCGTTCATGATTGTTAAGCCTTATGTAAGTGTAAGAGTTGATCCAGATATCTACATACAGCTTTCTGAGAAGGGCTATGCGGAAGTGTTTATCTCTAGCAGCAGGCCGCTGAATGTGAAAGCATCTAAGGTTTGGGCCTTCGGCGACCTCTACATCTATAGAGCTGTTATATATAGTAAGAGCGATGTTGATGCGCTTCTAAGTATAGCAGGTGTTATCAGTATCTATAGCGAGAAGAGGCTTAAGCCAGCTGTTATCTTCAACATCAGTGCTTCTGGGTATGACCTTAGCAAAGACATTGATAACATGTTTCACAGAGCTACAGGTGTTTGGAGTGGTAGAGGTGTAACTGTAGCGATAATAGATACAGGTATAGACTATACACACCCAGACTTCTTTGACGAGAGCAATAAGAGCATGGTGAAGCTCCTTGTGAGCATCATGTACAGAACAGAGACTCAGAACTACCTGATTTGGAGCTTTGAGAAGAACGGCTCTGTAGATCAGCTACTAGCATTTGACAAAGGTGTTTGGAATAGGTATGGAGAGCCAGCATTTCTAGACATAAATGGTCACGGAACTCATGTAGCGGGCATAATAGCTGGTAGGGGCTGGGCATCGAGCGGCAGGTACAAAGGCATTGCACCAGGCGCGAGACTAGTCATTGTCAAGGCTTTTGATGGAAGCGGCTCATCAAGCATAGACCTGTGCCTATCAGCTCTCCAATGGGTCTATAGCTACGGTAAGCTCTACAACATATCCATTCTCTCACTGTCTTGGGGAGCATACTTTGCTTCAGATGGCTCAGACCCCCTGAGCCTAGCAGTTGATGCCATAGTTCTAGACAAAGGTATATGGGTCTTTGCAGCAGCTGGTAATGCAGGTAACTACCCGAACACTATTGCTGTTCCAGGAGTTGCTAAGAAAGCTATAACGATTGGTGCTTGGGATGCCTACTACGACAAGCTAGCGTGGTTCAGCAGCCTTGGGCCAACAGTTGATAATAGGATGAAGCCTGATTTCGTAGCGTCTGGGGTGATGGTGGTTTCTACGAAGTCTAGGTATGCAAATATCAATGCCCCAACTATTGACAATTACTATGTAGCTCTAAGCGGAACAAGCATGGCAACACCA
>Ga0326760_1000889_pt1 | contig 14111 bp, 11 predicted proteins | sample GCREP_S_FD_207668 | JGI IMG/M metagenome (GOLD analysis project Ga0326760, IMG submission 207668) | Hot spring sediment microbial communities from Geyser Creek Basin, Yellowstone National Park, WY, United States - GCR.EP_S | ecosystem: Environmental > Aquatic > Thermal springs > Near-boiling... | reverse complement strand
CACGTCCTGCAGCAGCAGGACCTGAGACTCGTCCGCGTCGAACACCAGCGGCTCCCTGATCGACTCGCCCTTGTACGTCCCCGACCAGTACACCAGCGAGCCGGTCAGGTCGGGGTGCCCGTAGTCCACACCCGTGTCCACGATCGCTATGTTAACCCCGCTACCAGTAACCCCGTAGACCGAGCGGGCCCTCGTCACGCCGATGAGATCCGCGACCACGACGTTCGTGGGCGCCGGAGCCGGGAGGCGCGGCACCTTCTGGTCGAGCGGCTCCTTATCCATCAGCGACGGCAGAAGCTTGGAGACCACCTGCTCAACGTAATCGCTGTAGGGGGCCAGCAGCCGCGAAAGCTTGTCCGGTGCCTCGGCAACCCTGAACATGTACCGGCCCGAGGGATCCCTCACAAGCTTTGAGACCCTAACCTCCTTGACCGCCACACTCCTCCCATTGGAGAGCTCGACCGTGCGGGAGAGGGTGTACTTAGCCACGATGTCGTTGTAGGCCTTCTCTACGACGCTCGCCGGAGCATCCTTCCTGAACACGACCGTGGAGACAGGCGACCTTTCATCACCCAGCGTCAGGTTCCCGACAAACCTAGAGATCCCAGGCTCTCCAGGTACCTGAGGGGTTCTCTGACCCTCCGGAGGCACAGCGAAAGCCATCAGAAGGCTCGCTGCAAGCACTAAGGCGAGCAGAAGGATGCCTAAGGGGTTTTTGGCGTTCATGCGATAATAATAGAAAATGACATTAATAAGCTTTACGTCTTTGCATATTGTCCGCATGCACGTACCAGATGCTATTTCCCATTCAAGCCAATCACCGCTAGGACGAGGATGGGAGGTACATTCACACTATGAAGCCTAAATCCAAGCTCCGGAGCCAAGTATTACTGTAGCTAAGTTACGTCTCCAACCAGTTTACAATCGTAGATCCCATAAATCACTAAACTTCTAGCTCATGACATCAAAGTAAGTAGTAGACTCCATTGCGCGCGCTAGTAGTCTAGCACGGGCTATTATAAAATTTAAAGAAAGGATGGTATTCTTGGAAATCGCACAAGTATTTTTTGAGCATGGAATTTAACAAGAAACTCAAATATAATTTTATATAATCCTTAGTTCGTAATTCTCTTAAACTACCAGGCTCTATAGCATACAGCTTACCATAAAGCTCACTTCCTATGAAAAACTTATTATTAGAGAATGCTAATCTACAAGCACTTTTATCTCCAGCAAGTATAGTTATATCGTACTTATCCACTTTACCCAGCTTTAAATCAAATGCTATAAGCCATGAACGAACTCCAACTCCACTAAGAAAAATTTTTCTCTGGAAAAATATCGGATATCTGAGTACTAAGCCTACAGTATAAAGTTTAATTTTTTTAAATTTTATATTATCCAAGTGACTTAAATAAAAAGAGTCATTACTCGAAATTATAATAAACTCTTTTCTACCAATACGAAAGTAAGCAGCGTTTCTAGCCGGAGAATCCAAACGGATCTCATTAAAAGTCTTTCCTTTATTAGTGCTAAAAAATACTGATTTCCTTTCTCGAGCAGTAAAAAGTATCAAATCATCTACTATTACACCGTCATAAATAGCGGTTGGATATCGAAGCTCGTAAATTTTAAGCCAACTTTCACCATAATCTTCAGAAATTAGGAGATAGGAGCTTAACGGCGTGTAACTTATTGAACCTTTCTTCCCTTTCCATCCACGTCCTACGCCGATACCTATGATGTTCCCTGTATCGTTCGCAAAAAAGTGGTTTCCATATGTTCCTGATGGATCAACATATACAGTTCTGAAATCTGTCAAATTCTCACTATGAAATATTTTAAAATAAGTCTTTCCATAAATATAAAATCCCGAATTCCAAGCAGGTATAAATATACCTATATTTCTTTTAAAGAAAGGTTTTCCAGAAGTATTCACAAGTTTATCAATGTTAGTTAAATCTATAATTCGAGTAAATGTGTTATTATAAGGTTTGTATTCATAAAGAATTAATCTTTGCTCATTGAGCGATAGATATGGACGAGCTGAGCCAACGGTAAAAAATACCCTACCCTCTGCAGCAGTTGGCCAAACTCTGCGTAAACTACCAAAATCTGCTATAATCTGTCCATCAGATCTTTTGGTTTTGAAATATAATAAAAGCATACTAGCGCGCAGGGGTGGCATCATAATGGTTCCCTAGGTATCGCGCGCTTCTATAAATCTTTTACTTGCATCTCTAAGATCACCTTGGCGTGCAGCCTTTACCAATTAACTCATAGCATGCGCGCGACCTCTCCTCCGCCACGAGGAACCACCTTTTAAGCATGCACACGTGCACGTCACCCGTGAGGTAGACGGCGCCGGGCACGCGCTCCGCCAGCAGGTTCCTCCGCGCGCTCTCCGTCGGCGCGAAGAGCAGGTGCGAAACATGGTCCACAACCCTCCTGTTCACCTCCTCCGGCATCGACACGTCGAAGCACCGCAAGCCAGCCTCCACGTGCGCAACCCTAAAACCAGCTTTAACGGCCGCGGCGCCCTGCCCAGCGTCGAGTTCGTGTCGCCGTACACGACCACGAGGTCGGGCTGCTCTCTCAGCAAGACCTCCTCCACCCGCTTAACAACCTCCCCCACCTGGTACCCGTGAGAGCCGCTCCCCACACCAAGGAAGTAATCCGGCTCCGGAACCTCCAGCTGCTCGAAAAACACCCTATTCATCTCGCAATCGTAATGCTGGTCAGTATCCACCACAACGTAATCAAAAAACTTGTGAAGACATCGTGGAACGCTGCCAACTTAACGTAATTGGGCTTAGCCCCGACAACGGAAAGAATCTTCATACACGCCTAGAGCTCCCGTTCACATAGTATATGGTGAAGCAGCGTGCCGCGCGGCTCTTCGCTTTCGCACACTTCAGCCATAGTTCCCGCTTCTTAACCGAACTTCGCAATGTCATTAAAGCAAATATGCAGGCAATAAGTATACTCCAGTATGAGTACTTCAGCACCAATGGCATAGATTCCCAATCTGAGTAAATGTCAAGCTGGGGCTCAAACATGATCTTAGAACTTCTAGCATTCACAAAGAAAGATGAGAAGGAGGAATCTCCACAAATAAAGCTAAATGTTACATTTCCAATTACAACCAAATCGCGTACTAAGTAAGGATAACGTAAGGCTTGCCAATACACTCCGTTAATAACCGAGCGCTGAGCCATGAAGATAGGCCTCCTAGCAAGCAGCAGGAACCTCCCCTCAAATAGCAAGTCGCCCTCCAGCTCTATGATGGCATCATTATTAAAGTACACGCGAACTCTCGCATTGGGAACATGCATTTTATCAGCTTCAAGCCTCACATAGAAACCTATGCCGCCTTTGACGTAAGCATGTTCACAAAAAGCTTTTAGAAAGTTATCTAAGGAACTTTCTACTGTTAAATATTTAGCGGATGCTACGTTGTAAATCTTGTTAAATTTATAAATTCGTAAGGAGTCAAAAGGAACCACTAGAAGATTGAGTGCGATCACGGATAAATTGTAGAAAGCAATATCGCTAGTACCTAAATTAGCATAATTGATTTCACTATAATACTTTTCTGGAATAAAAGTAGAATTTATATATATATATTTTCCTCCTAAAATTTCTTTTGTGTAAACTATTATACTCCTTCCATATTTAATTTTGCTGTCATCATTTTTGTGCTGAAGTACTATAATTGTGTGGTTCTCCGCTTTAAGCCGTTCTAAGTGCAGGTAGCTGCGAGTGCGCGCAGTGAGAAATACTTCCTTCACCTTTAATGCCCAGAAGCTATCTGCACGAATGCCGATGGAGCCCCCGCTGAAACTTGTGGCGAAACAAGCTCTTTTAAATGCATCCAGAGTTATACAAAGCTCCTCCTTTGCAACATCCGAGTAAACATTCAATACATGTTCTCCAGCTACATTAGAAATATTTCCTATCAAAATGCCAGGCCAAGCTGGGGAGCAGGAAGCATTACCGCTTGCAATCGAACAGTTGAGTACGTATACTTGGTTTCGCTCGGTAAACATCACCCCCACGTATTTATAGTTCCCCACGTCCCGGAAATCGTAAACGAAGAAGTAGTTTAGCACCTTCGGATTGTACTCCCCAACCTCAAACCTCGTGGTAACGTTAAACGCCTCGGGAAGCAGGTAGAAGGGGTTCCTCCATACGACAACATTGCCGAGCCTCTCCGGGCGACCGCCGAGCTCTATCGAATCTGCGTTGATCCTCACAGCACCGCTGGTGAGCGCGATCGGAGCCCTCAGCAAATCGACGGTAACCGTTCTAGTTTCTTCCAGCGGGTCGTACGGCACCACGATGACCCTGTAGCTGTAGAGGGCTGGGTCGATCTCCAGCACGCTCGTGAAGTTCACGCCCGCCAGCGAGAGGGAAAGATAGGCCTCGTCGACCGACTCGTCCCAGACGGGCGGGATCACGAGCGCCACGCCGCCGTTGGGGAGCGGCGGTGCCAACAGGGGCGTGTCGTACACGTCAATCGAGCCCTCGCTGAACAGCTTGGGCAGGCGTGGCAGGAGGGCCCTGCCGATCCAGCCGGAGCGGGCAGGCTGCGAGTCCGTCGCCCAGTTGATGTAGAGGTAGGGCGGGTCGAGGTTACGAGCCCTGAAGATCGCGAGCGAGAGCTCGGGAACCTGCCACCGCCAGATGTAGAAGGGGTTTGCGAAGAAGACGTAGTAAATCGGCGCCGCGAATGCGGATGCGTCCCTGCTTCGGAGCGTGGGCGACAAAACCCACCGGCTTGGGTTGACCCAGAGCAGCTCGCCCAGCTTATCGAAAGTCACCTTCTCGGCAACGTTTATCCTCTGGCGCTCACTTAAGATGCCCCAGTAGGAGGCGCATATCGTTGCGTTGATAGCCAGAAGGGCCAGCAGGAAGCTGAGCGCGACAGCCCTAAGTTGGCTGCCGCGGGCAAAACGCTCCAGCGCATAAGCGGCGGGCGACACTAGCGCAATGTACACAAAGAGGACAAACCTCTTTTCGCCCCAGTAGCCTGTGTCGATTCCAAAGGCGTTGAGAAAGCCAAGTGTTCTACCCACGGCTACGGCAAGAACCGCAAGCGAAGCCAGTACAGCGACCGAGATTTTCGCCCCCTCACGAGCTAGCAACTCGTAACTGCGTAACCCTAGTGGCAGAGCCACGCCCAATAGGATTGCATACATGAACCAAGGTACTAGGCCTACAACCCCTTCGGGATCTGCCCTGCTTGTAGCGAAAGTGTTGGAAGGGTCTAAGGCGACAGAAATGCCTAGGATGAGCAGGAAAGTGCCTAACGCCGACGCTATAGGGGCTCGCACGCGTAAGCGCCTAACCAACCCCGCGAACAAGGGCTCCAACCCTACACCGAAAGAGCTGAGGACGAGCGCGGCTGCCGCTGCCAAGGCTGGCGCGAAGAAAGCCGCAGCGCGCAGCAGCATAAGGCTCTGTAAGTAGGGCGCACCCCGAAGAGCAAGGAGATTCGTTACCACATTGAGTACTCCTCCCGCAAACGCGCCTGCGAATGCTCCCAGAGAGATGGGCTTCAGAGCGCTGGAGAGGCTCCTACCCCAGAAGAGTGCTAACAGCGCGAGGAGCGCTGCTGCCACAATACCCTGCGGGGGGTGCGTGGACAGCATCGAGAACATCAGCAAGCCGGCTACGGCAGCCGCTTTAGGGAGCTTGCCCTGCAACTTAACCGTCCTAAGAAGGAGAGACAGGAAGAGAAGGAAAGAGGTGTCAGAAAAGGTATGAGGTACGGGCCACATCAGATTAAACGGTATATACATTAAATTCCTGTATAGTTTTTCGTTACCATTGACAAGGGCTGAAAAGTACGCTGCAGGATTCGCCGGTCTGTTGAGGAGAAGGTATAACCAGCCCAAACCCGAGAAGACAAATGGAAGCATTAGCGCAATGTTTCTGACCGTGGGACTCCCGGCAATTTCGCCAGCAAGCTGAGCTAGCGCCAACGCGCTCAAAAGACCTACAGGTATAAGAAAGCTGTTGAAAAGCAGGGCGTCATAACAGTTCGCTAAAAGCATGAGCCCCCCTTCGAATGCATGGAAAATTAGGTAATTATCTGGATTGAGGCTTAGGAATTTCCAAAGGTTTCTAATGAGATTTACCGACGACATATAGTGTCGCAACAGATCCAGGCCTGGTTGATATACATTGCCTGGATAGTATATTGAGAAGAAATTATAAGTAAATATTATCCAGGTGCATACGAAAAAGAGTTGATCAACTTTTATCATGATTTCAACAGGTTGGCTTCTTGCTTCCTTAGAATAGATAGTAACAAGATGGAACGTATGCAATGCTACGAGCGCCAATCCGACATAGCGGTTTGCTGGGAAGCCCAAGAAAAGGGAAGCACTTAACACAATAACTCCGAAGTATGTCGAACCGAAAATGAAAGAAAATAACGCAAAGCCTAGTGCATCAGCAAAAATCCCTCTGAGCTTTAATGCCTCTGCTAACGAAACTCCGGTTACCAGCGTAGCATGCACAAGCGCGAGAGGTAGCGCTAGCGAGGGAATTGGAACGATGCTAGTAGCAATTAACGCAACGAAGCCTACCGTAAGCGCTAACTTGGTAGCTGCCGCGGGAAAATGAAACAGGATACGGGATTGTCTCCCAGGCTTCTGAACAGCGATGATAAAGGAAAGCGCGACCAGCGAGGAGTGTATCACCAGTTTTTCGGGCCACGGGTAGTAAATATAGGTGGCAACAGCGAAAGATGGCAAGGACGCAAGTAAAACCGCTAGCAATGCTGGTAGGATCGTGCTTCTCACAGAAAAGCGCATTACGGAGCCTACCTCTTCCTTCTTGGCCAAGGGTTAAGCGTCTTGCCCGGGCTCCAGTAGTTCGCAGAGCAAACTGTACAGCTTCTCCGCTGCCCGGCGCCTATCGATAAGGGGTCTTACGCGAAGGACATTAGCCCTGGTGCTTTCCATTGTGCTTTCGTCAAAGATTTTTTCTAAAGCCTTCGTAATGCAATCGAGGTCGTGCGGCTCGCACGCGAAACCCACCCCCCACTCCTCGATCAGCCTCCAAAGCTCTGAGCCACGCTTAACCAGTGCTATGACAGGGAGCCCGCAAGCCAAGTACTCATAGAACTTCGCTGGTATTGCCGGGTCAAACAGCTCCGAGGCTACGAACGTGATAATCCCTGCGTTCGCGACCGAAAGGACCTCTGCTAGCGTGCATGCATCTCGTATTGGTCGCAGAGCCTTTATGTTCTGGGATAAATGTAGCTTCCTCGCTACTCGCATAAACTTCTTCGCATAGGAGGCGTCCGCGAAGCCTCCAATAAGGAGTAGCACCATCTTTCTTTTTAACTCGCCCGGCAACCTAGCAATCGCCTGAAGAAGGGGGATGGCATCATAATAGTTTCCCAGGTATCCACTGAAAGCTAGCACAATATTGTCTACACTCAGACAAAGCTTTCCTCTTGCCTCATGCTGAGACGAGGGTCGAAAAATTCGCGTGTCGGCACCGTTCATCACTAAATGTGCACACACCCCATGCTTCGCGAGCAGCTCGGCTAGGCTTGGTGTTACCGTTACGACGAGGTCTGCTTTCCGCATGAGCACGTAGTCTAGCATTATGAGAAACGAGTAGAGCCTTCGTGAGAGACCTCTGGATACGTGTAGCCAGTACTCTAGGGGGTCGCGCACGTCGATAATCAGCTTTGAGCCGGAGAGCTTCGCAGCAGCATAAGCCATCGGCAGGACATCGTGCCACGGTATAGACACCCAAAGCACATCAGGACGAAGAACAAGAGCCACAACTAGCACCGGTAAGGAGCCCAAGATGTTTGCTGTAAGGAACGGCCAGCCTGGCAAGTCCAGTCGAAGCTGAAAATTAAACAGCGCATATTTTCCAGAGCGTTTCACGAGTGCCAGCCTAATGGGAAGTCTTAGCAACTCTCTAGTGGGCGAGAACGCTCCAAGAACAAATACCTTCCAACCTTTCAAGGAAAGGTACTCTGCGAAATAGCTCAGCCTCCTCCACACAGCTCCTGGCATTGGTAAATGAAATGTAGAAACTATCACTATTTTGGGCCTTAAACTATTTAACTTTTTCATCATTTTAAGCCCTTTATTGATTAATTATAATTTCGAACATCAACTCAAGTTGTCCTATGATAACGCTCCAATCGTAGTGTTTTACGATATAGTTTCTTATAGCTTTGTTCATCTCATAGTACTGGGCTGGATCCTGTGACCACAGTAGGTAGTAGTCTTTGATGCCCTTCGCGAATGACTCGACATCTCCAGGCTCGACGAGCCGCCCTGTTACCCCATCGATGATGACGTCTGAGATCCCTGGGATGTTTGAGCCCACTACTGGTAGGCCGCATGACTGGGCTTCTAGCAGGCTTAGAGGAAAGCTCTCCGTTCTTGAGGGGAGTAAGAAGAGGTTTGTCTCCATATATACTTTTGGCAGGGCTTGTCTATCAACATACCCTAGGTAGACTACATTTTTATAGCTCTGTGCAAGAGCTCTAATCTCCCGCTCATAGGATCCAGATCCAGCAATTATGAACCTGGTATTCTTTAGTTGCAACTTGTCGTTAACGTATTTAATTATATCAATTAGAATATCTGCACCCTTGTCTTCTATTAATCTTCCTGTGAAAAGAACGTTGAAGTGCTGTGAATTAGAGGGATTTTTGCATAGCTGGAAGGTTTTAGTGTCTACACCGTTGGGAACATAGAATATCTTTTTATCACTTATGCTTCGAAGCCAAGCATAAGTGCTCTTATTTAGAACATGATATGAATCAAATGCCTTAATAGCTTCTTTCAATATTGGGAAATATAGCCTCTGTAATAGTACATCCATTCTTAAAAATCCATGGAATCCAGCTATAAGCTTGGTTTTCAGGGCTCTTCTAAACAGCTTAACCCATACTTCAACTGGAGCGAACGGAACTACCATATAAACAACATCGCATATGTTAAGCGTATTTAGCAGGAGGTCAGTATGCAAGAGGTGAGGTAGGGGGAATCCTCGGGGCAGCTTAACTGAGGACAGTTCATAATATTTGATCCTATCATTATTAAGCAGTGATAGCGTATGATGGTAGCTTAATCTCCGTGTCCAAGCGTAGTTTAACCCAACTATGATTATTTCATATTTTTTTGAAAGCATTTTAGATACTTCGATGAGCCAGTGCTCGGCTCCTCCACCTTCCTGAAGGCTGTTTGGTTTAAAGAAGCATATTCTCATAATTTTTAATAGCTGAATCTTGTTGGAAGAGGTTTTTGTAGTGCGTGTTAATTTATAATTTTTAATTTTTTATTTTTATCCAGATAATCCAAGAGACCCGGCAATATGTCATATCTGGGACTCCAGCCAAGGGACCTTAACCTTGACGAATCCACGAGCAAATAGTTAGGATCTACAGGACGGGGTCTCAAGCCCCATTTAACCTGCCCGTTCCACCCTGTCAGCTGTTGAAGGATAGAGATCACCCCCTTTAAAGTCACCACCTCCGGCCCGGAAACGTTGTACACCTCGAGAGGCTGGGGCTCAGCTTTCTCGAGTGCTATGACGTACGCCGAGACGTGATCCGGGTAGTAGAGCCACTGCCTCGCAGACTCCCCGTAGCCGTCGAAAGCCAGCTCGGGAACACCGCTAAGCATCGCGCTCACAGCTTTCTCAACAAAGTACTCCCTTGCCTGCTCGCTCCTGTCAAACAAGAGCCTGCCGTACGTGCTCGTAGGGCGCATGATCACAGCCCTAAGCCCGCGCAGGACGTAGTGCCTCACCACGAGCTCAGCAGCGATTTTCGCGAGCGCATAAGGGGATGATGGGGGCTTACTGGCCAGCGGCTCGTCCTCTCCGTACACAGTGCTCGGATCCCCTGTCACCCCGTAGACCTCTGCAGAAGAAGCAAGTATCAGCAGCGCGCTCTTCTCGAGAGCCAGCCTAGCCATGTTCACCACCGGAAGAACATTACCCTCGAAAGTCGCCCACTCCTCCTGGAAGGACCTCGCAACAGATGCCTGCGCGGCCAAGTGCACTACAGCCTCGACATTCCCCGGCAGCGAGAGCTGCTTCCTCAGATCATGAGAGAGTGTCTCAGCACCCTCCGGAGCCCTACCAGACCTGCTAACCGCGAGCACCTTATAGCCTCTCCTCAAGAGCTCCTCTGTCAGAGCCCACCCTATGAAGCCTGAGGCCCCAGTAACGACTATCATCTCTTCACCTGGATAGCGTCGGCGAACGGGGCATCGAAGGGCACAGGCTCCCCCTTGAGCCACCTCTGCCAGCGCTCCAGGTCAGCTCTAACCATTATCCTCACAAGCTCCTTAAAGCTTGTCCGAGGTCTCCAGCCCAGCTCGCGCTCAGCCTTACTATAATCCCCCACCAGCACGAGCACGTCTTTAGGCCTGTACAGCGCCCTGTCCACCACGACGTAGTCCTCCCAGTTCAAGCCCACCTCCGCGAAGGCTAGCTCCGCGAACTCCCTCACGCTGTGAGCCTCGCCCGTCGCAATCACGTAGTCGTCAGGCTTGTCGGCCTGAAGCATCAGCCACATAGCCTCCACGTACTCGGGCGCGTAACCCCAGTCACGCCGCGCCTCCAAGTTCCCCAGGTGAAGCTTATCCTGCAGGCCCAGCTTGATCTTAGCCACAGCGTTCGAGATCTTACGCGTCACGAATTCTAATCCCCTGAGCTCTGACTCATGGTTAAACAGAATCCCGCAAACAGCGTGCATGCCGTAAGCCTCTCTGTAAATCCTCGTAAGGTGGCAGCCCAGCACCTTCGCTGCAGCGTAAGGCGACGCAGGCCTGAAGGGGCAAGTCTCATCTATCTTCCCCCTAGCGTTGAGCGTCGTGTTACCAAACATCTCGCTAGAACCCGCAAAGTAGAACCTCACCCCTCTCTCCCGCTCACCACCCAGGCGTATAGCCTCCAGCACTACCGCAGTAGACACACCAGTCGCCTCTAGCGTCGCGAGAGGAGACTCAAACGACACAGCCACCTGGCTCTGAGCCGCCAAGTGGTACACCTCGTCAGTCTCAACCTCCTGGACAATCCTTAACATGGATGCGAAGTCCGTGACATCACCCTGCACCAGCCTAACCCTGTCTATAATGCCCAAGGCCTGCAATCGCCAGAAGTTAGGCGTAGAAAGCCGCCGGTACACCCCCCAGACCTCGTAACCCCTATCCAGCAAGAACTTCGCAAGCCACGCACCATCCTGCCCCGTAATACCTGTTATTAACGCATGACGCATGAAAGCTCAGCGCTAGTAACTAGTTGAACAACAAATAATAACCTTTTTCTCGACAACACGCAACCTTTACCTAGCGCTCGCGCCTCTTAGCGCACCTAGCAACATAACTAGAATAATAATAAACACAGCCAAACAGATCATTTTATCAAGAGTTTGCAACTTAGAATAATCCCTAGCATAAGCATGTTTTCAGCAGCTGAAGCCATAAGCCTTTTCCTGCAAAAGGTTAGTATAAAGTATATGAAAACTTTCTGTAATCTTTCTGAGATCATACTGCTTAGATTTTGCTCTAAGAATCCCTTCTTCATAGTTATTTATATTAAAATCTATAATACTTCTTACAAGCTGCACTATATTGCCTTTTTCTATTAGTACACCATGAATATGATTTCTGATAATTTCATTCATTGGTGGAAGATCATAGGTTATAATGGGCGTCCCCGTAGCTAGAGCCTCTATGATCACTAAGCCGAAGCCCTCGGGGTAGCCTAGGTGTATGAGCGCTTCGGCCTTGGCTAGGAGCTCTAGCTTTTCCTGCTCGTCAATGTTTCCGAGGAGCTTGACAGTATTCTCGAGGTTTTCCGCCCTGATTTTTTGCTCGAGGGTGGGTCTGAGCGAGCCGTCGCCGATTATGTAGAGCTTGAGGTCTTTGCGGTACTTTCTCGCGAGCTTGGCTGCTAGGATCGCGTGTTCGTAATGTTTTCTCGGCTCGAGGCGGCCTATCATGAGGAAAGTTCCTGGCTCAGGCTTCTTCCTCACGGCTAGATAGTTTGAGAGGTCGATACCGCAGGGAATTACTATTACCCTTCTGCGCGCTATGATCCTTCTCTCAATCACTTGCTCCGCTGTATATTCTGTGGGAACATGGACAAGTGTACAAGGAGAGTTTACCTCAAGAACATTTTGGAAAATAGGAAGAAACATCTTCGCAAAGAGACCGCTTGCATTTCTTACATCTTCTAAGTGGAATATCGTGCATACCTTTGGTTTAGGAGGGGGAGGGAGATATGGAAGGATATTTGGAAGGTGACTATTGAAATGAAAAATATCTAGACTTGGAATTCTAGTTAAAATCTTTCCGGCCTTCAATAGGAATCCAGGAATTTTGCTCGGTTGTTGATGAGGAAGTTTTTTATGATCATAAATTTTTAAATCAATGATATTAAAGTAATTTTCATAAATAGTGTAAAAGGTTGGATCGGCTATTCCTGTTATCAATATTACATCGTAATTATGTTGCTTGACAAGATACGTAAAAATGTCTGCCATAATGCGCGGCCCCCCAGTAAACGGTGAGAGATAATCTGAAACGAATGCTATGCGGAGCAAGCGGTTCACCTATGGAGCATATTTTCTATTACTTTTATGTAACATTTTGTGAAGGCTTCCAGAGTATAATTAGAGAGGTTAGGTATGCATGGTGGTGGGTCGCGCGCTATGATTTCTGCCGCCTCGTCGACTGCTCTGACCACTGTTCCGCAGCCTGTGTTCTGGACTAGCTCTACGGCGGCGTTGTAGCCCGTGTCGAGGACTACGGGGTGGGCTCCGCAGGCTAGGGCTTCTAGCGTCGCTATGCTGAAGCCCTCGAACTGGGAGAGGTTCAGGTAGTACTTGGCGCGTGAGAGGGTGAAGAGCTTTTCGTCCTCACTGGCCCCACGCAGTATCTCGACCTTGTGGTGTGTGCTTCTGAGCTGCTGCGCGAGCTGGTTGTAGAGGGGCCCGTCGCCCACAGCGGCGACCTTGAGGGGCTTGTCTACGAGCTTTAAGAGCTGGACAACCTTGTCCCAGCCTTTGATGGAGACAAACCTGCCGATTGCCACAGCATCTATGTCTCTCTGAGTGTTGCCCGCATACTTCGCGTAGTTCTCGAGCGGTAGGCCTAGAGGGACTGGGTAGACTGGGATGCTAGTGTGCTCTCTGACCTTCTCGGCAACGAACTTAGTAAGTGTAACTATGACCTTAGGTCTCCTCACAAGCAGCTTCTCCCCTTTTTCGGCGAGGGCACCTAGGGGAGCTGGGTAGTAGCTCCTCCACATAGGTCCCCAGAATTCAAGCAGGGTGAGCACAAAGGAGCCTTTTGGCAGGAGGAGGGCCGGCGTGTAGGGGACGCTTACGTCCACGACGTCGCACTGGAGCTTTGCGACGGCTCTAGCAGCTTTGAGCCCGAAGACGGCGACGGGTAGGACTCTGCGCCTCCCCTTTCCGTCGTAGTGCTCGGGCGGCGCTCCCACGGGAACTAGGTCTACGGAGGGGTCTGCGCAACCGCTGTAGGCGTAGGTGATGTAGGAGATCTTGTGGCCGAGCTTCGCCAGCTCCCTGGCTAGGAGGTGGTACCTGAGCTCCGCGCCCCCGCGGGTGCACGGGTAGAGGTGGGAGCACACGATGCAGAGGTGCATGGCTACTCGCGGGCTAGGATTCTCTCGACCTCCTCGAGGTCCTTCATCGTGTCTATGGACCTCCAGAAGGCGTCTCTGTAGAGGACTGCCTTGAGCCTTCCCTGCCTGGCTAGGAGGGGGAAGGTTGTCTCCTCGAGGTTGCCCTTCTCGGGCATGAGCCTCAAGGCCTCCCTCCTGATGGCGTAGACCCCGGCGTTGATGTAGTAGCCTTCGAGGACTGGCTTCTCGACGAAGGACCTGACGCGCCCCTCGTCGTCGACCTCCACCACGCCGTAGGGGCTTCTGAGGGGTACTAGGGCTATCGCGGCGTCTGCGCCCTCTAGGGCCTCGATGAGGGGCTTGACGCGCAGGTCTGTGACCACGTCGCCGTTTAGGGCTAGGAACTCCTCGCAGTTGATGAAAGGCTCGGCGTTCCTTATCGCCCCGGCTGTGCCGAGGGGTTC
>Ga0326760_1000886_pt1 | contig 14141 bp, 11 predicted proteins | sample GCREP_S_FD_207668 | JGI IMG/M metagenome (GOLD analysis project Ga0326760, IMG submission 207668) | Hot spring sediment microbial communities from Geyser Creek Basin, Yellowstone National Park, WY, United States - GCR.EP_S | ecosystem: Environmental > Aquatic > Thermal springs > Near-boiling... | reverse complement strand
TCTAGCACCCATAGTTTTCACCACTAATAAGCACCAGTTGAGAGACGACGCTCTACTCAGGCGTCTAGATGTGGAGGTATTTACCTATGGAGAGAGAATTAAGGGAGACAAGGCTATAGTTTTCGAGAAGACTATTAAGCCGCAATTAGTTAAGTTAAGGGCCCTTGGGGATTTCGCCGCTTTCTACGTGTTGAATAACGGCCTCCCAGGAGACTATGAAGAGCTAGCCACTAAGATACTTGAGGAAGCCTATAAATAAGCGGGCCTCGAGGCCCCTAAATGGATTCATGTAAGGCGTGTCAAAGAGAGTGATTTCTACGAGGAGATCAAGGAGATCATTAGGAGTTTTCTAGTGAGGAGAATTAATTAAGAGTATAATAGATCTGTGGGTAGAGTAGCAGTGGAGACCCCAAGTGGGGTTGAGTACTACAGTAGAAGCGATCTTGGATTAGAAGAGCGCGTGAGAGTTATTTTAGACAAGCAGCTTATTCCATGGATCATTAAATCAGGGGATTACGTGGTTTTCACGCCTGATTTTGCTAGAGAACTAGCCGGGGTTATCGGGGATATAGGTAGCTTAAAGTCAATAGCCGAGCTACTAGGGTGAGAGTACAAGCCAAGACACTCGGGTGGAAAGGGTAAGACTGTAACAAGCTATATCGTCATTAAAGTACCCCTTGAAGACCTCTTGGATTTCCTGAGGCCTCCAAGCTTCACAGAGTAGAAGAAATAGGTCTTTTCCAAGACGCTAGTTCAGCCCCTATGGTAGTGGGATTTTACTACACGTGGAAATTTCCACGTGTGGTAATTGTAGTAATGCTTTTCCCTTATATATAGGGACTTATAAAACACCTCGAACCCATTACTACAATTATTACAATTTCCATTTAAAAACTGTGGAATACCTGCAGAGGATCAGTAGATCGTTTTCCGCGTCCCACTAGAAATATATACGCATATAGATATATTAAGATCTTACTAGTTGATCACAAGCCTGCTTTCACTATTGGGAATCACTTGACACATTGTTTTCCACGGAGGTGTACTAGTCTTAGAGATCGAAGAAGATTACACGGTAAGACGCATAATCGTAAGCAATATGATTATATATGAAACCCGAGCAGTAGAGAAACTACTAGGCAGAGTACTCGTATACAAAACACCACGTTGTAAACCAAAGCGACTTGCTGCACAAAACGCGTAGTTTAGGATTTCTAGTAGCGTGGTTAAATCACGCAACTTGGTAATGCATGTTAGTGCCCGGTCTATGTTGGACAGCTTGTCTCCAAGTGTTTTAGTGTGCAAAGGAAGCGTGTGATATACGTGTGATATATGTATCAGAAAAGCATGAGACACTTCCCCGCATTATTGATCAAGAGGGTGTAGCAATTGACTTGCTCACTGTCCATGACTTGTTTCATATGTTTCTCATGACTTGTTTCATGACATGTTTCATGAAGTGTTTCATGGGGTTCTTCATGATTTTTTTTCATTGTGTTTTCCATGTGTTTTCCATTATTAATTACTAAGACTGTGGTGTGAGCCGGCTCACATAGAGAGCTCTCTGCCGTAGCTACGAGTATTAAGGTGTATGCCGGCACTAGTCACCATCCAAGCTGGACCCCTCCATAGCTCTCTCCGGAGAGAGCTCCGGTGTAATCGGTACAGCGTGCTTGTGCAGTTGCTATGGTAACTGCAGAATTATATATAGGAACTAGGCAGACAGGGAGCAGTTCTGGAAACGGCGATGCACATGCCACCCTTGTTCTCAAGGGAGTTAACTAAGCCTGGTATATCAGCCACCACTATATCCGTGTAGTAGAAGTCGAACTCCCGCTTAAGCCTCGCCTCACTAACCCAAACCTCACTATTAAACACCTTTAGTAGCTCCTCGTAGCTAGACTTCCTAACACCGTAAAACCTCGACAGAGTCTCAGAGCTCACAGCGGACTCTAGGAAGACCCGTAATCCACCACCAGCGTTAACAACACATAGTGTGAAGCCATGTCCAAGCACGCCAACAGGGGGCCTTGGTGAGCCAACGCGGGGCAACAAATCGACGAGCAATACCCTTCACCCATAATGAGAGGGAGGAGTATTAAATAGTACTTTATTGCTTAAAAGTACTCATTATAATTAATTATAAATTGAGTACTGAGGCTAGGCGTAGTGAGCATGGGTTTCTTTAACTGGATTACTACAGCATTACTATGTGTATTATCCTTCTTAGTGGTTTTGATTAGTGCCTCTATTTCTTACCATGAATACATCAAGACACCTGGCAGAAGGGGATTGTTATCATCCGCTATTTATCTTGGGCCTATAAGTATCGCGGTTTTGATTCTAGTAAATATAGTATTATATGGTTTGAGCTCGCTACCGTCGATATCATCTTTTGCGCTTATTCTTTTCTATATCCTCTGTGGAGTCTATATGATGAAAGTTAAAACTTATTGTTCCAAGGAGGAACCAGTATCTGCCGGTGGCTTGGACTTCGTGGTGTGTCGTGATGGGCCTGTGAACGCGTGGTATAACTACGGAAAAAAGAAGATCTATATAAGCGATAAACTGTTGAAAATATTGACCGATGAAGAATTGAAAGCAGTATACTACCATGAAGAGGGCCATAGGAATTACAGCTATCTCGCGCGTTCGTCGCTGTTTATTAGGTGGGTTTGGTTGATCTTCTTCTCACTGGCGCTCACGGTATTCGTGGGCACCACGTTCAAAATTGTAAATGCTACGTTCTGGGACTACTTGCTCCTCCTAGTCTTCCTAGTTTCCATAACCGCGAGCCTCTCAGCTATAAGCATCATGTGGAATTGGATCAACGAACACGAGTCAGATGTGTACAGCGCCGGAAAAGTTGGAACAAAACCACTTATTTCTGCACTAGCCAAGCTCTACTTGTATGGATGGCTCGAGAAAAACGGTATCCCTGCCTATAACGCTAGGGTTTCGATTGATCTAGACGTAGAGTCCATAACAAGAGATCCGCGCAAGATGAGGTTCACGCAGATATTTACACTCCTACTCAAAAGATCCCTCCACAGCGCCTTAGGGGTAATAAGACCCACCAGTATTTACGAAGCCCCCATACCAGACACACACCCACCACTAGGATATAGAATATTAGTTATATGGAGAATGCACGCTACATGTTAGACGTTCAAACGAATTTCTTTGTGCCATAAAACCTTGAGGGACTTCATAATATTATAACGACACAATATTATGATGATATTATGTTTTCGAATCAATGCGTCTCGGTAGTTAGTTCTGGTACTTCATCTCTATGATTCTAATGAGGTAGAAGTAATATGCTGGCTCAATGCTGGTAAACCCCTCTCTACTCCTCTTAAAGGGGAGATTAGCAGGTAGTATGAGTCCCTTCACGGGCAGAGGCTTGATCGCATAAGTGAGTATGTTGAGCTCTATTCTCTGGTGTAGTGGTTTTTCAAAATGCTTGCTAATAGTATTCAAGACCGTCTTAGGTTCTTTGACTAAATCTATCATAACCCTGTGTTCTCCAGGCTCTAAGAGGGCACTCAAATAGTCTCTCCTGCTTGAACCCCGTTTTGTGAATGCCAAGTAGTATTCGGGTTCCCTATTAAAAACGAGTAATAGGTATTTTCCACCCTCTCTCACATAGTACTTTAGTCTCAAGAGATCTGCTAAGAATGCGCCAATGTTCTGGGTTTTCGGCTTACTTGAACTTTTTTTCTCGGCACCACCAAAGAACTTTACTTCAATCCAGTTCTCCTCGCATACTCCGCTCTCACTCCATCTATAGAGGATTTCTGGTGGAAGTTTAGCCTTGGGGATCTTAAAGTATATATCGACTGCTGGTTTCTTTCCCCGCTTACCCCTAATCGGGTATGGCTTCTCAAACTGAATGTATGGTAGTAGGTATGGAAAACCCTATTCTGGAGCTCCTGGTAGATCGCAACAGCGAATATAAATGAAACCTGCTCTTCGTATAGCTCACTAGGAGACTCCACGGACTGAAAATAATCCGACAACTTGAAAAACACACTATCAATTAGCAAGGGAGAACACCATCTTATTTATTAACCAGGTTGCTTGTTAAAAATGGTTTTAGGAATCGAAAACATAATGGGCAAATCCATAATATTAATTATAGTGCGTTATTTATTAAGTCGTTAGGCTAGGTGTTGTTGTTGAGCTTTTCCAAGCTGGGGACTAGGGATTTTAAGAAGTTAATCGATGAGCTGTGTTTCTTTGTCAGCAACAATAGGAGGGTACTAATTTCCCGCGACCTCACGGAGATCGCAGAAAGTAGCTCTGTAGGCCGAGAACTTCAATCCATAATTGTTGGTTCATTCGAGTTATTGGTTGCAGTGGCCTTGAGCAAGTTGCTGGGGCTCGCTTTATATACGAGGTCTCGTAGCGGCATTGCCAGCATTGAGGAGGGAGAGTTTTTACTATGGAATGGAGTTTTAACCGAGGAGAACGGCTATCTCGTTCCATACATGAGTGGCCGCGGCGTGCCGGACATCGAAGTACACCATGGTAAAGCATGCACACTTGTCGAGCTAACACTCGGCACATCGTATACTACCTTATTATATGAAATACACGAAGCATTAAGCCACAACCCTACAATTATATGCAACATTAATGAGAGAGTAGTTCTAGCACCATTGCATGGTGAGAAACTATTGGAGCTGGCTAGATATGCTAGAGACTACCACTCTGTTAAATTACATGTGCTCTCCATATACTCCCTCATTGAATACCTGTGTACCAATAAGAGACTAGAGAGCATCCTAGAGCTTGGCCCATCCAATCATAACTCTGTAAAGGAACTATGCATGAAGGGAGTTGATGAAATAGAGGAAGTAATAAAGCAACTCGTAAACAATGAGGAGGGATTGAGGCAATTGTCTGAAAGAATGCGAGGTATGGGCTATATGATTATTCCAGCCCTGATCTATAAGATGTACTCGTTGTTGAATTCAGGCGTTCAGGGGAGTCCTAGTTTCAACTCTCTGTATGATTTTACCGGCTAGGTAGTCGCTGAGCTCCAGTATTATTTCCAAGTCGCTTATGATCTCCCGAAGAGAGTCTCCGCCTTCATGTTTAAATAAGTACTCTAGAGTTGCTGGCTCGTAGAAGCATCTTGGAACATAGAGATACGGAATGATCTTCTTGACTATGTCTTTTAGTCCACTAGCATCTCTCTGAGAATCAAGCCTTCTCTTAAGCTCTGATATTTCCTCGTGGAGTTTAGGCCTCGCTATCCTCTCTACGAGGTCTACTTCATTGGCTATAACCACTTCTATCTTTACTGGGAGAACCCCTTCGGCGGCCTTGCCTTGCAATAGATTTAGAATAAATTGCTTAAGCCTCGTCTCATCGTCCACCACCACATTTACGTAGTGATCTAAGTCATCTACTCGAACACCACTGATGTCACTGGCCATGTTCAACAGTATATGCAGGGCGTAATGCAAGTAGTCCATGATCAACATGTATGAAATGGCACTAATATCCTCACCTAAGATTTTGGGAAGAGTTTTCTGCTTAGAGAGAACATCCAGAAGTCTGGATATTTCACGTGGATCTAATGGTATGTATACTCCCCTGGTCACAATACTAGTTACCAGCCCATCCTCTTTACTTCCGAGTTTCTCGCTTAGAGCCTTATAGCCACACTGCTTAAACACCGGAATCTTCTCATTTTTCACCGAGCCATCTTCCATTTCCACAGGTACTTCGACCTCGTATTTTCTAATCAATTTAACTCCCCTTGGACACATCTTGACTATTACTAGATCCAATGGGTCGCCTCTATGGCTGTGAACCTCGAAGCTGGTTTCAACATCGCTGACAGTAAATATCTCCCCGCGGTTGATGGCACCTAGGTAGGAGTCTATATTACAGGTTAGGTTTCTTTCCCATATGTTGCGGAATGACTGCTCATTGGCTTTATCAATTATGATCTCTCTTTTGGGTAGATTTATATCTCGTACTATATAGACCCCTGTTATTGGCCTTATAGAGCCTGGGAGGTATCTATATAATACGTCTTCTATTCTGACTTCCCTCCACAATTTCTTCCTGGTCTCGTTTTCTTCACTTACCACCCTGAATCTGCGTCTATCCTGGCTGTAAAAAGATATCTTCAGCTCAACGCTCTTATTCCATTGAGGAAGAGGTATTGGAATAGTATCTGGGATCTTCAATGGGGGCGATATCCCACTAACTAGGGACTTGTCTTTAAATAACGTTCTATCGAGTCTCCTCATGAACATGGCATCTGGGTTTATGATAGGGGTGTATGTATACCTCATGATGAATTCTAAATTACCCTTGCTTCTTATTTCGCTGAGTAACTTAATGTAGTCGGATACCAGTTCTTCATCGGAAGACGTTCTAATAATGATTATGCTCTCGTATTCGCCAAGTCTGCGGCCAGCGCGTCCCTCTCTCTGGATCATATCATTTAGAGATGCTGGAAGCCCCCAGTGGATTATTCTTTTTACATCGCCTATATCTATGCCTACCTCCAGCGTCTTGACTGTAATGAGCAGTCTGAGTTTTCCCTCTTTGAATAGTCGTTCCACTCGTTCTCTCTCCCATAGAGCCATGTCTCCTAGGTGGCGGTCAATAATTACTTCGCCAACTTGTTTATAAGCTATTTTTCGTAGTTCCATTGCTAATCTATCTGCAACGTTTCTATTGGGTACAAAGATTATGGTCTTGTCGATATCTTCGGGTTTTTCAGCTCTTCCGATGAGCTCTTTTATGTAGCTCTTAATTATGCTCTCAGCCATTCCGTCGTCGTTGACCTTGACGAGGTATATGTCTTTTCGGCCTCTTTCGCCTTCCACTTCTGAGCTGACGATGGCTATATTATCGCTATTAATACGCCATGTAGTGCTGAGTTGTTGACGAAATTCATCCGGCCTGCCCATGGTAGCTGATAATATTAGTATTTTATAGTCTGGTTTTTTATGTTGATCCCTGCATACGTATAAGCTTAATACCGAGGGGCTCAGTATTTTAAGGAGTAGTGTCAAATCACGTGCTCTATAAAAGTGTATCTCGTCAAGGACTAGGAAAGATAGACACCTAGTGCCAAAGTATCGTTTCCAAGTTTTATTACTCTGTAGAGTTGATAATAGGAACTGTGGGTTTGTTAATACAATCATCGGGCTTTTCTTGTTTGCGGCCTCTCCTAATACTTCATTTAATCTTTTCATAGTGTCTCCATCTAATAGTACAGATTGTAGTTTCTCGGAAGCCAAGTAGAACTTATCCTCTTTGACTTTGTCTCCCATTATTTTCTCGACAAATCCTTTTAATCTCGCCTTCCACCTATCGAATTGATCTCTTGCAAGAGCCCTAGTAGGGTATACCACTAGTATGAGCTTATTGCCGCCACGCATTATGATATCCATTGCTGTTAAGAGCCCTATCTCGGTTTTACCCGAAGCATTCGGCGTTGTAACTATTACTACTGTGTTTTCGAGTCTTCTAAGTTCTTCAATGGCCCTAGCTTGGTGTATATATAACTCGGCGTCTTCTCTCAGGCCGAATACTTCTCTCGCTATATCCGGCTGTACAGGGCGGCCCGTTATCTCAGAGAGCACTTGCGAGAACTTCTTGCCACATCTCCTATAGCCAAAGAGAGGAGTAGTATTATGGATTATGCTGTTTCCGTATTTCTTGTACACAGAGGACTCTGAAAACTTAAATAGCAATGTGTATTCAAAGGCTTGCTCTTCGGGCCTTCGTGGGGCTTGTGGAATGGTGATACTCCTTAAGTAGTCGCATAGATCCCTGATAACCGGATATCCCTTGCTCCACCTGCATATATTGACGACAACCTCGTCCATACTATTACAGATTTTCTTTTTCCCGAGTACATCTCTTAGAAAGCCAAAGACATACGCGTATAGGTCCTTCTCATTATTCCAGTTTTTTGAAATATAATAACAGTCATCAAAGGAAAACGCTACAGACCTACTAAATTCCTCACACTTAGGAAGAAAGAGCCTACGCATCACTCTGCCTATATTATCCTCGAAACAAACACGAAACTCTTCAACCGACACAGGTTTCACCAGGCTCCATCCGCGTCAATTAAATAATTAAAGTCAACTGGAAAACCAAGAAAACTTCTATGCAGAATGCCTTTTATGTTTTCACATGCTCTTCAATTTACCTGCCGTGAGAGTTGTTTTTAATTTCACCAAGCCCAGAAGCTATATGAATGAGGTTGACCATCGACAATATATCCACGTTTGTAATCAGATACGTTGGACGCGTCTCTCCAGGTTATCTATTTCTCATTGCTTTTATACTGCTTCTGAACCCCCGCTTTGCGAATATGGCTTTCGAAAACCAAAGGGAAAGAATACGCAGAATGCCGAGAAAAAGTTATTTCTTCCAATCTACTTACTTTTGCATGAAAAGCCTATAATCTATAGCCTTTCTACTAGGTCTCCAATTATTCTTCTCCCTTCTTCTGTGATGTTGCCTCTCTCGTGGATAGCCCTGCCTATTTCCGCTAGCTTCTTATGTATATCGTTCTTAGCATTGTACTTCGGTATCTTAAAGTATTTTATGAATCTTGGTTGCACATGCCCAACCCATGGTGTAAGCTCTTCTACAACGGCATTTATTTGCGGTGCCAGTAGTACTGCCACTAGGTAGCAGGCTTCTTCAAAGCTCTTCACGGGAACGTAATTTACTGTATAGTCTGGTACAGCACCACTTGTTTCCACAGCCGGTATGAATCTTTTAGCAACGTCTCTCCACACGACCTTGTAAGGACTAAGTGCCTCGCTTCCCATACGCTCTAGGTGCCATAGCTCCTCGCGGAACAGCCTGCTTACGTCGCCTAGCATTTTAGTAACTTCAGGTTTCGAGAGATAGTTTTTCCATAACATTGTTCGCTTTAGCTCCTCCGCTGATAAGGGTTCGCCACTTCTTTTGTATCCTGCTATGAAGTAACGGTACCTAGTCACCCTACCTACGTCTACATCCTCGCCCTTGAATCCACGGAATACAAACCTCTCCTCTATAATTACTGGCGAGAGACCGAGGGTTCTGCCGAGCACTGTCTCGACGGCGACGTATTTCTCGTCCTTAGGAGCACCAACGGGAGCCTCAACAGGCTTAGGCTCGTCAATTACGAGCCAAGCACCCTTTGCACTCGTGAATGTTACGCCTTCGCGAGCCTCGTATTCTGAAGTTCCTAGCACGTTTTTAGCAGTGTTATAGGTACTTTTTCTCAGCCAGTGAACCCCATCAATAAATTCTACTGCTACAACCAATTCTCTATCGGCTGTTATTTTACCAATGATTTCATCAATTCTAGGCTCCCTGCCCTCGAATTTTTCAGGCGATAATTGTAGACCCTTGACCTTTATGTACGTAAACTCCATGCTCAACGACATTCATCTCTTCACCACGAACACTATTCCAGGCTGGTTCTCAGCCCCTTCAAAGGGCTTCACCTCCTCTAAATCCCATACCTCACTAGAGGTGTATTGCTTAGAACATATGAACTTTCTCCATTTAGCACCATGCAGACCCCTAAATATCGATGCTGGAACCATTAATGCTATAACCGACGGGGTCGATGCGAGGTATATCGAGGCAATAGCAAAGAGCGGTATTGATATATCAAGTTTTTTAGCAGCTTGAGCTGGTGGTGCAACATCAAGCTCCTTTGCAACACCTCTAACTATCTCAGCATATATGTTGGGGTATTTAGAGACATTAACCCATGGCAAGTTGCCTAACACGAGATCAAACTTCTGTTGTGTTATATACACGGCTAGGGCATAGTTATCCATCATTGAATGCCATATGGTGTCCAAGCCTTTTTCCTCAAGAGCTACAACAGTTTTTCTAAATTCCTCCAATGCATCTTTTTCGCTTTTTTCCAGCTTTACTCCAATTTCATTTTCAAATCCTTCAACACCAGCTGTAATCAATGCAATCAAGGCTCTGAGAAACACTAGACTGTTCTTCACCTTCCTAACAATTGATAACGGTAATGCAAATTCAATATAATGCAACTTCGTGCCTTTATCGCTCTTGACTTGATACGAGACAATTTTCACACCTTTCTTTTTCCACTCCTCCTCCAATTCCTTGCTTACTTCAATACCGAGGATTTCTAGGGGCACTCTTAATAGTATTGACTCTGCTTGACCCTGAACAGTATACGCATAGAGAGTTCTATGTTTCTCTCTAATCCCGCGACTCAGATGTAGCGATAAGAGGTCTAGCCTTAGTATTGGTATAGCTGGTTGCTCTACTAAGAAGCCTTCATGATGAATTATTAAGAGCCTGTATATCTGGAGCAGGTAGTTCACTCTCGCTGTAATCACGGCGACAGGGTTAAGGTCTATCCCTACTATACTATCCATTATCATTCTGGCGAACTCGACTGGGTGTATAGGTACTCTCTTTGTTGCATACCACTTGAGCAATACAATTATGTAGTGTATGCCGAATGTAAACGAGCCGCACGTGGGGTCTATGAACCTGGGTATCCTCTTGTGTCTCTCGTAGAACTCATCTACTAGCTCTACAGCCCTGTCAGTGGGGTCAGGGACTATTGCCTCCAGTGGTGGAGAGCCCTTGACGAGTATGTGCAGGGCTCTCCAAATGATTAACTGTGCTATCCAGTCGGGCGTGTAGAATTCTCCGAGCTGACGCCTAATCTCTCTGGGCACAATGTTCTGGTAAACCCTCTTCAATAGATCCAAGCCCATCTCTTGGCTCCAGTCAATAGATAGCAGGAAAGCCCCTAGATCCCTAAGGAACATATCTAGCTTCGGTGCGACACTGGGGTCAAAGACCCAGTCGTACTCATCTCTCTCGAACATATAGTTAATGTTAAACCTCGCTAGTGCCTCTCCGTGCCAAAATAGCCTCGTCGCCACTGCAGATCCCTCTAGGTAGAGCCTCAGGGGTATTGTATACCTCCCACCACCGAGAGTCGCTTCAAGGAGTGTTGCACCTAAGCTCTTTAACCACGTTACGTAGATCGTTAGCTTAGTGAATAGATCTAGAAGGGTGTCTTCACTTATCTTTTCAACGACTTCTTTTCCGTAGACGAGATCCATTGTTTTTCTCCACGTGTTATAGTACAGTTTTGCTCTTTCATGTGAGCTATATAGGGTGTCTTTGAGTAACTTGTCGTGTTTTGTTATCAGATCATTAACTCTCGCAATTATGAGCTCTGGTGTAGGTTTCGACTTAGCGATAACCGTTGATAGCTGAAGCTTCCTCAACAAAGCTATAATGCCTCTAAATTCATTCACCGCCATAGCAATAGTTTCCCGCTCCCTGCTGCTGCGAACCTCGAACTCCTTTAGATAGACTATTTCTATCCTATCACCGAACTTCATATATAGCTCGAAGCCGACTCTATCTCTGCAGGGGGAGGGGTATTCGGAGTAGTATCTGTCTATGGGGATGTCTATCAATATCCCTAGGTTTCTGCCGAACTTATTCATGTAGTTGATTAATTGCTGTCTGCCTCTATCCCTCTCGCAGGGTGCTTCTGCTTCTATAACGATATTTTCAACGCCGTAGTCAGCTTTAATTCTCAAGTGGGGTATTTTCATTTCCTCGTATATCTGGCTTTCTTCAATTCCCCTTATGGCCTCCTCAATAAACTGTTTTACGTAGACCTCGGGGTCTTGATAAACACTCATCATCTCTTCCTCGGCTTCACCCCGATCACGAATTCTGATTTCTTGCCTGTGGGGCTTATTCCTTGGATGTGGTTGAATACTCCGCGGCATTTGGGGCATTCTAGGTGTTTGACCTCGTAGAACCTGAAGCGCCAGGCTTTGTGAACCTTAAACTCGCCTTCATATCCGCAATAGGGACATTTAGCCAAGCAATCCCCCTTTTATTTGTTATTATTGAGTCTGCTTTAAACTATTTTGCATATTATGGGGGTTCTCCAGGTTCAAACTATTTCTATTAACTTGATTAGTGAATTAGAGATCTGGGCATATCTCACGTTATACTGGCATTGGCGGTATCTCTGGTGGGGCTTCCTCGGGTGGCTGTGTTGGTGGTAGTTCTACTCCTTCTACTAGTCTGTCCCAGTCGCAGAACACTATGTTCTCCACGGAGTTGTAGTATACTAGGTACTTGCCTCCCACGGGTTGCGCTAGGTGTGTCCCCAGGGTCTCATTGTATAGTTGCCAGAGCCCGGGGTAGCTTGTTATATTAGCGTATACGATTGGGGTCTCCACTATCGTCTCATTGGTGAGTGAGGGCCATTTTACTCGTCCCGTGGCTGTGTCTACTTGTAGCGTGATGCTGCACAAAGCCTTGTTTGAGGGAAATAAGCTACGCTTAACTATTTCAGCCTACGATATCATAAAGCAAAGAAGTGAAGAGGAGAAAGAGAAGGGTACTAGCGCCGGAGACATGACACTAAGGTTCTCGAAGACCTAGGTGTGCAGGTGAAGGGCATCATCACGAGGAAAAGGAGAGACGATGGGAGGTTCACCATGGAATTCGAGGTCGAGGCGGAGAAGGTGGAAAAGAGCATTATTAAATAATGTAGGAGACGAATAGTCATGGCAAGACTACTCGTGAATCGTGGAGAAACCGGTAAGAGACTGGTATACCCAGTACTAGCCGTGACGGAGTGAACACTACGCCATTACAGTTGCCTTTACTCATTTTTTGCCTAGAGGAATCTGGCGAGTTCTTCGAGGTATCTTGGGTAGTACTGGTCTGCCTCGCCGAGTAGGTCTTCGTACCTAGCCTCGGATGCCTTTAGCTCTCCGATCCTCCTCTGTATGAACCTTGCTACCTCCCTTGGCATTGTCTTTATCATTAGCCTCCAGGCTGCTTTCCTCATGTATTTTGGTGGGAGGAGCCCGTTTCTCCTAGTGTACTTCCTCACGCTATTTCTATTCACTCTTTCACCTGCGTATTCCCCGAGTAGCTTCAGTGTCTTGGTTGAGAAGTATGCCCACTCGCACGGCTTCTGCGAGCCCCTGATGCCAAGGTAGTACCTGCAGAAGCCCTTGTCGCTGAAGCACACTAGCCTAGTTGTCTCTAAGCCGACGCCGGGTATCTCAACTAGTTCCCTGGGGCTGAAGGACTCGATCAGCAGTAATGCATGCGACAGCCTCAATCCACCCTCTAGCATCAGTCTATAGATAAGGTAGTAGAGCTCGTGGTTTTCCTCTAGGTATTTGAGCGTCTTAGCCACGTCTTCTAGGTTGATCGGATATGGTCTAACATCTAACTTATAGCTCCTAGAAGGCACTACCTCCATAATCCACCCATAAGTCTCTGGCGGTATCTTACGCATGTAGTATAGGTACTGGATGTAGTGCCTGAAGACGTTGCGTAGCCACTTGTTCTCGTGATTCACCACGTAGTTGACCAGCTCCTCGCTTAGAGTTTTGCCTTCAAGGTGCTTCATGAATAGGCTGTGGTAGTAGGCTATTGTCTCCGAGTCTACTACCCTCCTCCTCTTCTTCCTCTCCCTTAGGAACCCCTCAAACCCCGGCTCTCGCTTGAAGGATATGTGTGCTAGGCTTAGGCTAAGCATTTTCCTGAGGTCTTCTCTAAAGTTCTCAACTGTGAACCTCAATAGAGCCTGCTTGAGGTACTCGTCTCTAGTGGCTAGTGCAATAGCCTGAAGTATTGGAGAGTAGTCTATGTTACCGTCTCCACGGATAATACCCACGGCCCTGAGTCTATCAAGCCCCTTGACTATTTCATTGAACTCTCCCTCCTCTAGGTACTGTAGAGCCTTGTAGACTACGCTGTCCGGTACTCTCCTAATCCCTTGGAGGTAATTGTGGAGTGAGCCCCTAGCAATACCGAGAACTTCAAGGGTCTTGGTAAACCCATGTTTACGCTTAACCCTCTCGAGGATAAGCCTCCTAGCCCCCCACGTCTACCCTCGTATACCAAGGAGTAGAAACCGATACACCACCCATGAGTTCACTCATGAGTTCACGCCTCCCACGTAAAAAACGTGAACCAAAGAATCCTAACAAGAGGATTTTAATCAGTTATATAAAGGATCACGGGCCCGCCGGGATTTGAACCCGGGTCCTCCGGCTCCGAAGGCCGGCGCCCTCTCCTGGCTAGGCGACGGGCCCTCT
>Ga0326760_1000883_pt1 | contig 14173 bp, 13 predicted proteins | sample GCREP_S_FD_207668 | JGI IMG/M metagenome (GOLD analysis project Ga0326760, IMG submission 207668) | Hot spring sediment microbial communities from Geyser Creek Basin, Yellowstone National Park, WY, United States - GCR.EP_S | ecosystem: Environmental > Aquatic > Thermal springs > Near-boiling... | reverse complement strand
CCATGGGATTGTCGTTAATTTTTCTCATCATCATTATTTTACTTTTTCTACAAGCTTCAATAAAGGTAATCAACGAGTATGAAAGGGCGGTTGTTCTTCGTTTAGGAAAATTTCATAAAGTAAAAGGTCCGGGACTGATTTTGCTCCTTCCAGTTATCGACAGGATGAGAAAGATCGACCTTAGAACTGTGACCCTTGATGTGCCTCCGCAAGAGGTTATTACTCGAGATAATGTTTCCATTAGAGTGAGCGCCGTCGTTTATTTTAGGGTTATGGAACCAGAAAAGGCTTTCTTGCAGGTTGAGGACTACTATTATGCCACGAGCCAGCTTGCTCAGACCACGCTTAGGAGCGTTTGTGGTCAGGCTGAGCTTGATGAGATCTTAGCAGAAAGAGAAAAACTCAACGTTAAACTTCAAGAAATCCTTGATGCTGATACTGAACCCTGGGGTGTCAAGGTCTCAAAAGTTGAAATTAAAGAGATCGACCTTCCGGAAGAGATGAAAAGGGCTATGGCAAAGCAAGCAGAAGCTGAAAGAGAGAGAAGAGCTAAAATCATCAGTGCTGAAGGCGAGCTACAGGCAGCTCAAAAGCTTCTTGAGGCAGCAAAAATTATGGCCTCTAACCCAATGACTTTACATCTTCGTTATCTCCAAACTCTTACCGAAATAGCAACCGAAAAGAATTCTACCATCCTTTTCCCTTTACCCATTGAGATTTTAAAAGCATTTACATCTAAAGAGTCTGTATAATATGAAAAATTTCACAAAGAATAGTTGGTTACAAAAATATGAGTAAAAAAAAGAGGTATTGTTATGGACAAAGAATTAGTAAAACAATTTGCTGAGAAGTATCAGGATATTAAAGAGCTTTTTGAAAAACATCAAAGCTTAGAAAAGGAGCTCGAAAACTACGTGAAAAGACCCTATTTAACTCCAGAAGAGGAAATGAGAGAGAAACAGATTAAACTTGAGAAGCTTTACTTAAAGGAAAGAATATACGAGCTAATAAAAAAATACCAAAAGGAGGGGGAGAAGATTGGGTAAGGTAATGACTGGTGCTCGAATGGTCGTTGAAGCCCTAAAACGTGAGGGGGTTGAGGTAATCTTTGGTTATCCTGGGGGTGCAGTAATTGACATCTATGATGAGCTTTACAAAACTGAAGGTATACATCATGTTTTAGTAAGGCATGAGCAGGGTGCTGCTCATGCTGCCGACGGGTTTGCACGTTCAACCGGTCGGGTTGGTGTTGCGCTTGTTACCTCCGGTCCAGGTGCCACAAATACTGTAACTGGCATTGCCACCGCTTACATGGATTCCATACCTATTGTTGTTCTAACTGGACAGGTTCCTACCAAACTTATTGGGAATGATGCATTTCAAGAAGTAGACACAACCGGCATTACAAGACCTATTACCAAACATAATTATTTGGTTAAAAAAATTGAGGATTTACCTCGCATTCTCAAAGCTGCCTTTTACATCGCTAGGACTGGAAGGCCAGGTCCAGTTGTTGTTGACCTTCCCAAGGATGTCCTACAGGCAAAAGGGGAGTTTGATTATCCTGAGGAGATTCATCTTAGAAGCTATAACCCTGTTTATGAACCTCACATACGGCAAATTGAAAAAGCGTATCAACTTTTGGAGAAAGCAGAAAGGCCTGTTTTTCTTATCGGGGGTGGGGTTATTTCCTCAGGTGCGGCTCCTGAGGTGCTTGAGTTAGCTGAAAGGTTAAATCTTCCTGTCACGATGACACTTATGGGTCTTGGTGGTTTTCCTGGTGATCACGATCAAAGTCTTGGGATGCTTGGAATGCATGGAACCTATTATGCTAACATGGCGGTTGCCAACTGCGATGTTTTACTTGCGGTAGGTGCAAGGTTTGACGATAGGGTTACAGGGAGGGTTGATGCCTTTGCTCCAATGGCGAAGATCATTCACATTGACATTGACCCAACTTCTATCCAAAAAAACGTTAAGGTAGATGTGCCTATAGTTGGTGATTGTAAAAGGTCTTTGCAAAGGCTACTCGAGGTGGTTAAAGAGGTAGGACAGCCCAAAAAATACTGGCAAGAAAGGTTTAAAGATTGGTGGGAACAAATAGAAATCTGGCGCAAACGTTATCCCTTAAGTTATAAGTATGACCCAAATGTTATAAAACCACAATTTGTTATCGAAAAACTCTATGAATTGACTAAAGGGGAGGCTATTATCGCCACCGAAGTCGGTCAAAACCAAATGTGGACAGCCCAGTTTTATAAGTTTAAAAAACCAAGGACTCTTATTACTTCTGGTGGACTTGGAACGATGGGGTTCGGTTTTCCAGCAGCAATAGGAGCCCAAATAGGTAACCCAGGAAAGCTTGTGATCGACATAGCTGGAGATGGTTCGATACAGATGAACATTCAAGAAATGGCTACTGCTATGCAAGAGAGGCTCCCTATAAAGATTATCATTCTTAACAATGGCTACTTGGGAATGGTTCGCCAATGGCAAGAGCTTTTCTATGAAAGAAGATATTCTCAAGTTAGCTTGGCAGTCCAGCCAGATTTTGTTAAACTTGCAGAAGCATACGGTGCCTTTGGTATGAGGATAACTAAACCAGATGAGGTTGAACCAGCTCTTAAAAAGATTTTAGAGATGAATACCCTTTGCGTCCTCGATGTAAGAATTGCTCCAGAAGAGGGAGTTTTCCCAATGGTTCCCGCAGGTAAAGCCACTACTGAGATGATCCTAGTCTAAGGAGGAAGCTCATGGCTGAGAGAAAGTGCACCCTTTCAGTTTTAGTAGAAAATACACCAGGAGCCTTAGCGCGCATTGCTGGACTTTTTAGCGGAAGAGGCTTCAACATCGATAGTCTTTGTGTAGCAGAAACGCTTGACCCTACCCTTTCCCATCTAACCTTGGTTACAAGAGGAGACGACCAGATCATTGAACAGATCATCAAACAGCTTAGAAGATTGATTGATGTGTATAAAGTAGTTGATGTTACAGAAGAAGGCGATTACGTTGAAAGAGAGATGGCTTTGATTAAGGTCAGAGCTGAAAAGGAGAATAGAGCAGAGATCATGAGAATCTGTGAGATTTTCCGCTGCAAGGTCGTTGATGTAAGCCCTAAAACTTATACACTTGAGGTAACAGGCGACCAGAATAAACTTCAGGCAGTTATAGAACTTTTAAAACCAATGGGAATTAAAGAGATTGTCCGCACAGGAACCATTGCTATTAAAAGAGAGAAAAAAACAGCCTAAAAGTTCCGCGTCTAATCAATAATATCCAACATCATTCTTTCCAAAGGAGAAAATCATGATAAAAGTTGATATCAACAAAGAATGTTTAACTGGTGAGGAGATTTCTTCCTTCCAAGCGGCTTTTAAACGTTGTGCAAGACGCATAATTCTTGCCACAACCTTAGCGGGAAGCGGTCACCCAGGTGGTTCACTTTCATCTTTAAGTCTACTTCTTATGGTTTACGCTATTGCAAAAGTTGACCCGAAAAATCCTAGGAAAGAAGATAGGGATAGAGTGGTAATAAGCCATGGCCACATAAGTCCTGGGGTTTATAGTGTTCTTTGCGAATATGGGTTCTTCCCTGAAGAGCCCTTCTTACTTGAATTTAGGAGGGCTGGTTCTGCTTTTGCCGGACATGTGGAACAGGCTGTTCCCGGAGTGGAATGGAATACAGGGAACCTTGGGCAAGGGTTGTCAGCAGCATGTGGAATGGCTAAAGCTATAAAGCTTAAGGGGCTTTCAAGACATGTCTTTTGTCTAATGGGAGACGGAGAACAACAAAAGGGGCAGGTTATTGAGGCTAGACGCTGGGCTGTGAAGTTTGGTTTAAACAATCTCATAGTTCTTATTGACTACAACAAACTTCAAATTGGTGGAAGGATATTTGAGGTAATGCCTCAAGACATAGCGAAAGAGGTCGAGGCCACCCATTGGAACCTTATCGAAATAGATGGACACGATTTTCAGCAAATTTTTCAAGCTTTACGCAGTGCAATTTTAGGCAAAGTAAAGGACCCAAGCAAACCTACTGCCATCCTAGCCCATACGGTTATGGGAAAAGGTATTTCCTTTATGGAAAATGACCCCAAATGGCATGGCATGGCTTTACCTTACGACCTTGCTAAATTAGCTCTGAAAGAATTAGGATTTTCACCAGACGAGCTCGATGTCTTGATGCAAAAGAGAAAAGAAACTCCGGTAAGTTTTCCACATCAACCCCATGACCCTCTTCCAGTATCAATTCAGATTCCTTCTGTAAGTATCTATCCTCCAGATAAAAAAACGGATTGCCGAAGTGCCTACGGTGTTGCTTTAGCTGAGCTTGCTAAGCTTAACAATCTTGGCGAGGTTCCCAAAGTCCTTGGGTTAACTTGCGACCTTGAACCTTCAGTAAAAATGACCGATTTTAAAAAGGTTAGTCCACAAGCCTTTTTTGAATCCGGCATTCAAGAACATAGCACAGCTTCCATAGCTGGCGCTCTCTCAAAAGAAGGTTTTCTCACCTTCTTTTCTACTTTTGGTGTTTTTGGCATCGATGAGGTTTATAACCAACTAAGGATCAACACTTTAAATAAGACAGCCTTAAAGGTGGTTTGCACCCATTTAGGAGCTGATGTAGGAGAAGATGGTCCAACCCACCACTGCATCGACTATCTCGGATTACTTTTAAACCTACCTGATTGGGAAATTTACATACCCGCAGACCCAAATCAAACTATGCATATCATCTATGCCATAGCTCAAAGAAAAGGAAACATTTTCGTTGGGATGGGACGCTCAAAAGTGCCTATTGTGACTAAAGATGATGGGAGCCCATACTTCGATGAAAGGTATGAATTCCAACCCGGTAAAGCTGACTGGTTGAAAAAAGGACCTCATGGCGTAATAGTGACTTACGGAAATATGGTGTCAAGAGCCTTAAAAGCTTGGGAATTACTTAAAGAAAGGGGAATTTTTATTTCTGTGCTTAATGTAGCCTCTATCCGACCTTTTCCTGAGGAAGATCTTATAAAAGCATCAAGCCTAAAAAATATTCTTGTCGTAGAAGATCATCTAGTAGCAACGGGCTTAGGTGTTCATATAGCAAGCTTTTTTGCTCAAAAAGGTTTAACAGTAAATTTGAAACTTTTGGGTCATAAAGAACCAGCAAGCTCAGGGCATCCGGATGAGCTTTTTAAGCGCGCAGGCTTAGACCCAGAATCGATCGCTAAATCCATGATAGACCTAATTCATGGAAGCTGAAGCTAAAGAATCCCCTTTAGAAAAGAAACAACCCTTTTGGGAACATCTAATAGAACTTCGTTTTCGTTTAATTAGAGCTTTTATAGCCTGGGTTCTTGGCTCAATCTTAGCTTACGTCTATTCTGACGACCTCATCTCTCTTTTGATAAACCCTCTTCAAAAGATACTTCCACCGTCTCAACAACTCGTTTATTTCAAAACTTTACCTGAAGTCTTTAGTGTTCAAATAAAGCTCTCTCTTATTTGTGGTTTTTTTATCGGGAGCCCCTACATTTTTTATCAAATTTGGCTATTCGTAGCCCCAGGTCTTTATCCACATGAAAAAAAATTAGCCAAGCTCGTTTTTTTCCTTTCTTCCTTTGCTTTTATAATTGGCATACTCGTAGCCTATTTCTTTTTCCTTCCTGCGCTAATCTACTATCTCTACTCCTTTGGAGAGCGGTTTTTACAGTTTAAACCTTATCTCAGCGAATACATAAACTTTGTCTTAAAACTTTTTATCTTCATTGGAGCTTCTTTTCAACTTCCCACAGCCCTTGTAGTTTTAACAAAGCTTTCTATCGTTTCTAGAGAAACTTTAAAGAAGACAAGACCTTATGCCATTTTAGCAAGCTTTATCGCATCTGCCCTCTTAACCCCAAGCACCGACCCTGTCAACCAAATTTTGTTAGCCTTAACCTTGACTTTTTTGTTTGAATTGGGTATATTTTTATCTTGGATAATCAAATAGTCCGTAGGAGGATAACATGCCTTTAGGTTTAGGTGGACAAGAATTGTTTATCATCCTTTTTTTGGCTCTTCTTATCTTTGGAGCTAAAAGATTACCTGAAGTAGGCGCTGGATTAGGAAAGGGTATACGTGCCTTTAAGGAGTCCTTGAAGGAAGCTGATGCTTCTGAAGAATTAAAAAAGCTTGATGAACCTAAAAAAGAAGGAACTCACGCTAACCCTCTGCAGATAACTGGTAATAAATCCTAAAGCATCATAGTGAAAGCTTTTCTCTTAGCAGCTGGGAAGGGAGAAAGGCTTTCCCCTTATACTCAGTTTCTTCCAAAACCACTTTTCCCAATTCTTGGGGTTCCTATTCTGGAAATCCAACTGAAAAGATTACTTAAATTAGGCATACAGGATATTGGAATTAACCTTTTTCACTTGAAAGAAAAAATTTTAGATTTTTTAAGGATTTTTTCTCAAAAAAATCCTGTTAATTTATCAATCTTTGAAGAAAAGGAACTTTTAGGAACAGGAGGCGGTATTTTTAACGCAAAGGATTTTTTCACTAATTCAACATTGATTATTAACTCAGACATTTTATTCGATTTTCCATTAGAAATTTTGATAGAGTATCATCAAAAAATAAAAATCTAATAACTTTAGTTTGCACTTTTAATTCTAATTCTAAGAATGTTAAAGTAAGATTTCAGAAAAAATAAAGTTTTATCCTTTCGTTCAAAGGATTCAAACGTTTTTTATACAGGAATTCAAATAGTTGAACCTGAAATTTTTGAATTTTTGAACCCTAAATTTGATTTGATCGATACATACATAGAAGGGTTGTCTCAGGGTCTTAAAATTTCTGCTATAGTGGTTAATGATTACTCATTTATAGATATTGGAACTTTATCTAATTATTTTATTGCACATGAAAAATTACTTTTAAATAAACTAATACTTCCAGAATTAGAAAAAGTTGAATCTCCTTTTATTATCAAGGCAAAGGGATTTGATTCAAAAAAAGTTTCCTTTGTAGACTGGGTGTTTATCGATGAAGGATGTACATTTACTGGAAATACCGTCTTAAAAAAGGTGATTGCCTGGAAGGGAGCAATCATACCCCAAGGAATTCATGAAGAAAAATTGTTCTTTTAAGGCTTCTACATTGATGGATTTAACTTTAGAAAATATTCTAAAAAAGTTTAGAATTTCACCCATAGACATAATCCCTCTTAAAGGAGACGGTTCTGAAAGAAAGTTTTTTAGAATTATACTTCAAAAAGGATCCGTTATCCTTATACTTCCCCAGGCGGGAGAGCTTGGTAAAAAAGAAGCCTATTCTTACTTTAAAATTGGAAAATTTTTAAAGGAAAACCAAATCCCTGTGCCAGAAATATTGGATTATGATGAAGAGCTTGGTTTACTTTTAGTTGAAGACCTTGGTGACCTTCGCCTTTATGATATTCAAGAAAGTGACATTAAAAAATACTACTATAGAAAGGCTATTGAAAATTTGGTTAAATTTCAAGCTCTTATAAAAGACTTTGATCCATCTTGGAGTTATGACTCAATAACTTATGATTTACAGTTTTTATGGGAAAAAGAGGTATTGTACTTTAAAGAATGGTATGTAGAAAGATACAAAAATAAGTTCTTATCGTATGATTATTTAAATGAACTAAAATTTTGTTTACAGCATTCATTAGACTTTAAATACAAAGTTTTACTTCATAGAGATTATCAAAGTATAAATTTAATGATAAAGAAGGGTAAAATCTATATAATTGATTTCCAAGGCACAAGGATAGGACCTCCATGGTATGACCTTGCAAGCCTACTTTATGACCCTTATTTAAAAGGTTGGGATCTAAACATTGATAAATTTTTAAACTATTACATTGAATTATCTGGCTATGATGAAATTATAGTTAGAAATCAAGTGTATTATTTTGCAGTGATAAGATTAATGCAAGCTCTAGCTGCCTATGTGAAACTTGGTTATATGGGTAAAGATTGGTTTAGAAATTATATAAAATTTGCTGAATCAAAGTTGATCAAAATTTTAAATGATTATAAACTTGAGGAGCCCCTAAAAAGGCTCCTCAAGTTTGTCAGTTAAAGTTCCCTACTCTTCTGGTCTTTCTACACCTGCTTCTAATCCCATACCAACGCCGGGTAACCCGTACATCACTGTGCTACCTGTAGAAAAGTATTCCAATTTACCTTCCTTCACCAGCTCATTGGCTGCATTTTTAATATCCCTTGGATTGGCATCGGGTATTTCTCTCTGTAAATCCTTTAGATAAACTTTGCTTTTACCCCCTGAAGCAACTTTTTTTTGCATTACTTCTAAAATCTTCTGTTTTAATGTTTCTTTATCCATACATTTCACCCCTCTTTAGTAATTATATTCAGTCATAGGTTTTACATGCTTTGTAAATTTAAAGTGAATAGAAGTTCTGTAAGTGTCATAAGCTAAGCGATAATCATCGATCAAATGCCAGGTAAACGGAATGTCAGTAAGTTCAAAGAATTTTTCCCATCCAATCCTTTCGATCCAATCTCCAACTCTTTCATACTTTCTAGCATGTTGTGAATAGACTTCAAGAATTTTCTTAATCCATTTTACAGCAGTTGGCCATCTTGGTGGCTCATTGGGAATGTAAGGAATAACAACCTTAGAAAATTTGGGGGGCGTTATTCTGTTTGAAACCTTACCCCCAACCACCAAAGCTAATCCGTCCCCCTGTCCGTCAGCTATTGGCATGGCTGGGCACATAGTATAACAATTCCCACAGAACATACACCTTTCGGCATTAACTCTAACGGTCTTTCTCTTTTGTCCTTCAATTTCAACAGTTGCAGGTTTTATTGCACCTACGGGGCAAGCCGCTATAACTAGGGGGATCTCACAAACCTTCTCGAGCCTATCATCTTCAACCATAGGTGGTTTCCTATGAATACCCACAACAGCAATGTCAGAACAATGCACAGCCCCACACATGTTCAAACAGCAAGCAAGAGCAATCCTTACCTGAGCGGGAAGCTTATGGGAACCAAAGTATTCAAAAAGCTCATCCATGATTGCCTTAACAACACCCGAGGCATCTGTTGCTGGAGTATGACAATGGATCCATCCCTGAGTATGAACAACATTAGTTACGCTTGCTCCAGTACCACCAATAGGAAATTTATAAGAACCACCCGGAAATTTACGAGATTTTAAATCTTCAATCAAGGCTCTAAGCTTTTCCTCATCTGTAACGTGAAATTCTACATTATTTCTTGTTGTCCAACGGACATAACCATCGCAATACTTATCTGCTATTTCACAAATTTCACGAACATAATCAGTCGTCTCTAGCCTTGGAGTACCACAACGGACTACATAGACAACTTCTCCAGTCTCAGAAGTATACTTTAAAACACCAGGCTGAAGAATTTCATGAGATTTCCATTTTCCATAGTTTCTTTGGATCACCGGAGGTAAAAACTGCCAATAGTGAGGAGGTCCAATATCAGTGATCCTGTTTTCCATAGGTTTTTGAGGATTGTATAACTTTTCAGCTAAAGTTGGGTCGTATGGTTGAGTATAAATTGGGTCAGGTCTTTCTGGTCTCTCGCTCATTCCTTCCCCCTCCTTATTATTAATTTAATTTTTTATTGCTTAATTTTTTATTGCTTAATACTATTACACTGGATGACGTTTTCTAAATTCAGCAAGGTCTCTTGTCCAACCACCCTCAACCTCTTCTTCTTTCCAGAAAATGTAGGGGTTAGACCTAGGTTCTCTTACATGTTGTGGTAATGGTTCTAAGCCCAACACATCAACAATAAATCTATTTAATCCGATCCTTTGGATTAGTTCCCCAAGTCTTTCCCGATTTTTACCATTTTCCATCCAAAAATCCCAAACTTTATAAATAAGATTTTTCAAGTTCTCATAAGGTGGTTCTAACTTCATGAATGGAACGATTACCGTAGAAAGTTGAGCTCCCTCCAATATAGGAGCTTTTGCTCCCATAAGAATGGTTGCTCCCCTGTCATCACCAGGTCTTAAAGCTTCAGGCATTACATTAATACAGTGCATACAGCGGTTGCATTCTTTATTGTTAATGTAAAGCTTTTTCTGCTCCTCATCCCAGAACATGCATTTTGTAGGACAAAGCTCAATTACCTCTTTTTTAATATCAAATGGACCCCAATCTCTATCAGAATGAGCACCAGCATTGGGCTTCAATTCCCCACCTACATAGGCTCTTACTGCTTCTTGGTCAATTTTAATATCATCAGCCCAAGTCCCAATGATAGAGAGATCAGCTCTGGCAATAGCAGCTACGCAGTCATTTGGGCAACCAGAAACCTTTATTTTAAACTTGTAGGGGAAAGCAGGACGATGAAGCTCGTCCTGGAATTGCATGGTCAATTCGTAGGTAATATCCTGAGTATCAATGCAAGCCCATTCACAGCGAGACATCCCCACACAGCACTCAGGTGTCCTTAAGTTTGAACCAGAGCCTCCCAAATCCATCTTTAATTGATGGGTAAGGTCATAGAATACATACTCAAGCTGTTCTGTAACTGTGCCAAGAAGAATTATATCTCCTGTTGACCCATGTAGGTTAACGATTCCACTACCTCTATGGTCCCAGAGGTCGCAAAGCTTTCTTAGGGCTGATGTATGATACCATTTAGCCGCAGGCTGGTTAACACGAACAGTATGAAAAGCCCAAATCGCAGGGAATTTATCCTGTTGGTCTGAATATCTACCGATAACACCACCGCCATAGCCAAAAACCCCGACTATTCCACCATGCTTCCAATGAGTTTCCTTGTTCTTGTAAGATAGCTCAAGTTGCCCAAGGATGTCAAAGGCTGCTTGTTTCTGATGTTTTTCGGCATAATTGTAAATGTCATCAACAAAGCTTGGCCAGGGACCACTTTTAAGCTCATTTAACATTGGAGTATCATGTTTCTTAACGTCCGCCATTGCCCCCTCCTATTTGCATGTTTTTTTTTAATTTACTAAAAAAATAATCCATGTCAAGACTAGAAATTTTCTGTTTTTTAACAATTTTTAACTATCTTATCAAAATTCAATAAAATTCTTTTTTTTTATACTCAAACTTTACATCGCATTCTAATAATCAAATAAGGTTAGTCTCAAAGGTGACTGAAATAAGATTTATATTTGGAATATTTTCTTTTTTAACCTCTAATGATATAATTAAAAAATATGAACATTCGAGATCTTTTTGAGCTCATCGAAAAGTATCTCCAAAATCCTTCAGCCTTTGAAAATCAGCTTGAAGAAGAAATAAAAAAAAGGTTTTCACTAAAAAACATAAATCTTTTAATTTTAGGATTTTTAGAATTCTCACAAAGACCAGATTTTCCAAGGGAAAAAAGGATTAAGCTTTTAGAATGGTTGGGAAAATTTTTGCTTGAAAATTTAGAATTAGAGAAGGCTATAAAAATTTACAAACTACTCTCTAAAGAAACTTTAAAAGATGAGTATAATCAAATATTAGAAAAATTAGTCTTTTATAAAGATTTAGAAAAATTTAAAGGATTAAAAGAAACGCTCTCTCTTAATTTTAAAGTCGCTATCCAACTTGCCGAAGAATCAGCAGAACAGGGTAAAAGTATTGAAAGCTTTATCCTTGAGAAATATCGTATACCAAAGAACGAGATCCTAAAAAGTATTGAAGAATTTTACAAAATCCCTGCCTTAGACCTAAAAAGACTATTAGCTCAGCGCCAAGTAAAAAAATTGCCCGAGGTAATAAACATAAAAAGCTCCTTTTTCAAAGAACTTTTGTCCATCCCATACATTTATCAAGATAAAGTCTACATATTTACCTACCATCCCAAAGACCCAGAAAGAGTAGAAAGGATTAAAAGACTTCTTAATTTAGAGGAAGTTGAAATTGCCTTTGCTTTTAAGGAAGATATTTTAAGCGCCATAGAGGCTTACTACCAAGAAGGAATGCTCGAACTTTTGATCGAGGAAGAAGAGGTTCCTACTGAAAAGGAAGAGGTTGAGGCATTAGAGTTAGATTCTGCGGTTGTCCAACTTGTCAATCAGATTATTGAAGAAGCTTATAGAAGAAGAGCTTCTGATATTCATTGGGAGAGCTTAACCGGTAGAAGAGGATTACTGGTTAGGTTTAGAGTTGATGGAGAATGTTTCCATTATATGACGATACCCGAATCGCAAAAGAGAAGTTGCATATCTCGAATTAAGATCATGGCAGGTCTTGACATTGCAGAAAAAAGACTCCCTCAGGATGGGAAGATTAAGTTTAGGACCAAAGATGGGCAAACCTTTGAAATCAGGGTTGCAACCATTCCTACTATAGAAAACAATGAAGATGTAGTGATGAGGATCCTTGGGGGGATAGAGTTTCGTTCCCTTGAAGAGATTGACCTTCTGCCCGACCATTATGCTAAATTAAAATCTATCCTTGACCTACCATATGGCTTAATTCTTTGTGTAGGACCAACTGGTTCAGGTAAGACAACGACCCTTCATGCCTGTTTAAAATATTTAAACAAGCCCAATAAAAAGATCTGGACAGCAGAAGATCCCGTTGAAATAGTTCAGGATGGTCTAAGGCAGGTTCAGGTTAACCCAAAGATCGGTTTAACTTTTTCGCGAGTACTTAGAGCTTTTTTGAGAGCCGACCCTGATGTTATCATGATAGGAGAAACAAGAGACCAAGAAACAGCACACACTTTGATTGAGGCTGCTTTGACTGGGCATTTAGTCCTTAGCACTCTACACACCAACAGTGCTCCTGAGACAATAACAAGACTTCTTGGAATGGGCATTGACCCTTTCAACTTCGCTGATTCTCTTCTTGGTATAATAGCTCAGAGGCTTGCTAAAAGGCTCTGTAAATACTGTAAAAGGCCTTATACTCCAAAGCCTGAAGAAATAGAAAGAATTAAGTTTGAATACGGAGAACATCCAGTTAAGCCACTAACAGATTCTCTTATCAAAGAAGCAGTGTTTTATGAACCAGTGGGATGTGAAGAATGTAATTTTACCGGGTTTAAAGGTAGGATGGGCATTCATGAAATACTTGTGCCGGATGAGGATCTTAAAGATTTAATCATTAAAAATGCCCCGGCAAATGAGATCAGAAAAGTAGCCATGCAAAAAGGAATGATCACACTAAAGCAAGATGGTATTTTGAAAGTTTTACGAGGAGAGACTACGCTAAAACAAGTTCTTGCGGTAACCTTAAGGTAAAAAGTATAAAAATGGATAAGACTTCGGCAAAAATTTCTTTTTTTGGAGCAGCAAAAGGGGTAACAGGCAGTTCCTATTTGTTGGAGGTAAGAGGAAAAAAGATCCTCATTGATTGCGGACTTTTTCAGGGATTGGAGCACGAAAAAAATCGTCTCCCCTTCCCCTGCCAACTGAAGGATATTTCTTACTTGATTTTAACCCATGCCCATATAGACCACTGCGGAAGGATCCCCTGTTTAGTTAGAGAGGGGTTTAAGGGGAAGGTTGTGGGGACAAAACCCACTCTGCAACTTGCCAAAATCATGCTTCTTGATGCAGCAAAGGTTATGCGAGAGCATTATAAAACACTTTATAAGAAATCTAAAAGAAAGGGATTAGAACCCCCTCTACCACCCATATACGATGAGTTTGATGTAGTTGAAAGTTTTAAATACTTCCAGGTCGAAACCTCTTACGATAAACCCATCATACTCTCTCAAGAAAGATTAAAGATCACTTTTAAAGACGCTGGGCACATTTTGGGGTCCTCTTTTTTAGAGATTGAGGACCTTGAAACAAAGAAAAAGATTATTTTCTCTGGCGACCTTGGAAATAAGAATAAGCCCATAGTTAATGACTATACTTATCCATCTGCTGATGCCGATTTTGTTTTGATAGAAACTACCTACGGTGATAGAGACCATAAACCCTTTGAAGAGACTAAACAGGAGTTTCTTCAAGTTATCCTTGAAACCTTCAAGAGAGGGGGAAATGTTCTAATACCAACCTTTGCCTTGGAACGAGCCCAAGAGCTCCTTTTTGTCCTTAGAGAATTCTACGATAACGGGCTTCTCCCACCCTGCTACATCTTTCTTGATAGCCCGTTGGCTATTAAGGCTACAAGAATATTTTTAGATAACCCAGAGTATTTTGACGAGGAAACACTCAAGATTTTTCGCCAAAAAGACCC
>Ga0326760_1000882_pt1 | contig 14176 bp, 11 predicted proteins | sample GCREP_S_FD_207668 | JGI IMG/M metagenome (GOLD analysis project Ga0326760, IMG submission 207668) | Hot spring sediment microbial communities from Geyser Creek Basin, Yellowstone National Park, WY, United States - GCR.EP_S | ecosystem: Environmental > Aquatic > Thermal springs > Near-boiling... | reverse complement strand
AGCAGAGCCTGTGAAAACAGTCTTCGAGAAGGCTCTACGCGGAGAACTAACACCACTAGATTACCAAGTACTAAGAGAACAAAGAATACTTAGACCAGGAGAAAAAGAACCAACATGGCTACAACAATTAGCTAAGATAATACTAGGGTAGCATTAAAATTTCGAGGTGCTATGCGAGGTGAATGCAATAATTAACGAGGAGATCAATGCCGTAAGACTACTCATAGCAGTGTGGGGTAGCCCATGGTACATTTTTAAATCAGTAGAGGCCAAGAGTAGATATAGCTGGGTTCCCGTTAGTTACATATATAGAGGTGTAAGTGACAGTAGTAAGAAGTGGAGAACAACCATACCGTTACTCCTCGAAGTTCTAAAGCCAACTAAAACCCTCATATTTGTCCCAGAGAGCGTCGTCTATGAGCCTATTAATGACTACGAAGAGTTAAAGAAATACATTCACGGAATTTATAGAGAATTCTTAGAGAAAGAATGTGGTATCCCTCTGAATAGGGGTATAGACATTAATGTACTTCCAAGTGTGGGAAGGTATAAGAATAAAATCACTAACCATGAATATCTTCGCGTAGAAATACATGGATCACCTCTAAATTACGCTTACATGCTAGCATTAAACATAGCTCAAGTTATAGAAACTCTACTAGTTGAGCACTTTGAGTCATTTGACAAAACCCTCGAAGTTTATTTAGATATTTCACATGGAATGAATTTTATGCCAGTCATAGCAAGAGTGACCCTCCAAGAGTTATTAAACATAATTGCAACATTCATTAATACAAAACTTATAGTACTTAACAGCGAGCCTGTACCCAGAGAAGAGGTTGAAGAGGTTGGCATATGTAATATTCTTGAAATAGAGAGCCATGAAGACTTAATGCCAACACAGCTCTCTTTTACCTACCTAAGAACACTGAATTTATTAATAGACGAGGAGTTAAGTAAACAAAAGAAGACTATTGCTACTAAAGGTTCTTTATTAACACCTCTAGAAGAAATTAAAGACGAAAACACGAGGACAAGTATTATAGAAAGAGGACACAAAATACTCCTTGATATAATACCGAGGGAAAAACTAGGTGATCTCCTGGCATTCGCTGCTGCTTTTCAACACATACTACCTCTCTGGATCTTTTATTTTAAGAGCCGATTAAGAAACATTGAATCAATTAAACCAATTTCAGCACTAAGAACTAAGTTAGAAGCCGCGTTCAGTGAGTTTACTAAGATAGATTTCAGAGATAGTACATTAAGTATTACTCATTTCGCTAGTATTGGGAGTGTAACATTAGAAATAGTAAAAGCAATACTAGCTCTTCATACACTTAGTGCTGCTGGCTATAAAGGGTGTGAAGAAGCCGAGTTAGAGGAGTTAAAAATGAAAAAGTTAAGAGATATGCCTGGAACATTCAGGTATCTCAAATTGCGAGTAGAGCGCGATATAGGCCAAATAACCCATAATATCATTGATGTCTGTAAATCGGATATATCATCGCGTATTACAAATAGAAATGTTGCTCTTATCGAGATAGAGGCTTTGAAGAAGGAGGCTTTAAAGGAACACTCTTCAAAGAAAGAATTAATAAGTCCTGAAGAGCTTGAGCAGAAGTGTAAACAAATAGAAGAAGACGTAAACAGTATAGTGAGGAAGGTTAAAGAGGGAATCATGAATTGGAGGGGAATTACGAATTCCGCGAGAAATATAGTAGCTCACTCTGGATTAGAACATTGTACTGTAGAAGCAATTGTAGATGTATGTTTGAAAGATGAAAGTGAAGTTAAAAGGAGAATTAGGGTAAGACCTAGAAGCAATAAAGCGGAATACGTGGAAAAGCTTCTAAGATTAGAATTACTTTAAGAGCAAATAAGGTCTCTATACTTAAATTCTCATTTTAAACTTGAATACAATGATCAAACGACTACTTATGAAGCAATACATATTCAGTACTCCTCCCCATAGTCTCTATATTACTCATAGAAAATGCTGTGTCATTTTAGATTCTTCTAGAAAATATTATACCCTAAGCTCGCATACCTAACGTGTGTCGTTAGAAATTCAAATAGGCCTTTATAACTCTTTAGATCATACTTCACTGATAACCATATAGCAGTATAGTAATCGGCGTAATAAGTCGGAAACTTTTGATCTCTAGACGGTGTTCATATTGAAGACAGTGCAGTGGCTTTAATAGGTTGCGTATAAATAGTGATAATATCTTAACTGTGGTAGAAGTATCTTGGTCTCTTAAGCGTCTTCGGTCAGATCTACTACTAGGTTCTTAGGAGCTAAGACACCTACGAGCACAATGTCTACGTCGCCCGATATCAGTACTTATGATACGCTCTCTTACTACAGCTTTAACAACATTGAGATGTTTCTCTAATTTTATAGGAGCTTTGTCTACTTTTCACTCTTCTATCGCCTGTGATGAGGGTGAGGTCCCTTAGGAAATCCGGCATGGAATAGTAGTACAGGCTCTTATATCAAAATAAGCCTTAACAATAACGTTCTTAACAATAATAAGATTAACAATTATTGTATTAACATGCACTTAATTATATTAGCTAGTGTTTTTAATTGCTTCTACTAATTCTCACAGAATAAACCTTCGTTCCTCTACTCCACAGAGATTTAACATAGAAGAGAATATAGGTTTTCCCACTCCGAAGCGTAAGACATTGCAACACTCGTTTCTTGTAATCATCTGGAAACGGCTCTGCTTAATAAGATTTTTATTTCTCGTAGTAGCTTAAATATAAGAATGGTTAGGTGGATTAAATGGGAAGCTTATCAGATTTAATTAGGCTAAAAGTTGAGGTTTTACTTCACGATCCTCCTCACAAGTCTTATTTAATAAAAGCTCTAGGAAGAGATTTTGGAGCACGACACAAAGAGGAGGCAAAGACGTTTAGGAGTATTGTTCTTGGAGGTACATGTTTTTCGGGGTTTCACGAAGAGCTTGAGTTGTTAATAAGGGCCTGTGATCGCCTCGCCTCTAGCATTGAAAGGAGATTTATTAGAGCTAGCTACCTGGGTAAGTGGCCTCAAGGAATCTATATAGAGTATGGTAAGCTGCACAATATATTTAATCCGAACAGATCTTATGACATATCAGCAGCTGGTAAAGGAGTTATTACCCTCAATGGGCTATTAGAGAAAGTTAAAAATGCCGGTGAGAGACTCAATAAGATATTGAGACAAGTTAGTCAAGTAATCGATGAAGTTGCAGTCTATAATTTGCTGCACGCTCTACTAGAACCTATATGGTATGCTGAGGGGTTGTATCCTAGCTTAGCTGATACTAGAGTTCCTACTCACACTATTTTTGACCATCTTTATGCATCTGCTACAGTAGCTAATATAGTTACTAGTGCCGAGCCCTTAAAGCTTAAAGGCTACTACGTGTTAATAGATTATCCAGGTATTCAGGGCTTTATAGGCTCGGGAAGGAAGGCTGGAGACTTCTGGGCTGCCAGCTGGCTACTCTCTAACTTAATGTGGAGGCTGGGGCTACATTATGCTCTAAAATACGGCTTCGACATATTTGTCTCTCCAACATCCAGGTTAAACCCCTACACGTTTAATGCTCTTAAAGTTATTCTCGCTGATAAAGTTGGTAATGTTATAGATGAGGTCAAAAAGATCTATGCTAGTGCATTAGGCTTAAGCGTGAACGAGTTAGAACAGCTTGCAGAGCAACCTCTGGTTCCAGCTACAATATCATTACTGCTACCACCACTAGACTACAATAGCCCTGAAGAAGTAGCAGAGAGTATTGAGCAAACTTATAGGAAGACCTGGAAGAGCCTTGTGGATGAAGTAGAGAGTAGCTTAAGTAGCACACAAGAAGCAGCTTCGAGGTTTATATATAGTTTACTACAAAAGATACGCGACATTATCACTGTTCCACCACAAGGTATCAGAATTTACGTTGTAGACGTTGAGAAGATATATGAAAAGTTAGTTAAGTGCCTTACAGAGGGAGTTAGAGAACTCTGCGAAGACGTTAGCCTTGAAATGAGTGAAACTAACTATGCCAAGTTCGTTGATTTGCACATGGAAGTAAAGAGGGAATTCAGTACTATTCTTCTCTGGCACCTCTTAGCTACAGAGGCAACTAGACTAGCTCTAAATAACGGGTACATTAAACATCCCACACCAAGACCATTCTTTACGTATTCGCAAGGTACATTAACACCTATCTCAAAACACATTGTAGAGCTTAGTGGTGACTGGATATACTGCGCGCTCTGTGGCGTAGAGCCAGCAGTTGTTAAAGCTACTAAAAAACCAGGAATGCCGGATGAATACAGTGAGGAGTTTAAAGACTATGTCTCAAGAGTATTAAGCATAGAAAGGGATAAAATTACGTTGAAAGACTGGAGTGATCTCAAAAAACACCTGAAGCCAGGTGAGGCTCTGGGACCCTATTGCCTAATGAAAAGAGCAATCTACCTCTCTAAATATGCGACTAAGAAAATTAGTTTTATCTCAACAGACGATATAGCGCTTGAAGGCATCTCGGTTATTATAAGAACTCTTAACGAGAAATATGGTACTCTAAGTAAGATATTTGAAGTTAGCCAAGAAATAGGGATCCCTGAGCCTACCATCGTCTCTGATTTATTTGAACCAATATACATTGTAGGTAAGTCTAAGGATATAAGCTTGGCAGCCGAAGCCTCAAAGTTGACATATGAGTCTTTTGTTAGAAGAGTCGAGGAATTGCTTGAAAAAACCTGTGAAGAGTTGTGTAAAAATAAAGAATACATTAAGTCCTTTATCAATGCATTAAAAGAAGAAGCTATAGGTCAATTGAATGATGAAATTACAAGTGTCTTATTAAGAAGACCTGATTACCCTGACTTACTTAGTGTTGAGAGAGTTTGTAAAGCCCACAGATTAAAGACTACTTATGGAATTCTGAGAGGCGATGCAGATAATATTGGAAAAATCCACACTGGTAGAATAGACTTTATACTAGGAGAAAATCTACTGGAAAGCTACTTCAGTAACCTCTATAAAGGTGTAGTAGAGAGTATTGAGCTGAGCTCTTACACAGCTGAAATTAAAGAGCAATTAAAAAAGACACTACAAAACTCTCTAGACACATTAAAGCATGGGCTTAAGTTACTAGGCTTTGAGAAGAGGCTACCTATAACTCCAGCCTGGACAGCCTCTCTATCACTCTCACTAATGGTCTCCGCGGTAATGGACTTTAAAGTGATTACTAGAAACCATGGAATACTCGTCTTTAGTGGCGGAGACGACGTATTAGCACTCATGCCCCCCGAAACAGCGTTTAAGACAGCTATTGAAATTAGAGGTGTCTTTAGAGACTCGGGGTTTATTGATGTCGACAATTCAGGTCTAGTAGTGCCAGCTTTACCAACTGGTAGAAGTGTAAGTCTGAGATACGCAGATATTAAAGACCACATGAACTGGGAGTACGAGAAAGCACTGGAGCTTCTAGAGGAAAAAGCTAAAGAGGCGAAGTGGATTAAAAGCGGAGAGTTGAGTTTCAAGGACACTCTTGTCATTTCTGATAGTAGGAGTAATGTAGTAGTGCTACTTCCATTAAACACTGATATGCGTCAACACACTATTCACGCACTATCACTAGGCTTTCTCACCGGAATCGGAGCTCTCTCTACAGGTATACCAGAAGACTTCAAAAACTACGTATCTAATCCCGAGTACATTAGGCGCACGGGGCTACAAACTCTCGTTCTCTACGTTTTTAGGAGAAATATTGCATTGAGAGGAGAGGGCAGTAAACCCGTTATAAACGAATTAACCGTTAAACTTGGAGAATTACTTGAAAAAGCTTCAGAGGTGACTCTAGAAATTGGTGGAGAGAGAGCTAATTTGCTAGTTCAATTAGTTAATGTACTCAGAATCGCGAGGCGACACTTATGAGAGCCCTTGTAGTTAATCCAATAGAACCCCTCTCACTATCTGCAACACCTGTAACGGGTATTGATCTCTTCTCACATGTTAAAGGCCTATCAACGCCGCTACCAACAACACTAGTAGGAGCACTTGGAGCACTACTCGGAATTCAGTTATCTTCACCCGACTCTCTAGGCGGTCTAATAGAACTAGTAAATGAGATAAGACAACGTCTCTCCTGTGGAGAAGTCATTGTTAAAGGTCCACTTGTCTACTTCGAGATTAGTAATAAGGAATTCATCGGCCCTACTATACCTGTTCACCCTACTCGCTTCTACAAAATAGACTGCATAGTAAAGAGCAGAGCGGGGTACAGTATTAGTGATGAGTGTAGAGAGTATTTTGAGTATACGCCTGGAGTCTTCGTGGGAATTGCCCTAAAGAGGAAGGGTCCTAGTGGAGAAAAGCTCGTTATACCGGGATTTACATATAGATATCCACTTGGATTTTACAAATATATACGTGAAACCAATTCTAAATCCGAATCTAAGCCCGCTAAACCATTATTCATATACATGATAAACTGTGAAAAACCCTTAGAGAAAACTATTGTGCGAATTGGAGGCGAGGGTAGAGTAGCTGAAATCTACACCTCTGATGAAGAGCTCTTGATTAAGCAATTAAACCTATTAAAATCCCCACTAGAACTCGGTGAAAACGGAGCATACATAGCTGTAAGCCCTATTCCACTCATAGCCGAGAAAAAAGATACTCTCTACCTTGACGCTGTTAAGGGATTAGAATTTTGTAGCAGTATAATTGGAGTCCCACAGAGCGGATCAAGGCAACCCAAATTAATTGTTGAGAGACTTGGACTGGGATACTATGAGGTAGCGAGAATTAGGCGTCCACAAATACTAGTATTGCCTCCGGGAACTATTGTGGAAGTCAAATCCACAGATAAGAGTGTAATTGAAGTGTTCAGAGTGCTCTACTCAATAGGCTTCGCTACTTTACACCCACTCCACTAGGTTGTTACTTCGTCTAGAACTCTAAGGCATGCTTCATCTCCCTCCTCGCTACACTTCTCTCTAAACCACTTTATACACTCTTTAGTGTTCATGTCTTTGAAATCAAAGTACAGCCACTCAGTGTTATTTAAACGTATGGGCCTATCTTGTTGAAAGTTTAGTCTAATAAGCAGTATGTACGGTAATTCGGGGACAAAAAGACTCTTTTCTTCTAGAAAGAATTTCACGAGTGGTGTGAGTTTAGACTTTAAAATTCTCTCTGCGTCTTCTAAGCGAGATCTATTAATCCAAATCTCGAAAACACACTGAGGAACGTCTTCTACGAGCCATATTCCGTGAGGAAAATACTGTGAGAATGGCGAGACAATAACCATTATCGTATCCTCTATAAGCACTCTCTCTAATAGCGCTCTGTGTTCTCCTCTTAGAATTTTTTCAAGTGAACACACAGCGTTACACACTCTGCCCTCCTCGCTGTCAGTACAACACGAGGAGTGATCTAGGGTAATAGCGTTGAGTTTCCCCTTTCCCAGTTCATTAACCCAGCACTCAGCACCAGTAATATTATCACAAGTAAGCCTAGTAATAACGAATAGCAAGGTACAATTCACCTAATGTGCTTGCACACGTCATCTTCACTCAAAGCTATAATAATAATTCTACACATAGACACGCTTCTATAATAGTTTTTAGCTCTACCAGCAATATCCTTATTTCTAAACACAACGATTCTTTCAACTCTCCCGGCACATTCATAGTTGCAACAGTGACTAGAGAATTGTTCACAGCATTTCTTGACATGATCTTTAATTTTACTTGTGGATTTAACCTTAAGCTTAAGCTCAACTTCGTAATACATCTTAGACCTTGTGACGAGCAATAAGTCAAATATACTCATATGTCTTAATAATCCATTATGACACATAGAAACGTCTTTACAAGCACCTTTACTAGGATCGCATAAACACGTCCAAGTTCCTCTCGGGTCATGACACCTGGAAATAATCTCCCAGAATTTAAGCTCATCATGTAGAAATAGGCAGTTAGTTTCAATACTCGATTTATTCTTTAAAATATTAGATAGTAGTTCAAGGTGGCACTTCAAATTGAATAACCTCTAGTTCTTTTAAGAATAATTCCGCTCTATCGAGGAGGTCGCGATAGCTCTGTAGTTTTATAATATTATTCCTCGTAACATAATAGACAGTCCAACCCGTATTAAGACCGTAAACTACTGGGAGACCGTTGTGAGTCTCTATTAAAACGACTTTTAATTTATCTTTAAACCTGGTGTTTATATACTGTAGAATGTACTTCATTAAGTCTATGTGTAGGCCGCTTTCAAACCCCTCAATAGTAACAATATCACTCTTTTCGAGAGCGTAGAGGAACATTAATGCTCTCCTATAACCATACGCTAAGTTCACGATATTAAGCCACTCTGATCCGGGCTCTCTAAAATACTCAAGGTAGTAATCCTCTATAGGGGGTTCAAGCCACCTAAAGAACTCCTTTAAAACCTCGACGACTTCTGGGTCTCTCAGCATAGACTTTAGGTTTTCAGTGTTGTGAATACTAAATACGTTGGATTCAACCTCTCCTTTTCTATCACGCGTAATAATGTATACATTGTCACCGATTATTCTAGATAACTTAACATCATCTAAAAGACCAGGATTAGAGCTATTTACGCAGCGATCATCCGCGCAGAGTTCAATATCACTCTTTCTGAAAAACATTTCTCCGAGTGGGTCTCTTTCTAACTCAGGTATTAGAAATCGCCTATAAGACTCAGATCTCACTATTAGAAATATCAGTGCTCTCAGTATTGTAGATTTGCCCTGAGCGTTACGCCCATATAGAATTGTCTTATTAAATTCCATAGTAGTCGGCTCAGAGAGCCTGATAGGGCCGAGAGCCGACAGCGTTAGGGTTATTTTCACTTAGACTCACCTATAATTGCTCGACTAAATTTTAATCACCCACAGTAAATTTTTATTAAGTTGACCCCGTATATTATTAGTTTGTGATGTAGCATGTTATATGGACATGCTAAGTTATTATTTATTCGCGCATTAACTTCTATTCATGTTGGTATTGGTAGAACTGAAGGATATCACGTAGATTTACCTATTCAGCGAGATGAATTCGGCTACCCCACAATCTGGGCTAGCAGTCTAAAAGGTGCTGTGAAAGCAAATATCTCAGTAAACCAGGTTAAGAAGTACCTCGGCTCAGAGCCAGACGAGAAGGAGACATACCCCTCATCAATATCAATTACAGACGCTAAGCTCCTCATGATACCTGGAAGAGTTCTTGAGGGTATATGGACATACATAACTACTACGCAGTTACTAGAAAACCTCGAGAAATTTGTAAACATCTACAACGAAGTAAATGAGAAAAGTCCGCTTAACCTCAACCTCTCTATATTAAAGCCTATGGGAAGCGCTAAGTACACTAGGCCTGGAAGAGTCTTCGTAAACGAGTATGAACTAGAAGTTGACGCTAGAGACACCTTGTCCAGCAATTTCCTCGATCAAAGTGGTTTAAAAAGCATGCTTCCCAATGAGATTGCAAGTAATATTGCAAGTCGAGGCCTCTTAATAGTCTCTGAAGCAAATAATTTAGGATTAAACCTCGTAAACAAGAGCATTCTAATTCAATACAGAGTTAGATTAAAGAGAGGGGAGAAAACTGTCGAGAGTGGTCCGTGGAGCGAGGAGTGCTTGCCTATGGAGACCGTATTTGTGAGCCTAGTTCTCTGTAGAGACTTCAAGGACAAAGAGAAAAATATTACAGAAAGTCCAGAGAATGTGTGTGACAAATTCGCTAATACTTTAAACGGTAAAAGCCTCTACTTAGGCGGCAAGGAAACTATTGGCCGTGGTCTAGTAAAGATCTACCTAAGGTGATAGTTCTGAGCGAGAAAACTATTGTAGAGGAGGCTTTGAACTGCATTGAGTTAATTGCCAACTACGCCTCTAGGGATAAGGAGCACTCGGAAATCGCGAAGAAGTTTAGAAGTAGGGCTCGCGAGACACCGGTTTACTCTTTTACTCACGGATTAGCGTATACACTAACTCTCTTAGCGGCTAGGAGTAGTAAAAGCCTATTGGAAAACGGGCTTCTCGAAGCACAATCATGTAAAGACGTAGTTGAACACGTCTTAGCTAGTAAGGGGTCTTCAGAGGAGATTAGCTACGGGCTCTATGGTGCTGTATTACTGTATGTTCTAAAGAGGGGCAGGATTATCGGATCTAAGACATTTAACGAGCTGGTTAGAGAGGCTTTAACTAAACCCGCTCTCGAAGTGAAGGCTAGACCTGTCTTAGAGTGGATAAAGAGATTCGCGGAGGCGTACATTGAGGCAGAGAAATAATCTGGTGACTCGCTGAGTGACTTTACCTAGTGGTGAAGTCTACCTAATACAAGTACGCAATACAACACCACTATTAACAGGTTGGTACAAGCCAAATTTAGCAGACCCTATAGGTTTAAGACCAAGTGAGATTAAAGGCCTCTGGAATTGGTGGGCGCGCGCATTCATATCTGGCGCCATGTACGATCTTGGTCTTTTATGGGGAAGTGAAAGTCCAAGTGTGCTACTGAAACCCAAAAGAGCTGAAGCTGAGGCTATAGCGTGCCTAGTAGGTAAAATTCTCGGACTTGGATACGTGGGTAGGGCGGGGAGTGAAGCTTCACGATTTGCTATACGCGTAGAGCATGTTTCTCCTGGTTCACTAGTTGCGAGAAAATTCGAGAACAGCCTTCAGAGAATAAGGTTACTTTCGCTGGGTGAGCGAGTCGTTAGAGGATATGGTAAAGGGCACTTATTTCAAATAATAGTTAAAAAGAGGACTTCTAAATACCGCGTTGAGGAATTGACAGCACTGAAGATCCTCGTGGCGTCTCTACTTCTCAGTGGTGTTGGTAAAGGAGCTCGAAGGGGTCTTGGCTCACTAGATGTTAAGCCGCCAGATGTTATTACTGAGAGGAGTATTAAAGACCTCCTCGCTAGCATCTATAGAGACAGTGTTGAAATAGTTGAAAAGGCGAGAAGTAAATACTATAGAGAGTGTGCTCAATTTTTAGGGGATCTGAGAGATACTGGTCAAGGCACATCACTACCCCCACTCCCCTGTATATCGAAGAGATCTATTGAGGGATTAGAGATATCGCGAATTTTTACTGCACGTGGAGTGAGCTTCGAGCCGTTGCATAACTTTTTTGTCAGGTCTGCGAGGTGTAGGGTGTTAGTGGGTTCTGCTATTTGCAGTGACGATTTGAGAAATGCTCTTGCCGCGTGGATTTTAGGTCTACCAAGGGGTCGTGAGGAAGAAACGGGTTACTCAATTAAGACGAGAAACATTAGTAGAAGAGCCTCACCTGTAATCATGAGTTACCATGAGGGGTTTAACGCTTATGGTGATGGAGCCTACGTGTCGACCTTTGTGTCAGGGGATTGGCCTAAGCAGTTAGAGTGGACAAATGGTTCTACAACTCAGACTATTAATATTGACACAAAAACTCTTATTAACGCATATCGAATAGTTATTAGCGAGTTAGAGCGTTACCTTAAGAAGCTTAACGCTTCAGTACAGCACATATGGCCCTAGGTGACGTCTTCAATGTCTCTACGGAGGTGTTTTGAAGAAGAGTTAAGAGGCCTAGTTGAGAAGAACACTATGAGCGCTCTCGTAAAGGCTTTTATAGAGTGTTATGGGCACTACGACGAAGCCAGAGCTAGAGTGAAGTATATTTCAGATTTTAGTACAACTGCCACAATTGCTCTACACGAGTCCTTTAAGTGTGAAAAGATAAAGCACTTGCTAGATAACGCCGCTAGCTACCTCCTTAATCTCTACAAGGAAATGGAGAGGAGTGTTGGAAGTATATATAGTGCTGTTTTCGCGATTGATGCGAGGCTAGTCTCGAGACTCTTAGTCTACACTAAAAATCCGTTTTTGCCACTAGAGATCTCACTAGCATGGGATCCTATTCTAAACTTACCGTACATACCATCAAGTAGTATTAAGGGTGCTGTGAGGTCTTGGATAGAGCTCTATGTTGGTAAGAGCTTAGATGGCGTAAGTCTCGAAGAGATCTTTGGCTCGGAGCCGGGAAGGGGTGGTGTGAGGCGCGCGGGTCTAGTGATCTTTACTGATGCGTACCCAGTGTCCTGTATGGCTTACTTACTGGAACCTGACGTTATCACGCCACACTACAGCGTCGCAGAGTTAGCCTTCTCAGAGCCTGAGGCCTCGCCCACGCCAATTGTGTTTTCCACTATTGCTCCTAATACTGTTCTCAGATTTATAGTGGCCTTCAAGTGCAAACGTGAAAATAGCCAACTAGTAAATACCAGTGTAATTACCAAGCTATTAGACCTCGTAACGCGCGCACTCGAAGATGGCTTGGGGGCTAAGACCACTATAGGCTATGGGCGCGCTAGATCAGTAATACAAGCAGCGAAAACACTGTAAACAGGCACTCAGCAACTTTAACTCCGCAATTTAGACTAGTTAATTTATCTATAAATCTCGACAATACAGTTATAGAGACTCGTACTAGTCAGAGAGCCAGCCTTGCACGAGAACTACTCTAGTTCTCGTAACTGCGAGTTTTAGTGGAGAGGCCTCAATACTTAGAAGAGAGTTTAGAAATAGGTACTATAATACACACTAGACCCGTATGTGACACTTGAATTCCGAGTTGAGACTCTACTACACAGTAACTAGTAGATGCGTGTCACCTGTGCACTGAAAACACTAGACTTTCAGATACTACACTAGAACAGATCGTCCCCGATCCACCAGGGAAGATCTGATCCTCCGTAGTCCTGTTCAAGTGATCTGATCGATTCAATTCCATTTACAGTTTTATGTCTCATATAAAATCCCACTAATATCCCATAAGATCATCCCTGATCACCCGGGATACCTCTTGAACACTTATCATGAACAACTTTGATCAGGGGCCCATGATCACCATGAATCAAATTTATAAACTCTGCCACCAAATAAAATTATTGAAACCAATATTAAGAAACCAGCATCAAAGATCACGAATAGAATACAATCAAAAGAATTGAAAGCTGAGTCCACTTGATTCTACACGTAGAGACACACGTGTAAAGGAATACAATCAAAAGAATTGAAAGGATAATGATATCTATGTTAAAAGAGCGAGTTACTATAATACGAATACAATCAAAAGAATTGAAAGAATATCTCCAGGTTTCTCTAACCTCTTCTTTAACCTCACCACTAGAATACAATCAAAAGAATTGAAAGAACGAACTAGCATCATTCATAAGAAACGCCGCGACAATAAACGAATACAATCAAAAGAATTGAAAGAGTGTTAGCATTACTGACATATAGAAATATGTTGAGGGCGTGAATACAATCAAAAGAATTGAAAGGCACATAGGAGAGTAGTGTGTCCAATCGTGAGTGTCTAATCATGAATACAATCAAAAGAATTGAAAGCACCAATTCTAAGTAACATGTGTTGAGTTTAAAAATAAACGGAATACAATCAAAAGAATTGAAAGTCGTAGCAGCTCTCCCAGCGACCAGGGCTCCAACGCTAGAGAATACAATCAAAAGAATTGAAAGTAGGTAATGTGAACTCAAATTCAAAATAATATTTCTCGAATACAATCAAAAGAATTGAAAGTTTTTCCTCAAATGCTCCAGCGGGAATTCTGAGACGTACGAATACGATCAAAGGAATTGAAAGGTATCTATAAGAGCCTTTGTCTCAATAATTCTTGAAGTATCTTCACAACATACTTTAACATTCACCCATATATGCCTCGTTTAGACACTAAGGGCATATGTTCTACCTAGAGTAAACTTCAATTCACCGATATACTTTCATCACAATAGTTTTTAGATGATGTGGTAGAACATTGTTTTAAATATAGCTATATGTGTTTTACTATAGATTTTCTTCGCTCTTCTAAGAGGTGTGAGAGACTATGTATATTAGGAGTTGAAGGTGGTTGAATTATTGGTGTCGCCTTAATGCGTGTCGGCTACATTAGAGCTATTCGTGTTAGAGTTGGGTGGATTAGGGGTTTTATTTATGGCTGTAAGGGTGAAATTAAGGATTATGAGAGGAGATAGTGTTATTGAAACTATAGCATTAATTAATAGCGGTTATGAGGCAGATTCACCTCAACTCATGATACCCTTAACACTTGCAAAAACGCTAGGTACATGGCCAC
>Ga0326760_1000881_pt1 | contig 14179 bp, 24 predicted proteins | sample GCREP_S_FD_207668 | JGI IMG/M metagenome (GOLD analysis project Ga0326760, IMG submission 207668) | Hot spring sediment microbial communities from Geyser Creek Basin, Yellowstone National Park, WY, United States - GCR.EP_S | ecosystem: Environmental > Aquatic > Thermal springs > Near-boiling... | reverse complement strand
AAATACTTTAGAGCAAAAGTACCAGACGACTACCCAGAATGCGGATAAAAACAAAAAACAAAACAATTTTTTAATTCAAAATTTCGTTAATATACCCCATTAATTTACATCGTTAAACATTTAAGCTTATCCATAACCAAGTTAGAAATGTATCTCTGTACTTTGTACATGGTTACGGTGTTTATGGCGCTCTTCGATGAACTAGTTAGATTAAAGAGAGTAGTATTTTTATCGCCGTATGCAAATTTTAACTTAGTATTTGGATTGAGTTTAGCTAAACATTTACTGAAATTTTTACATAGTATCTACATGTTCTGCGAATTCGATATTCCTTCTTCTGTACTAAGTATATTGGATGAAAGCGAAATTAAACGTTTATACATATCTAAAACTGTACACAATGTTAACATCAGCAACGCCGAGGGGGTGATAATGATCCTCGACAAAGAGGTTAATAATATGTATAGAATATTAAGAATTGATATAAAATACTTATTCATTTTTATACCTAGGCTTAAATTGATTAAAGATATTCACGACCTGATTATATATAGAGTGCGTAAAGCTTCTACAGGAATATACCAATTTCTAACTAAGGAACGGAGGTATTTCGTTAAAGTTATCGGTACTCAAGTTATAGAAGTTAGCATACCACATAATCTAGAGCTTATTGTTGTAGAACTTAACGATATAATCAATACTTTCGGTTCTATCAAGGCATCAGATTTTGTTAAATATTGTATGCGTAAGATGAACCTCGGGAGAGAGGAATGCGTAGATCTTGTAAGAAAGGCTATTTCTATGGGTATTATTAAGTATCGAGGAGGGTATCTCACCCTTACATAACAACGATATACTGGTACTATTTTGTGTAACAGTTTATGTATTTACGATGCTTCTAACAGATTAGTGACTCGGGTGTTAACTTGACTGTCTTATCAGCTGAAACCTTAATCCAGATGCTGAGGTTAGCTGAAGACCAGGTTGATTGTAGTGGTTTAAAACTCCATATCGATAAAATATTTAGTTTTAGTAGTAGAGGTGGAGTCTATAGAGACTCCAAGAAGTTACCTGAAGTCGAGGAAGTGAAACCTGATGAGAAAGGTTTATATTCTTTACCACCAGGTGCTTACAGAATTCGTTACAAAGAAATAGTTAAGGTACCTGAGAACGCTATAGCCTTAGCTATTCCAAGATCAACTCTTCTCAGAAATGGTGCAACTATATTTACAGCTGTATGGGATCCTGGTTATGAAGGTAGAGGTGAAGGATTGTTAGTTGTTTTTAATCCTTTTGGAATCGAGATCGAGCACGGAGCACAAGTAGCCCAACTAGTTTATATAGCGCTCGATAGGGTTACAAAATTTGTCTATAGAGGAACATACTTTAGGGAAAACATGTAGAACAAATGAATGTGTTTCGATATGCTCTATTCTTAGTAAATACGGTAAACCAGTTTCGATTAAAGAGATAGGGTGTAAGTTAAAGAAGATCTTGCAGTGTATACACAATTTCTGTAACAATGTTTGTTACCTCTATATCCCCTTCCAACATATCATCCTCGATAACTTCACAAAGCAGCAATTGTACAAGATATTGAATAGCAACATCGTTTTCTACAATCAACACCTAGCTAATGATCTTAAAAATACGTTGTTGAACTATCTAAATATGTATATAGCTAACGTAGCAACGCCTATGCTTATTCAAGTAGAGTTTAAATCACATAGTAATAGATATAGGTATTTTATAGCTTATAGAGGAGTAGATAAAACATTTAGTATATTAACATGTGAAGGTTTAATTCAGGGTATGAAAAACGTATATGAGGTCGTAGCTACAATAACCAATGATTTGTATAAATCTGTTCATCCTAAAGATATAGTCTATGTGAGATCCTTGATCGATATCAACGAAGATAAGGTATTCTTGAAGTACTTCTGCCAATTTAACGATATCGCTATAGAGCTAACTATACTAAACACGATACTATTATCGGTATTGATAAAATTAAGGAGTTACTGAACATAGGCTTCAAGTCTCAGCATAGGAGCTATTTCGGATACGCACCAGTATTTCTCATAAGAAGTTCTGACCTTTACTTCCTTCGATATAGCATTTATAGTTTTTAAGCTAGAGAATGGAATTTTAATCTCTCTTATCTTCACAGCCTCCTTTAACTCACCATCCTCAATTATGTAGCCATATTCTGGCACCAACCTTACATAACCTTCCTCCAAGGTGCCCATAACTATTCCAACTATGTAAAGACCTCTCTTTGTATCCTCGAGCATTTCTTCGTATTTCCAATCACCTGGTTTCATAATAATTGTGGTATGGAAAGGAATTGGGTTGTGGAATAAACCGTAGGCTGAACCTGGCTCTGATCCCGCAATTTTAGCTGTTAACCTTGTATGATGTAGATCTCTTACAACACCGTTCTCTACTAATGATCTTTTCCTTGTTGCCACACCTTCATCGTCAAAAAACCTTATAGAAGGAGAATCAGTGTTGTAAGGATCATCGTAGACCTCTACATCATCGGAAGATAGTTTATGCCCTATGATATTCCTACTATATAGGTAAGATGCGTCAAGTATATGTGAAATCTCGTGTAGAAGTGCTGCAGCTGATCTGTGGTCGAGTATAACTGTGTTCCTTCCATACATATATGGTTTCAGAGGTTTAAGTATACGCACACTGAGTACCCGATTTACTACTTCTCTAAATAACGAATCTAGAGATTTAATAACATCTCTAGGGTTCCAAGGAATAAATACCTTGAATTCTGAGGTTAAAGTATATAATCCGTATCCTGTTTGAGAAACCATACCTATCTCTACCTCAACTATTCGTTTAGTCTCGCTTGCTATATCGTTCTGATCTCTAATAATAGTCCTCTTAACTGTCCGCAAAGTTATCACAATTTCACATCTAGTCACATTGTATCCTCTAGCTTCAGAACATAGTTCTTGATTAATCTTCGAGACCTCCTCTACTTCAGGATATTCTCTACCTATCTCGATATTACCCCTATAAATCTTTCCTTCAGCTAACTCACCACATTTCTCTAAATTAACTAAGCTCACTTTCTTCTTCAGATCAACCAAAGCTTCTCTACTACTTGATGATACAATATACCAACATCCGTCTACGTTGACTCTATACCCATACACAGTACTCGAATTCGTGTTGATTTCTATGGATTTATCTCTTAGAGCTATCTGTGTAACTTCTTCTGAGAATTCAACGCTATCGCTATACAGTACCTTAGTCACACAACTCACCAAATAAATATGTTGTATATAAAGGATATACTACCTTTATCCTTATAACACGTTCACTATATCTATACATAATCTTGTCAAGATTATGTCTTGAGTATTTTGAGCTGTATCTTATCCTACCCAGCACCTTTACCAAATCATTTATTGAAAACTCTATTCCTCGAAGTATAGCTACAGAGCTAAGTTTAATGATGCTAATATTATAATTTTCGTTAACAGTGTTCACCTAGATTATTATGAAGATCTTTACAGAGTTCTTAATGAATGATATATGTCTCGTCCTGATATATGACAGAAAGAACAATCTGTACATAGCTAACATATTGTTAGCCGCGATTGAAAATAGGTTAGTTTTAAAACATATCTTGTAGATATGTCGAGTATCGATACAGATGTTGAGAAATTACGTAAACTGAATGATGCGTGAAATAATTCTCGTAGGGGTAACTTTTGACTATATAAAGGGAAGGTAAGGCTTACGGTTGCTGGCTTCATCAGGAGGAGATAGTGTAGAGAATTATAGAGCTTAAAAATAACGGCATTGTATATGATCTACATAATTACGGCAAGTATTTAAAAATAGTTAAATATTAATTTAGATATTAATAAAGAGCTTTACTCAACGATTATTGATCCTGTTGGACAGGAATTTGCGGCATTCTTCACAGCGTCAACTAGTTCACTCGGTATATTACCTTCGCTTACCTTATCGTTGTCGTTGGTTACATACGGTGTTCTTATCCTTGTTTTACCTGTGTTAGGATCTAGTTCAAATACATCTGGAACTAAGGCCCAGCAAACTCCGCAGGCTATGCAAGTCTCCTTGTTTACAGATACCTTGACCATCTGTTCCCACCAATAATACATGTAATGGTTGCAGTATATAAAGATTTTCATTGCAACCTCTACTGCTGTAGCGCATACCGAGGCACTGTTCTTGTTATCGATGTAGAGAGCATATCTGCATATGATCTATTTGATGTTCTAAGCCATCCAACTTTTATCGGTAAGAGTGCTATAAACGCTATAAAGCTTTGTAAAAACCAGTTCACAGGTACCAAGAGTAGCGATAGGTCCTTAATCTCGATATCGCTTATAAAGTATAAAGTGATTGGGGATAGTATTAAAGATATAACCTCTATCTTCGCTAAAAGCACTAGAGATGAAGGTATGTTCATGAATAGAGATAGGGTTAGAATTAGCAACGATATGAAAGGTGCTGTGAGGGCTACAGGTTGGAGATACGCGAAGCTAGCTTTAACTACTGTACCTAGTTCAACATTTTTGCTATACTTTGTAATAAAGTCTATAAAGCATTCCATACCTCCTCTGTACCATCTAAGCCTTTGCTTGAAGAGGCTAGAAAACGTTGATGGAGCTCCTTCGAGGATAATGCTGTCTACAAAACCTATTCTCTCCCCATAGATAAACCCAAGCATTGCTGTATAGGAATCCTCTGCAAGAACTTCGGGAAAACCTCCAATACGTTTTATAAATTGAGAAGAGAGAACCATTCCTTCACCACTTATAAATGGAACTTTAGTTATGCTATGAATTGCAGGGAAACTTACATTGTACCAGAGAACAGCATCTATGTACGAGAACTTCGCTATCAAGTTCTTACCTACTCTATACACCTTAGTCCCAATAATACTATAACCTTTTTTCACCATATCAGCACACTTAACTAGGTAATACTGATCTAGAATTCTATCCCCTGCATCCAGAACCATAACCATATCATAACCGTTAACTACTTCACGTAAGATACTATTTATAGCTACGGCCTTGCCAGCGCGTTTCCCGGTATTCACGTGTATATCCACATGTATCTTCGCGTTTATTAAGATATATTTCAACTCTTCAACGTAACTTTTTGTAGTTTCATCACCATTCTCTAGAATAATAAATACTGAAATCCTGTCTTGAGGATAAATTTGTTTAGCGATAGATATGAAAGTCTCCTCGATCGAGTAACGATCTTCTTTATACAAGGGGATCAGAATAGCTACACGAGGTAGGTTCTCAGTACAATATTTAAATTGGTTAACTAAATTGCTAATCCAAACCCTATCCTTTAAATTTCTCAATAAGCTATAGAGAGTAGTTAACCCATAAAGAAATGACATGGTTATAATAAATGCAGGTACAGATAACACGATTACCGCAATCACGTTCTCACCTACCTATCTACACATACATATGCATATCTTTGGGTATAAAACGTTAATGCATAAATCTCGTACAATACAATAGAGTTTTTAAAGACTTATTAGGGTAGCGTGTAAAATAGAGCTTAACAGTAATTTAAATCAGCTATGCTACGCTAAGAGATGGTTATGGTGAGAACTTAGACATGCCTATATGGCACTACCCTAAGATCCCAGGTATTGAGGAGAGCAAAATAGCTAAAGCTATGATAAGAGATGCTCCTATATCTTTTAAAGAAGCTTACGAAGTATGTAAAGTACTTAGGGGGATGAAGCTGAGCGACGCTAAGGAGTTGTTGAAGAAAGTAATAGAGCTTAAGGAACCCATACCCTACGTAAGGTATAAGAAGAGCATAGCCCATAAAAGAGGTTTGCCCGACAAGTGGAGTAAATGGGGATCGCCAATAGGTAGATACCCCATCAAGGTCTGTAAATATATGTTGAAACTTTTGGATAATGTTGAAAACAACGCTCTTTCAAAAGGTCTAGACGCATCTAGACTCAAGATAGTCCACATAGCTGCTCATAAAGGTCCCTACCTAAAACGTTGGACACCGAGAGCTTTCGGTAGAGCAACCCCTTGGTTCAGAACTCATACATCTGTAGAAGTAATAGTTGCAGAGGTTTAAACCTATGGTTAACATAAAGAAGTACTTCATAGAGCTAGGTCTGAAAAAAGTCGCTGTTGATGAGTATCTTGCGTATAAATATTGGCGTGCAGGGTATGCAGGTGTAGATGTTATAAGGACTCCTTTAGGAACTCGTGTAATTATATACGCTGCCAGACCTGGTCTTATAATAGGTAGAAGAGGTCAAAATCTGAGAGTAATACAGACGGTACTTGAGCAGATATTCGGTATCGAGAATCCTCAGATAACAGTTGTCGAAGTTGATAATCCTGATCTTAGTGCAAGAGTAGTAGCATTCAATATAGCTTTAGCACTTGAAAGAGGTATACACTTCAGACGCGCAGCTTTTGTAGCTCTACGCAGGATTATGAACGCCGGAGCTATAGGATGTGAAATCGTTATAAGCGGTAAATTGGTTGCTGAAAGAGCTAGGTATGAGAAAATACGTGCAGGCAAGGTATATAAATCTGGTGAGCAAAGTCTCTACCTTGTCGATAGAGCTGTAGCTCATGTTCTTCTGAAACCAGGAGTATACGGGGTCGAGGTTCTCATAACAAAACCTGGGCCTACTACTGACTATGTAGAGATACTGCCACCAGAAAAAGTAGATAAGTCTCTACTCTCTAGCGTAAACGTAGCTAAACAGGTAAGCACCTCAGTAAACGAAGCTCAAGGTGGAAGCTCGTGAGTGATAAGCCTCTGAAAGCGAATGAAATTAGAGTTATGAGTATGGAGGAAAGACTTAGGCTTCTAAATGAACTGCGAAGAGAGCTAGTAAGGCTATATTCTCAAGCGAGAGCTGGTACGCTTACAAATGTAGCTAAGATAAAGATTATCAGAAAGAATATCGCGAGAATTCTAACAGTAATCAACGAAGAAAAAATTAAAGGAGAGAAGAAACGTTAGATGGTTCTCTATGAACTTCAAGAAGCATATCGTGTATTACAGAGATCTCATAGGTTTAAAAATCAAGATATTATCTCATTCAGATCCTTCAGTGGTAGGTTTAGAGGGTGTTATCGTAGATGAAACTATGAATACGTTACTTGTCTACTCAAGGCATAGAGGGAAAACGGTAAGGGTGCCGAAACTCTATGGTGTTTTCGAATTAGAGTTAACACCTAGAAAGAAAGTTGTAGTTGATGGAACGCTTATTCATGGGAGACCAGAGGATAGGCTTAAAAGGATGCTACGTAAATAGACTGTGATAAGTATCATAGGTGTGCACATTGAGTAGCAGTAGCGCAAAATTCAGGAATCCGGGTATAGTGTACCCAGGTCTAAATCCTCCAGATAGAACTTGTAATGATGATAAATGTCCGTGGCACGGACATGTAAAGGTGCGCGGAAAGCTTATTGTAGGCAAAGTTGTTAAAGCTAAGATGAAGAACACTGTAAGTATTCTCCACGAGTATCTTGTATGGGTTGGGAAATACAAACGTTATGAGAGGAGAAGAAGGAAAATACACGCACACTGCCCCCCATGTATACCTGTTAAAGAAGGTGACGATGTTTTAATAGGAGAGACAAGACCTTTAGCAAAAAGTGTTGCTTTCGTTGTTTTAGGTATAATTAAATCTTCTCCCCAAAGTTCCATACCCCAACATAGTACACCAGCCTCTATGTAAAGGTGTAGAAGAATGGGTGTAAAGAGAGCTAAAGTAGGTGCAGCAACACCACGTAGACATAGAGTAGCAGGTATAATAAATGGTACAAGGCTTGTTGTAGCTGATAATAGTGGTGCAAAAGAGGTTATGGTTATAGGGGTTATAGAGGTTAAGACAAGATTGAGGAGAATCCCGTTCGCAACTGTAGGAGATATGGTTATTGTGACTGTTAAAAAAGGAAAACCAGATATGGTTGGACAGATATTCCGAGCAATAATAATTAGGCAGAAGAAACCGTTCAAACGCCCTGACGGTACTTGGGTTGCATTTGAAGATAATGCTTGTGTACTAGTGACACCCGAAGGACAGCCAAAAGGTAGAGAGATAAGAGGACCTGTAGCTAAAGAAGCTGTAGAGAGATGGCCTCAAATAGCTAACATGGTATCCATTGTGGTGTAAAGGTATGAACAGTAATACAATAAGTAAACAGCCAAGAAAGCAGAGGAAAACTTTATTTAACCTACCGCTCCATAAGCGATGGCATCTATTTAACGTTTCTCTATCCTCAGAATTAAGGAAGCAATTAGGTATTAAAAGATTGATTGTGCGTAAGGGAGACGTTGTAAGGATTATGAGAGGCGATTGGAAAGGTCATGAGGGTAAAGTTGTGGATGTCGATCTTAAGAGGGTTCGGATATACATAGAAGGTGTAACGCTGAAGAAAGCCGACGGTACTGAAGTATACTACCCGATACATCCATCGAAGGTCATGATAGTTAAACTTGGTGAGGTAGACGAAGTTCGTAGGAAGATTATAGAGCGTAGAGCTGAAGCAAGAAGGAAACTTATTGAAATGGGTAAAGCAAAACCGTTGACATAATCTAGGTGATCTCCATGGCTAAGAAAGGGGGTTCGAAACATTTAAAACGTTTAGCAGCACCGGCTTTTTTACCTATTCTTAGGAAAGAGTTTAAATGGGTTGTCAAACCGTCGCCAGGACCTCATCCAATCAGTAGGTCTATACCTTTATTAGTGCTTATCAGAGATATACTTAAACTTGCTGAAAATGCTCGTGAGGCTAAGAGAATAATATTTGATGGCGAAGTTCTTATCGATGGTAGAGTTATTAAGAACTATAAATTCCCTGTAGGGCTTATGGATACCGTAGCTATACCCAAGATAGATATGTACATAAGGATAATTCCACATGTTGTTAAGTACTTATGGTACATCAACATACCGAAAGAAGAAGCTAATCTAAAACTTGTTCGTATTGAAAATAAGACACTGGTTAGAGGCAATAAAGTCCAACTTAACTTAACTGATGGTAGAAATATTTTAGTAAGTAGAGAAGAGTCTAGGAAATACAGAACTCTTGATACATTACTAATAGAAGTACCTACGCAAAAAATCATCCAACATATACCTTTAGAACTAAATAAAATTGTCATTGTTATCGACGGTAGAAACGCCGGAAGGATTGGAAAAGTCGTTGGGATACAGGAGCAACCAGGAATAAAACGAAAACGATGCCTTGTTACATTAGAGGAGTTCCAAGGTCATAGATTTCAAACAATCCTTGACTATATTATGGTTGTAGGAGAGAAAGCTCCTGTTATAAAGATTACATAAGGTGTTTGTGAATGGTTGTCGAGGCTATGATTACCAGCAAAGGTGTGTACCCTAAGTTCATTCCTGAGAACTTCAAAAGCTCAATTTTGACAGATGATACAGTTTCAAATATTTTAAGTAAATGGAGACAGAATTACATGTTAGTTCCCTTTATATCCAAAGTTGTTGTTAATATATGTGTTGGAGGAGCTCAGGAAAGACTAGAGAAAGCTATGGTACTACTTGAGCAACTCACAAATCAGAAACCTAGTATTCGTAGGGCTAAGAAAACGATAAAAGAATTTGGAATCAGTAGAAGACAGCCTATAGCTGCTGTTGTAACTCTAAGGGGGGGAAAAGCTTATACATTCTTAAGCAAAGCATTGGTAGCTGTTAATAATGTACTTAAAGAATCCAGTTTCGATCCCTTCGGTAATTTTGCTTTCGGTATAAGAGAACATCTCCTCATACCAGGTACTAGGTACGACCCAGATATAGGTATATTCGGAATGGATGTAGCTGTGGCTATCGAGCGTAAAGGGTACAGGATAATGTATAGAAGGATTAAGAGAAGCGATATACCACGTAGACATAGGACTACCAAAGAAGAGGGAATGCTTTTAATGGAGATGTTGTTTGGTGTAAAGATAGTGAAGGGGTGAAACCGTGGGTAAGTTTAGAGCCAAAGCTGTGAGAAAACATGGTAAAGGAGTACAGATTTGTAGACGATGCGGAAATAGAGATGCTGTGATACAGAAATACGGTTTGTTCCTATGTAGACAATGTTTTAGAGAAGTAGCGTTTACCCTAGGCTTTAGGAAATATAACTAGAGGTGTCAAGACATGGTTATGATGGATACACTTGCAAACGCTATGGCAACGCTTATGAATGCCGAAATGAGAAGGAAAAATGAAGCTGTGATCTGGCCTGCATCGAAGCTCATAATCAGGGTTCTAAGGGTTATGCAGAAATATGGTTATATAGGAGAATTCGAATATATTGATGATGGTAGGTGGGGAAAGATTGTGGTACAACTACTAGGTCGAATCAATAAGTGCGGAGTTATAAAACCGAGATGGTCTGTAAGATGGCTAGATCTAGTGAAGATGCCGCAGTGGTTACAGAAGTACCTGCCCTCCAGAGATATCGGGATAATCATACTCTCAACATCGAAAGGCGTGATGTCACATAGGGAAGCAATAGAGTTACACACTGGAGGTGTTCTACTAGCTTACGTCTACTAGAGGTGATACCCTATGGCTAGAACTGTGTACCTAAGACAAGAGATACCTATACCAGAAAACGTTAGAATTGAGATTGTTAATAAGAAAATAAAAGTTAGTGGACCAAAAGGTGATATAGAAAGAGATTTCAGCTTTGCATATAATGTATTGATAAAGCTTGAAAATGGTAAGGTTGTTCTTGAAACATTTTTTGCGAATAGAAAGCAGAAAGCTGTTTTTTACGCAATAGCTTCACATATCGAGAATATGATCATAGGCGTAATTAAGGGGTGGAGGTATAAGCTGAAGATAGTATCAACACATTTCCCAGTTACGGTAAAGGTCTCTGGAAACGAAGTATTGATAGAGAATTTCCTTGGAGAGAAAGCTCCTAGAAGAGCTAAGATTCTAGAAGGTGTAAAGGTTAAGGTAGAGGGGAAAGATATTATAGTTGAAGGAATAGATATTGAGAAAGTTGCTCAAACAGCTGCCAACATAGAGAAGGCTACACGTATTAGAGATAAAGATAGGAGAGTCTTCGTAGATGGTATCTATATCTATGAATCAGGTGAAGCTGAATGAGTACAGAGTCCACGGGTTCTCTCACCTTAACTGAAATCCTGAACAAACAGAAAAAGATTCTAAAAATTTTAAGAGCAAAACGTAGAGCAATGCTTAAAATCATAGAGTTGAGAATGAGTAAACCTGAGTTCTTACGAAATCTATGGTGGAAATTTGCAAAATTTGAGAATAACTTGAAGTGGAAGAAGCCTAGAGGAAAGGATAACCCGATGAGATTATGCTTAAAAGGGTATCCACCTATAGTTAGATCTGGATATGGTACACCAAAGGAGTTTAGAGATGTACATCCATCTGGATTTAAGATAGCTGTTATTAGAAATGCTCGAGATCTTGATAAACTTAATCCATCAGAATACATAGTTTACATATCCTCTACTGTAGGCTTGAAAAAAAGATTAGAACTTATATCCCTAGCTAAAGCGAAAGGATTTAGAATAGCAAATGAGTAGGTGACGCTGATGGACTTACGATATCAAAGACGTTTAGCTGCTGAAGTGCTAGGTGTAGGAGAGAATAACATAATTTTTGATCCAGAACATTTAGATAGAGTAGCGAATGCCGTTACAAGAGAAGATATAAAGAAGCTGGTAGAGGAAGGGATAATAAAGGTAGAGAATCCGCGAAGAAATAGTAGAGGTCGTTGGAGAATTCGACACGAAGCGAGAAAAAAAGGAAGGCATAGAGGTCCTGGGAGTAGGAAGGGATCGTTAAACGCTAGAACTAGTCACTACTACAGATGGGTGTACAGGATTAGGAAAATTAGAAGGTTCTTAAAATGGCTTAGAGACCAAAAAATCATTGATAGCAAGACTTACAGAAGATTATATAGGCTAGCAAAAGGAGGAGCTTTTGATAGTTTAGCCTCTCTAAAGAGATACCTAAAAGAAAACAATCTCCTACCCCCTGATTTCAAGTAGGTGTAGCATATGGCGAAGAATGCAAGGTACAAAGTTCCAAAGAGAAGGAGAAGAGAAGGTAAAACTAATTACGGTAAACGTTATGAAATGTTGAAGAGCGGGCATATCCGAGCTGTTATAAGGAAAACTAATAAATACATAATCGTTCAATTCGTTTACACGACATTGCTCGGCGATTTCACGTTAGCTGCTGCACATAGTAGAGAACTCGTTAAATTGTTTGGATGGAAAGGAGGTACGAAGAATACACCTGCAGCATTTCTCACAGGTCTATTAGCAGGCTTAAGAGCGAAAAAACTTGGGATAACTTATGCTGTGCCCGATATAGGATTAAATAGACCTACACGAGGTGCAAAAGTATTTGCCGCTATAAGAGGTATAAAAGCCGCTGGTGTAGAAGTCCCATGTTCAGAGGAAGTACTGCCATCCGATGAAAGAATACATGGTGTTGCAATAGCAGAGTATGCTAAGATATTAAGTGAGACTAATCCTGAGAAATATATGAGATTGTTTGGAAACATTATTAGAAACGGATTAGATCCAAGGCGATTACCTGAGCATTTCGAAGAAATTTATAGAAAGATTATCAGTGTCTACAATAATATACCGGAATCTATTGAAGCAAAACAGTTAATAGAAAGTCTTGTTTCAGTACCGAAAGGTGTTTAAGTATGAGTTTAGAGAGTTGGTCTCCTCGTACTAAGGTTGGGCGGCTTGTTAAGGAAGGCAAGATAACGTCTATAGACCAAATTTTTGCTATGAACTTGCCTATCCTAGAACCAGAAATCGTTGATATGCTGTTGCCAGGACTTAAACAAGAGATCCTCGATGTGACATTGGTTCAGAAAATGACTGATGCTGGGAGAATTTCTAAATTTAGAGTTGTTATTGTTGTAGGGAATGAAGATGGTTACGTAGGGCTGGGGATAGGGAAGGCTAGGCAGCTGAGAGCTGCTATAGAGAAAGCATTGATAGACGCTAAACTTAATATTATCCCTGTTAGAAGAGGTTGTGGAAGCTGGTCTTGTAGCTGTAGCCAACCACACTCAGTTCCGTATGTTGTTCAAGGTAAGTCTGGGAGTATTGTTGTAAAATTGATTCCAGCACCTCTAGGTACAGGAATAGTTGCAGGTTCAGTTGCACAGAAAGTTCTATCCCTAGCAGGAGTTAGAGATGTATGGACATGGAGTAAAGGAGAGACGAGAACAACGATAAACTTCGCTAAAGCTGTTTTCGATGCTCTTAAAAATACTAATAAATTCGTAACACCGATTGACTGGACCAAGAAGGCGTGGGGCTAAGATGTCGAAGGTGTATGCAATCATAAGAATTCGTGGAACTGTAGGAGTGCCGTACGATATTGAGTATACATTAAGACTGCTTAGACTTGTAAGGAAATACCACTGCTCATTATACCCAGCAATACCCTCGATCATCGGTATGTTAGAAGTAGTTAAAGACTGGGTTACATGGGGTGAGATCGATTACCCTACATTAGTTGAGTTATTGAGGAAGAGAGGAAGGGTTGTAGGCAACAAACCTCTAACAGATGAATTCATAAAAAAGAGATTAAGTACCAAGCTCGGGATAAATACTATAGAGGAATTAGCGAAAGCAATAATCGAAGGTAAAGTGTTATACCACAAACTCGAAGAATATGGAATAAAACCTGTATTCAGACTTCATCCACCTAAGAAAGGATTTAAAGACAGTATCAAGAAACCTTACAAAGATGGCGGTGAACTAGGTTATAGAGGACCCGCTATAAATGAGTTACTCAAGAGGATGATATAGTATGGTTGTTAGGAGAGAGAAGAAAAGTAGGAAAATGCATGGATATAGAAACCGTGGATGGGGAAGTATAGGTCAGCATAGAAAATCAGGAGCTAGAGGTGGAAGAGGTGCTGCTGGTATGCATAAACATAAATGGTCCTGGGTAATCAAGTATTTCAGAGACTGGTTTGGTAAAAAAGGATTCACACCTAAAGGTCCTGAACATAGAGAGTATTCCAAGGTCATGGACCTCAAACAACTTGACGAATTAGTTTGGAAACTTATACAAGGTAAACAAGCTAAATACGAAGATGGTAAAATAGTTATCAATTTAGCAGA
>Ga0326760_1000880_pt1 | contig 14185 bp, 16 predicted proteins | sample GCREP_S_FD_207668 | JGI IMG/M metagenome (GOLD analysis project Ga0326760, IMG submission 207668) | Hot spring sediment microbial communities from Geyser Creek Basin, Yellowstone National Park, WY, United States - GCR.EP_S | ecosystem: Environmental > Aquatic > Thermal springs > Near-boiling... | reverse complement strand
TATGCATGGGAGCATTGTAGAGGAGCTTACGCTGTTTCCTAGGCTGATACGATGCTCTAGCCATGAATGATCACCTGATGTGTTTTGTGTATTCTGTTCTTCAAGGTCTTGATGCCCAAGTTACTCTCCGTAGTATTAAACGTTCTGGGCTTTAAGCCCTTCCTCCCTCTTCTCATTGGGAGGCTTTCGGGGGGAACGCGAGCTCCCCACATCCATCTGGCGCCGACAATCAAAAGAGGTTTTAGGGGTTTTCTGTATTCATGTACTCCTCGTAATGGCGTTTCACCAGATTCTTCACTGCTATCACGTCTCTATCCTCCTCCAAGCTGCATCTCTGACATTTCATCAACCTGTGCCCGTTCGAACTTAGATCCAGTTCGCTCCCGCATACAGGGCATAGGCTCGAGGTATACGCTGGATCAACGTACTTCACGTTCAATCCATGAAGCTTCGCCTGATATTCTAGTATTTGCTGGAACCTTCTATATGACCAGCGATGTATACGCCCATTCAACCCCTTAGAGCCCTTATCCTCCTCATTAAGGCGCCTGAGATCCTCCATCACGATTACCGTCGCGCCAACTTCCCTGGCCTTATTGATTATTTCCTTAGCCGCCCTATGGTAGATCTCCCTGACCCTATGCCTCTCACGGCCCCTATACTTCTCTAGTAGCCTCGCCCGTAGCCCTCTGCCGCGAATCTTTGACTGAATTCGTCGGCGCTTAAGGAAATAGCGGGTTCGAATAATCCCCTCGTTTGTCTCAAACCTCTCGATGAACTCATCGTTACCATATACGATGGCGTTCTCATTAACGTCGACGGCGATAACTTTGGCATCCGCGCCCACCTCCGGCAACATAACGGCTTGGCGAAAGACAACGTTCAGGTAAAGGTTACCATCATCCCTCAGCACCAGCCACGCCTCACCCGGTTTCATGCCCTTGAACTTATCGTGATATCTTCCGTGAAGCAGCCTCAACGTAACCCATCTCCCTCTATGGGCCGCTATCGAAACTTTCCAACCTTCAACATCAAGTTTGAATAATTGCTTATGTAGCCATATCGCCTGCCCCTTGAATGTCGGCTTCTCCTTATCACACATACCCATCTTCTTCATTTCTATGAAGGACTCGTAAATGCTGGCGGCATACCTGCATGCAGTAAAAATATAATGCGATGGCAACGTTGGATGCCTCTGCCGCAGCTCGCGACACTTCGCATGATACAGGCTAATAAAACTAGCGATCCCATGCAAGTGGGCGTATTCTATGAGCTCATTCACGATCCTCCGATACTCCTTGAACAGGCGGTGTATCTCGGAGATCGCCGCCTCATCAACATCCACGAGATTCACCTTAAACCTCGCGGTAAGCTTTATTTTCTCAACCGGCATCATCGCTCACCCCCGAAGTCCCACCCTCCTTGAAGACATCCACGTAACCAATCATGCCTCCACAATATTATTCTAATACATGCCTGCCCTTATTTCTTGGGGACCTGCCCGAAAGTGGAAAGATTATTATGATGATGTCGAGATGCCGGGTAGCCAGCTAAAAATAGGATTCCATGGCGATAGAGGGTCTCGGAGCAGATATTCATAATACCATTCAGGGAGAGGGGTAGGCTTGTATGCAGGGTCGAGCCGGGCTATGCTATAATCGTTAATGATGCGAGGTGATGGGGATGCGCGTGGAGGTTTCCAAGAGGGTTGGAGGAGCCAGGCTACTATTGAGGAAGCCGTTCCTAGAGCCCATGAATGAGGGGAATATGAGGAGGCTCGCGGGGGAGGTTAAAAGGAGGAGCTTAAGAGGGTTATGAGCGAGTTATACGTATCCGAGATTATAAGGAGGGATATGAAGAGGGCCGGGGCCACGATAGGAGAGGTGGGGAGCGAGGGAGAGGTAAAAATAGATGGATGAGGGGCTCGTTAAGGAGGTTTTGGAAGCCGATGAGGGATCAGATAGCCTGCTGGCCTACAGCTACAACCCTCTTTTCAAAGTTAAATCTATTCCTGATCCTGGGGACCGGACTTCTCTTCGGCTTAGCCTCAATCTTCGGCGTCTGGGACCTGACCTTACCCGCCTTCGTGATTGAGCCGTGGCTCGGCATGTCCACTGAAAGGCTAGAGAACCCTGCATTTAAGGTTTAAGTCGATACGGCTGTGGAGAACAAATTTAAAGTTACTCGTATGTATCATAACGGACCAACTCCTCTAAGCTCTTCTTGGGCCTCGGCCCAGGTCTTTCAGCCGGGTATCCGAGGGTTATCATGGCCACGACCCTCATGTAATCCGGTATCCTGAGGATTCTCTTCACCTCATCCTCGATGAAGTGCCCTATCCAGCATGTTCCAAGGCCTAGGGCCTCCGCAGCTATCACCATGTTCTGGAGTGCTATCGCCACGTCGACGACCGCCCACTTCGCTCTAGAGTCGCCGCATCCGACGATCACTATGGGCGCCTCCTCGATGAACTTATTCCACTCAGAGAAAATTAGCTTCTTCTTCAGCTCCGGGTCTCGGACCACTATGAAGCAGTAGGGCTGGAGATTTCTGGCGCTTGGGGCCTGCCGCCCAGCCTCGAGAACGGACCTGAGAACATCATCCGGCACGGGCCTCCTCTCATACCTCCTAACGCTTCTTCGATTATATATTATCCTCAGAAGCTCTTGTGAGCTCATGCCCCACACCGTCTAAGCGTGTTCATTTCCTTGACTAGGATGCTGATTAGGATTATCCTGTCTCGGGAAAGGTTATGCCCCAGCACTCTCACCATCATGACCATGGGGCTTAGAATAGCGATTTACGGCTTTGGTGAGATTGGTAGGCTGATTGCGCGAGTGGCTCTAAGCAGGGGTCATGAGATAGTCGGAGTCCTAGATATTAATCCGGAGATCCTCGGGAAAGATGTCGGTGAGATCCTCGGCCTCGGCAAGCTTGGCATAAAAATTACTAGAGATGTCGAGGAGGCCGTGAGGAGGTGTGATATAACCTTGCATGCCACGGGGTCCTATCTACCAAAGGTTTATGACCAGATAGCGTCCGTTGTGATGCTCGGCAAGCCCATCATCTCAACATGTGAGACGCTCGCATATCCATATTACAGGTATCCTATCCTCGCCCGCAGGCTGGATGAGCTCGCGAAAACTCACGGCTCGACCATCCTTGGCTCGGGAATAAACCCGGGATTTCTTCTCGACACCTTGGTCATTGTCACCTCGGCCACGGTGCCCGTAATCAGGAGGATAAGGGCTAGGAGGCGTCTAGATGCCTCGAGGAGGAGGAGCTCCTTCAGGAGAAAGATCGGGCTTGGGCTTGAGCCCGGTGGAGTGGCTGATGGGCTGAGGTCCGGGAAATACTCGGGTCACGTGGGATATGCGGAGTCAGTATGCCTGATAGCGGATGCCGCCGGCCTGAATCTCTCCAAAGTTGAAGAGGGCCAGGAACCTGTCATAGCAGATCAGGATGTGAAAGCCGGGAGCATGATTATAGAGGAAGGAAGGGTGAGGGGGGTCAGGGGCTATGGAGCTGGCTATGTTGATGACGTGGAGAGGATTAGGGTTGAGTTTGAGGCGGTTGCCGGCATTCAAGAATATGAGGAGATAATCGTTGAGGGGGAGGAATACTCAGTTACTTGGAGGAGCGATGGAACGCCCGGAGATCTTGGGACGGCATCAGTGATCCTCAGCCTTACTGAGAGGGTTGATCGGCTGCCTTACGGCCTGTTAACCATGGCTGACATAATACCCTTTGGCATCAGGTTCATGGGGCGGCGAAACTCTAATTAAGTCAGCATGTGCTTGAATAACGTCCATGAGTGTGAAGTCGGCCATCTTGGTCGCCAACCCACTAGCCGTGATCGGCTTATCGGATAACGAGGTAATTGCCGCAAAAGCTTATCCAAAGGATCTTGAGACAAGGGCCGAGACCTTCTCAAAGGTGAAGAGGGGAGAGCTTATAGGGGAGGTTAGAGAGGTTGTCTTGAAGCTTGCTTCAAGCGGCTTCAAGAGGTTACTGGTCTCGCCTCCAAGCCTTCTACCCTCTCTCGCTAGGGAATTCGAAGATCTCGAGCTAGGCGAGCTTGATAGACCCATTGATCTCGAGGGCATTTTCGTCAGGAGTGGACTCGCAGGAAGCATCGAGGAGTATCGAAAGGAGGTGAAGAGTGTTCTAGACAGGCTCGTGGAGGAGGAGCTGAAGGAAGCTGTCGCGAGAAGGGATATGATGATAGTCCACGCAGTCCATGTGCTGGAGGATTTAGACAAGCAGATCAACATGGTCTACACGAGGTGCAGGGAATGGTATGGCCTACATTTCCCCGAGCTGGCCGACATTGTGGACGATCTAGAGGACTATCTGATGATCGTGGCCGAAATCGGCGCGAGGAGGAACTTTGATGAGGAGAAACTTGAGAGAATTGTCGGGCCGAAGCTTGCTGCCCAGATCATGGAGAGGGCTAGAAATTCTGTTGGAGCCGACCTCAGCCCTGAGGATGAGGAGAGGGTGAAGGATGTTGCGAGGGAGGGGCTTAGGCTAATCCAGCTCAGGAAGGAGCAGGAAAGGTATATCGAGGAGCTTATGTCGGCTGAAGCCCCGAATCTCTCAGCTGTCGCCGGGCCGATACTAGGGGCGAAGCTCATCTCCATGGCCGGTGGGTTAGAGAAGCTCGCAAGGCTCCCGGCTAGCACAATCCAGGTTCTCGGGGCTGAGAAGGCCCTCTTCAGGTTCTTCAGGACGGGAAGGGGGGCGCCGAAGCATGGCATAATATTCCAGAGCCCCTTGATCCACGGCTCTCCGAAGCATCTCAGGGGGAAGATTGCTAGGGCCCTAGCAGCCACGATAGCGATCGCGGCCAAGATAGACTATTTCACGCGAGAGGATAGGGGCGCTGAGCTCAGGGAGAAGCTTGAGAAGAGGCTCCAAGAGATAAGAGAGAAGTATAAGAAGCCACCGGTGAAGAAGCCCGCGCCTAAAGAGAAACCCAAGAGGCCTGAGAGGCCTAAGAAACCCATGAAGAGGAAGTAGCTGCTTCTCTCATGCTAGGTGATATATTTTAGTTGGCTGGTAGCTGTTGTCTGAATGATCATTGAGTCCCTTCGAGGTAGAGATCTTTTAACTCTTCAGGATCTTGAGCCGGAGGAGATAATGGGCCTAGTAAGGCTCTCGGCCGAGCTGAAGCGTGATAGAAGGCTGTTCTCCGGGAGGCTCTCCGGAAGGAGTATCGCGATGATCTTTGAGAAGCCCTCGACGAGAACTAGGGTTTCCTTGGATGTTGCTGTGAGCGAGCTCGGAGGGAGGCCGATATACCTGAGGTTCGACGAGCTCCAGCTGGGCAGGGGCGAGACTATAGCAGACACGGCCAGGGTGCTCTCGAGATACGTGGATCTTATAACCGCTAGGGTTAGGAGGCATGATGACCTCATTGAGCTGGCTAGATGGGCGGATAAGCCCGTGGTAAACGCCTTGTCGGATCTGGATCACCCGCTCCAGACGCTCGCGGACCTGTTCACGATCTGGGAGAGGTTTGGCAGGATCCAGGGAGTTAAGGTGGCTTGGGTGGGCGATGGCAATAACGTCTGTAACTCGATACTGATAGGTGCGACGAAGCTCGGCGCCCACATCTCAATAGCGTGTCCAAGGGGCTATGAGCCAAATAAGAAGTATCTCGAGTGGGCGATGGAGAACTCGAGGAAGAGCGGATCCAAGGTGGAGGTCGTCGAGGATCCGGAGGAGGCTGTTAAAGACGCTGACGTAGTGATGACAGATGTCTTTGTTAGCATGGGGATGGAGGCTGAGAGGGAGAGGAGGATGCAGGACTTCCTGCCGAGGTACCAGGTCTCCGGAAAGCTCATGAGACTCGCTAAGCCCGGCGCCATCTTCATGCATCCACTCCCGGCTAAGAGGGGCGAGGAGGTCTCGCCTGAGGTGATTGATGGAGAATGGTCAGCAGTTTGGGATCAAGCAGAGAACAGGCTTCACACAGCGAAAGCCGTCCTACTCTCGATCCTCGGATGAGTATGGCTTTGCTGGTATCAAGTGACTCCCATCACAGCTAGCGCCCGTATTCAGCTCCACGAATCCCTCCCTACAGCAGGCGAAGGTTAGGCCGAGACCTCGGCATCCATCCGCAATCATCTTCATGAGCCTGAACCTCATCGGCCTCGGGAGATAGCGACTTCTCCCAATCCGCTCACCCTCCTCGAAATAGAGAGGTCTAAGCTTCTCAGCAGTATCCGGGAAGGCCATTTCAATCCTCGCCCAAGAATCGGGCCTCGGCTTAAACGTGCTAGACGTGACATGAATAGCGCCAGCACCCCTAATCTCCCTCAGGAGATCCATGAGTCCCTCGTCATTCAGGTATGGGATTATCGGGTCTACGCGGACGCCGACCATAATCCCCTCTGAGCTGAGCCTCTCTACGGCATCAAGTCTCCTTGATGGCGGAGGCGCGCCAGGCTCAAGCCTGCGGGCAAGGTCATCATCAAGAGTAGTTATCGTCAGCGTCACCGCGCATCTAAGCCTCCTAAGGAGATCCAGATCCCTGAGAACCAAATCGCTCTTCGTTATAACCAAGATCCTCAAGTTCCTCCCCCGGAACTCTTCTAGACAGCGCCTCGTAAGTTGCATATCCCGCTCCATCGGTGGATAGGGATCAGAACTATTTGACATGGAGATGAGAACATCGTCAGGTAGCCGAGCCACATCATTTCTAACAACCCTTAGAAGATCCCTCTTAGGCCTACACTCATGAAACCTCCTAACATATGATGAGGCATAGCAATAGAGGCAACCATGCTCGCATCCGGTATAGGGGTCAAAGGAGAACTTTGACGGGCATGTGCAAAGTTTACCTCTCCAAGGATCAAAGGGCTTTATGATTCTCGTTCTCACACCCAGCGCACTTAATATCTTCATGTTATGCGGCTAGTTAAATAGCTAGGGCATTGTTTTTAGCATTCTGTGGTTTTAGGTATAAATAATGCTCGGTAGGAAAAACGTTGAAGCTTCTCTTCTAAGGAGCTAGCGGTGAGAGCTTGAGTAATGACGTTGTAATTCCTCAAGCAATTATATGGATAATAAGTGGGACGTGTAATCTCAGGTGCATCCATTGTTATGCGAGTAGGTTTATTGCTGTTAAGGAGCTTAAGCTTGAGGAGAAGCTCAAGTTGATCGATGAGCTTGCTGAATGCGGCGTATCATATATAGGCATAACTGGGGGGGAGCCGCTGATAAACCCAGACCTAGAACAATGTCTCAGGCGAGCACATGACTATGGCATAGAATGTAGCGTTAACACTAATGCACAATGTTTGAATGAGAAAGTTGCCGATATTCTCGGGAGATACGATGCCTACTTGTTTATTAGCATGGATGGATCGCGCAGAGAGATTCATGAGCGCATTAGAGGTCCGGAGACTTGGGATAGGCTAATGAGAGGAATAGAGACCATTGGGAGGGCTGGCCTCAGCTTCTCGACCGTTATGACGATAAATAGCTTGAATTATCTGGATGCTGCAGGATATGTTGAGCTAGCTGAGAGGCTTGGAGCCGATGATGCTTGTATGATCCCTGTTATGCCTGTTGGAAGGGCTAACCGGGAGATTGCGCCGAGTACGAGCCAGCTCATCACGGCGTTAAAGTCGGCTGAGTCCGCTGCGAAGAGCATTGGATACTGGATCAATGTCTGGTGTTATGTCCCCGGAAAGCTGATCATAGATCCCAGATACATCTCCACATGGGCCGACTGTAGAAGGGGCAGAGTTGTCGATATAGATCCCGCCGGAAACCTCCTCCTCTGCGATATCCTAGACATAAGGCTCAGTAATGTGAAAAGGGGATTCAGGCAGGCAATCGGGGAATATTTCCAGAGCAAGGAGGTGAACGAGGCGATGAATCCGAGGCTTAGAGAGCCCTGCAAATCATGCAGTATAAGAGAGTCATGCATGGGAGGATGCTATGCCAGATCATACATTATGTTTAAGAGCTTTGATGGGCCTGACCCATACTGCCCACGCGCCAACATGGATCTACATGACTTCAGCTTCTCGACTATTATGACGATAAAATAGCTTGAATTATTTCGTCGGATACATATAGCTGATACCTCAATACATCGGGGTCTCCACGCTCCTAGTTAAGTAGCCTCACCCTTTCCCTCTCATACCTCCTCAGTATAGAGATGACCTCTCCAGAGTCCTATACCTCGTCATCTCACATGTCTGGAGAGGGGCTGCCTTTATTCGTTGAGGAGACGCGGTCAACGTTAAACAGATATGGCCTGAAGAATTCTAAAAGACTTAGCCAGATGTATGTGAAATGGAGGAGGCAGGTAAGACACTATATAGATGCAAAGGTAAGGCAGGCCATGGAGTGGCTTTATGGCGTCGGGGGTTTCCACAATCAAGGTCGGCTACCCGAAGAACATCGCGCAGGAGAAAGGCAACTTTAATAACAATAATGTTTGGACGTATGGATACCTGTTGAGGAGCATTTTCGAAGTCGCAGAAGAATATGGGATGGACGTGGTTTATGTGGATGAGGTATATCTTCGTTGAGGTATCCATTGCATGGTGATGGATGCGGCATTAGGATCAGCAGGGATTGTTCAAGTGCACGACGATGAACAAGGTATTCAATGCAGACCTCGCAGCGGCATACAACATACTGATGACGCCAGTAACCCCAAGTCCCGGAAGGGGTAGGGGTAATGGCCGGAGACCCGGCCCCGGGCTGAACCCTTAAGAAAGAGGGGATGTAGCCCAAACCTCCCTACTTAGAATAGGGAGGAGGTCAGAAAAGTAATTGGTCAGGCTTAGAAGAGTTGAACTGGTCCTTGAAAAATGGACTATGTTGCTGGCTTAATTCGATGTTGAGAGAGCGCTATGATGCACCTTTATCGTCCTCGTTTTCTAACTTGCTTGATCCTGTATCCGGCTTCGGCTCGGACATTTTCCTCTCGACAGGCCTTATTATTATCGAGCCATTTCCATAGTCTATTTCTACTAGGTCGCCCTCCTTTATCCCGAGTCGCGCTGCTGCATCGCTTGGTATCGTGACCCTTCTCCCCGAGAGTATCTTCTGGATTTTCTTCTCCCCGTTACCCTCTTCTGCTGCCTCAGGTGATCTGGGTTTCTTGGCTAGTCTTCTAGATAGTACCGCGTATATCCCTAAGCCTGCCGCGACTGCTGCTGTCTGGGCAAATAGGATGTTCTTTGTTAGCGAGCTCTCGCCTAGGGTTGCCTCATAGATCCTGTTAAGGGAGCTGTAGTCCTCCTCTAGGTCAGCGAGCTTCTGCCTTAGCTGGGCTGCCTCGGCTATTAGTGCATCATGTCTAGTCCTAAGATCCTCATGTCTAGTCTTCAGATCTTCGTACATTGACTTATACGTCCTGAGCTCGGATAATGTTGACTCATAATCCCTGAGAAGGGAGCTATACTGCTCCTCCAGCTTGTTGAACTGTCTCGTGAGGGAGTCGTAGAGCGCCCTCATTCTCTCCAAGTCTATGAGCGTTAATTGATGCTTATCACTTAACGACTCGTAAGATTTCTGCAGCTTCAAGTAGTCTTCCTGAAGTCTCTGATAATCATCTTTCAGATTCTGGTATGATTCCTTCAAAGATAGATAGTTGGCTAAAAGTCGGCTGTAGTCGTCTTTGAGTTTGCTTAGCTCCTGGCTCTTTTGATCCAGCTCCTTCTCGAGCGCGCTTATCTTGCTCTCCAGATCAGAGACCTTGCTCCGCAGGGTGCTCACCTGAGCCTCCAGCTCAGCATATGTTTCAGTCCTCACAACAGACATGTAAAACTCGTGCGAGAGCCTTCTACTGTCATTATAGTAAAACTCTATCTTGGCTCTCAAATACGGGTCAACAGGCCTCGCCCTCGGAAGACATACGGATATCGATTTTGATATTGTAGAGGAAACATCGAGAGTGTCAGCACTTATGATCGTGTCACTGTAAAGAGTTCTAACACCCGAGTTCTCATGATAGAATATGGAAAGTGAAACTCTGAGGTCCGTTAGAGTTTTATGAGCCTTCATCCAGAAATTTATCGTGAAGCATGTGCTTGTCTTAACCTCAACCGGGTAATCAAGCCTATACTCTAGGTCGTTTTCAACTGTTGAGAAGCCTTGGGCTGACAGAGGTATAATAAGTGAGGCTATCAAGACCATTAGGGAGATTAACCAGATGAGTCTAATGGGCCTCATGGCCATACCCCTAATATTAAAATGAGGAAGATCCGGGTAATAAGCTGCTCCATACATGGGTGATACAGGCTGGATGTAGCAGTATGTAGCGCCGGAGGGGAGGGTCATGGGTATAAGGGAGTCGGAGAGGATGGTATATTAGGTGGACGGGCTCGTTAAAATAAAAATGGGATGATCTTTTTACACGATCACTGTTTTTATGCCAAGTATTTTACAGGCCTCGGCTATTGGTTCGACATAATCCCCGTGAATTAGGCTTGCGTGATGCACGAATCCCTCCTCTATTAGTGCTCTGTAGAGCCTGTCTAGGTCGGGGACTTTCACCCAGACCCAGCTCCCCCTGAAATCCGCCTCCTCCTTAAGTGCTTCTCCACGGGTTATAAGCATCTTGAATTCTCCCCGGTACTCGACGAGCCTACATATTGTTACCGGCCCTGGCTTAAGCCTGAATTCTGCGGTGCCATAGGATCTTTCAACTCCCACATCCCGATACATGATGCTATGGTATCTTAGGGCTGCTGGGCATCCGGTGCAGACAAGCCCTGGCGGGGCATTTCCACAATGCCATGCTAAGAAGACGTTTGGATCTTTCGGGTGCTGAATGGTCCAATCTATGAAGTGCGGTGGAGTGGTTTCTAGAGATGCCTCGTATTGGACTAACATCGTGAGAGCCCCATAGATATCAACCTCGCAAGAGCTCATTATGCCGGACTGGGTAAGCCTTCCCATTACGAAGCATGGGCTTATGCCATAGTATCTCTGGATTTCTGTCCAGCATCTGATACCCATACCTGAGAGCCTCCGATCCTTGGCAAGCCTTCTTAAGACCACCTCCAGCTTCGCCATTTTCAGCAGCGCCTCATGGGGTACTTGGGAGACGTTTATCATGCGCCGCATATCCTCGAGGACATTCTTCACCTCAGGGTCATCATCCTTCAGGGCCCTAGCCTCCTCGATGACGCCAAAAAGAGACTCATGTATTACCCTCTGCTTGAATCTCCTAACCATCTCGGCCTCATTGAAAGTGACGGTCTCGAACCTCTCAGGCCTTGGGCCCACGAGCCCAATTCTAGCTCCCATGAATCTACTTACTATAGCCGCGGCCCTAGCGAACGTCTCAACCCTCTTCTTGAAACCATCCTCCTCCGGGAAGAAGAGACCTAGGAAGATGAAGGGTATCATCCTGCGATAGAGACCCGATGCGAGGGACAGGGTTCCGCAGAAGGAGTCTGATCTCCTAAAGCCTCCCGGCAGAATCTCGGGCTCCTTAGTCCCGAAGACCGCGATCGGATATCCCCTGAACTCCTCGGCCACCCTCACACCAGCGAGCTCATCCCCGAACGTCATGGTCCCTATTAACAGTCCATCAACCTTCTCGCGCCTAAACAACTCTATCACCTTTTCAGCGTCCTCATCATCCCATACTAGACCCATCTTTGTCAAATCCTCGCTAGGATAAACTAGCTGGATGCCAGGAATTCTTGAGACGCTTTCAACAACCCTACGCCTTATCTCAACACCCCACTTCTCATCAAAGGGATATCTATGTAGAGGGACAAAACCAAGCTTAACAGTTCTCATCAAATGATAATACAGATCCCGGTTGCTTAAATAAGTTTCACAGGCTATGGTTTTACCCCAAAACTGCCAAAGCCATGTTTCACAAGCGCGTTATAAGCCTCCAAGGCGATCCTCTTCAACTTTCTAACCGCTTCCTCTACGTCACTTTGTCCAAATGTACTTGTCCCCGCGACAAACACATTTGCCCCAGCATACACTATTGAGGAGATATTATTGAAATCAACACCACCATCAACAGCTATATCTTTCTGCAGCCCCTGCTTAATCATAAGGCTCCTCAGACTTCTGATCTTATCAACCATTTCTGGGATAAATTCCTGCCCCCCAAATCCGGGCTCAACCGTCATTAATAGAATTATGTCTGCGTATCTTAAGACATACTTTATGGCCGAGAGTGGTGTGGCGGGATTCAGGGCAATACCCACGCCAACACCCCTCCCTCTGAGATGGTCTATCAGCCGAAGCGGGTAACGACAGGCTTCAATGTGGAATATTACAACATCACCGCCAGCGCTTATCACGGGCTCTACAACATCTTCAGGCTTCTCAACCATTAGATGCGCGATGAAGGGAAGGCTTGACTCGCTTCTTAAGGCTTTAATTATCATCGGGCCGAAGCTTATGTTGGGAACGAAGTGTCCATCCATGATATCGAAGTGGAGCATGTCAGCCCCACCCTTCTCAGCTTTTCTCACCTCCTCCTCGAGCTTCCTAAAATCGGCGGAAAGGATGGAGGGGACTATCTTTGGAGGGGGAACTGGAAAGGTGTTACGCCTCAAGGTCATATAACTTAGCCTAAGGGTTGATAATAGCTCTTCTTCAAGCTTACATAAAAACGAGGAGAAAAAGACGGGGGAAATGAAGGAATTAGCGGCTTTAGAATATCGTTCTCTCAGTTTTCGCATCGAAGATATGGAGCTTATCCATCAGTAATCCGACCCAGACTTTCCCCCCGATCGGAGGAAGCCTTGTCGTTACGGGTGTTATCGCCTTGAGGAGATATTCTCCAGCCTTCAGGTCTACGACATAGCTAGATCCCATGGGCTCAACCACATAGACATCCGCTTGAAACACGGAGTCCGGGGCCCGCTCAATTGATAGCGTCATATATTCAGGCCTGAATCCTATCACGACCTTATCGCTTGTCGCACCTTCCTTGACAAGCTTGGCCAAGTCCTGTGGAAGTGGGAGCTCGAATACCCCGGCATCAAGTATTATCCGCGAATCCCTCTCTACTATCGTTGCGTCGACGAAGTTCATGGGCGGGCTGCCAAGGAAGCCTGCGACGAATATGTTTGCAGGCTTCTCATAGACCACATGTGGCTCATCATATTGGAGTATCTTGCCTTTATCCATCACCGCGATTCTGTCTCCCATGGCCATGGCCTCGGCCTGATCGTGTGTCACGTAGATCGTAGTTATTCCAAGATCCTTCTGGAGCTTCTTGAGTTCAGCCCTCATGTAGACTCTCAGCTTAGCGTCTAAGTTACTTAGGGGCTCGTCCATAAGCCATACCTGCGGGTTCCTCACGAGTGCTCTTCCCAATGCTACTCGCTGCTGCTGGCCTCCACTAAGCTGTCTCGGCTTCCTATCCAATAGATCCTCGATCCTGAGAAGCCGGGCAACCTCCTTAACCCTCTTATCAATCTCATCCTTCGGATATTTCCTCATCTTTAATGGGAAGGCGAGGTTATCATATACGGTCATGTGCGGGTACAGGGCGTAGCTCTGGAATACCATAGCTATATCCCTATCCTTCGGCGGGAGATCATTCACGAGCCTATCCCCTATGTAGATCTCCCCCTCATCAGGTGTCTCAAGCCCTGCGATGCACCTGAGAGTTGTTGTCTTCCCACATCCCGATGGTCCCAGCAGGATCACGAACTCGCCATCCCTCACATCAAAACTAACACCATCAACAGCAATAGTCTTCTTGTCAAAGATTTTGCGAAGCCCGACAACCCTTACACCAGCCAAATAGTCTAACCCCCTGAATATTTGCGAGAACACGTGATATATAAGCATGATTCTAGGAACTTTAGCGAAGGAGAATAAGCAGCAATTTACCGGTTCACAGTTATGTGATTAAATCCTTTCGATGCTTTGAGTAGATTAATTTCCGCCCGTGTTATCGGATGATAAAAGCTTAACGTATATATAATTGTGATACGAACTCTAGAAGCTGGAGGGAGGATTTTGAGGATAGGAGTTTTAACTGGTGGAGGGGATTGTCCGGGGCTTAACTCAGTTATCCAAGCTATTGTCTTGAGGGCGGCTCATTACGGCTTCGAGGTCTGGGGTATCGAGGATGGATATAAGGGGTTGATTGAGGGGAGGGCTAGGCCGCTGAGGAAGGAAGATGTAAAGGGCATACATTTCATCGGCGGCACTATTCTGGGGA
>Ga0326760_1000879_pt1 | contig 14195 bp, 15 predicted proteins | sample GCREP_S_FD_207668 | JGI IMG/M metagenome (GOLD analysis project Ga0326760, IMG submission 207668) | Hot spring sediment microbial communities from Geyser Creek Basin, Yellowstone National Park, WY, United States - GCR.EP_S | ecosystem: Environmental > Aquatic > Thermal springs > Near-boiling... | reverse complement strand
TCCTTAGAGGAGATTTAACCTTCTCCCCCGACACAATATCGGATTGGTCGGTTATGTTAAGCTCCGGTCCCTACACCCTTAACCCCGGCGATTCCGCCACATTCCACATAAGGTTGTTTTACTCCACGACTCCAAATTGCCCGGTGCTAACTTTCTCCGAGGAAAACATCGTAAAACTTGGATCCTCAAAGGTTGAGATTTACGATATAAGCGGTAGGAGGGTTTCAAAGGTAAAGAAGAAAGGGGTTTATTTCGTAAGGGAGGGGAGAGGATTTAGGAAGGTAATATTGAGGTAAATTTCGCTTCCCTTAGCGCTTTCGCCGGTATAGGCGATAGGGTTTTGGGGTAGCTTAGGTGGGGGGTTGAATTTTGGGGGGTTTGGTGAAATGGGAAGCAAGGATGAAATTGGCTTCAAAATAGGCGCATCCGCAAAAGATTTCGTCGCCGGAATGAACCTAATGGGTGGGGTGAGCCTTCAGCCCATCCCTATCGCGGTAGGATTAGGCGTGGATTACTACGCTGGAACGCAGAAGTATGAGGGTGTTTGAGGATACTTTTGAAGTTAAGAGCTTTCCCTCCCCATGCTCAAGGGCTATTTTGGTTTTTATCCCGCTTACGCCTTTTATTCGGTGAAAGGAAAGGGGGAACCAGATACAGCGAGGATAGACTTTAAAGGTTTGGCATTCGGTGGATTCACGGGTCTAGGTGGTGGGATATTCTTTGATTACGGTCCAAGCTTTAAAGGGGATGTATATATTAACAAGGTATTCCATTATGGGATAAACTTAGGTTTGCTCGTATCCTTGGGGGTTTTTGAGTAAATTTCAAGTTTAGAATATCCCCCTTATGAACTTGACGGATGTCCTTGTAATAATTACGGTTGGTGCGCCCCTTTTTGGATTCCTAATAAACGGACTTTTCGGCAGATCCCTCGGAAAACTTGCGGGCTGGATAGCGGTCCTAATGCTTGCCATCTCAACGATAACTGGTGGAACTTTGGCATATCAAACCCTCTTCAACCACCTCGTGGTTGAAAGGGACTTTTACACTTGGATGTTTGCGGGCGAGCTGAATATAACCGTTGGATACCTCCTTGACCCCCTTACCGGTGTTATGCTCTTTGTCGTCACCTTCGTCTCCCTATGGATCCACCTATACTCCATAGGTTATATGGAGAAGGATGAAGGTTATTGGAGGTACTTCGCCTATCTCAACATGTTTGTTTTCTTTATGTTAATTTTGGTTTTGGGGAACTCCTTCCCTTTAACTTTCGTGGGTTGGGAGGGTGTAGGACTTGCCTCATATTTGCTTATAGGTTTTTGGTACTTTAGGGATGCGCCAAGAAATGCGGGTTTGAAAGCTTTTGTGGTGAACAGGGTGGGGGATGCGGGTTTCCTCTTGGGTATGTTCCTTATCTTCTCCCTTTTTGGAACCCTTAAGTATTCCGAGGTTCATAAGTTCGTCTTGGAAAACAAGGAGGTTCTCGCTATCCCGTTGGGTATAGCGGCCCTTTTGTTCTTCTTCGCCGCCACGGGTAAATCAGCACAAATTCCCCTTTACGTCTGGCTACCCGACGCCATGGAGGGTCCAACGCCGGTATCCGCCCTAATACACGCCGCAACGATGGTAACCGCGGGCGTATATTTGATTGGTAGGACCTCCTTCCTTTACACTTCCGTCCATGATGTCCCCGTATTTTTTGGACTTTCCGCCCCTCAAACCGTGGCACTAATAGGCGCCCTAACCGCCTTCTTCTCCGCAACCATGGCCCTTGTGAATAACGATCTAAAGAGGATATTGGCATTTTCAACTATATCCCAGCTCGGTTATATGTTCTCCGCTTCCGGTATGCTCGGTTATTCCGCGGGGGTCTTTCACCTATACACCCACGCCTTCTTTAAAGCCCTATTATTCTTATCCGCAGGTTCGGTTATGCACGCCTTACACGATGTCCTTGATATTCAGAGGATGGGTGGCTTATTTAAAAAGCTACCGTATACGGGACTTTTTATGCTAATAGGGGGCCTTGCCCTTGCGGGGATCCCACCCTTCGCTGGATTCTTCAGCAAAGATGAGATTTTAATAGCAACCCAAGAGTTCCCCTTTGTATTCTGGCTTTTAGTTATCACCGCCTTTCTAACGGCATTTTATACCTTCAGGATGTTCTTTATGGTGTTTTTGGGAAAACCTAGGGATCATCACCTTTACGAGCACGCGCATGAAAGCCCCTCCGTGATGCTAATACCTATGGGTATCCTCGCCATAGGTTCTATACTTGCGGGTTTTATAGGTTTGGGAGGGGAGAAAAGCCTTTGGGCGAAAATTTTGGAGGGAACCTTCGTCCTACCCGAACACTTCCACATATCCCACTCCTCCCTGCCCATGCTCCTCGGCTTAAGCGCGGGAATTCTGGGAATAGCCTTAGCCTACATTATGTACGTCCTTTCACCCAATCTCCCCGTTATATTGGCAAAAACCTTCAGGCCCATATACCTCGTCCTTTACAACAGGTATTGGGTTGACGAGATTTATAACTTCATCTTCGTAAAGGGTCTGAACTTCATTTCAAAGTGGGTTCTCTTCCTTTTGGTTGATAGGATCCTGATAGATGGGATCATAAACGCTTTGGCTTGGCTCTCTTACGGTATCGGCCTATTCTTTACCAAACTTCAAACATCCTCCGTTCGCACCTACGCCCTTTGGATAATATTGGGAGCCCTGTTTATCTTCGGTATAATCTCCCTTGGGTAGATGGGGAAAGTTTATAACCTTTGAGGGGATAGATGGAAGCGGAAAGAGTACTTTAATATCCGCAATAAAGGAAAGGCTTTTAAAGAGGGGGATCAAAGAGGAAAAGATCTTAATTACAAAGGAGCCGGGGGGTACAGATTTTGCCGAGCTTTTGAGGGATGTTTTGGCAAAAAAGGTTGATAGGGAACCCTTAGCGGAACTCTTTGCCCTCCTTTCCGCAAGGTACGACCATACGAAAAGAAAGATTATTCCCGCGTTGAGGGAAGGGAAAATCGTAATTTGCGACAGGTACTCGGATTCAACCTTCGCTTATCAGGTTTTCGGTAAGGGTTTGGAGTACTATCTCGTTACACACCTTAACAAGATCGCCTCATTGAAGCTAAAACCCGACTTAACGATATTGATAGATTTAGATCCAAAAATAGCCCTTGAAAGGTTGAAAGATAAAAGGGACCATTACGAAAGCCTGGGTCTGGAATTCTTTGAAAGGGTTAGGTATGGATATCTGGCTTTGGCAAAGAGGGCAAAGAAGAGGATAAAGGTTATTGACGGAAGTAGATCCTTTGAGGATGTTTTAAACGACGCTTGGTTTTACGTTGAAAGTTTGATCTTTGGGGAAGAATGAGAATATTAATAGCATCCGGAGGTACGGGTGGGCATATAGCACCCGCTTTAGCCTTTAGGGAGGAATTAAGGAGGAGAAATATTCCCAACGAACTTTTGCTTGGGGGTTTAAAGGTAAGATTCCCGGCAGATGATCATGCTGAGTTTTCCGCTGGGGAATTGAACCTTAGTGGTATCCCAAAGATAGTTAAGGGGATTTTTCAAACCTTTGATGCGGTAAATAACGCGGATGTGGTTGTTGGGTTCGGGGGATACCCCCAATTTCCCCCCATCCTTAACGCGATTTTAAACAACAAAAGTATATACCTCTTTGAGCCCGACGCCCTTCCGGGAAAGTCCAACAAATTCCTTTCCCCCTTTGCCCAAAGAGTCTTTTGCGCGTTTAGGGAAGCAACAAAATATTTTAAAAACGGTATATTCGTTGGAATACCCGTAAGGAAACTCCCCATTATCAAAAAGGAGGAGGCTATGAAGATCCTAAAAATTGAAACATCCTTACCCGTGGTGGGAATAATAGGGGGGAGTCAGGGTTCAGAGTTCCTAAATGGGATCGCGAGGTTTTTGGTAAACACGGGAAAATTTTTCGTCTTGGCGGTGGTGGGGAAAAGGGGGGAAAATGAGGAAGGGAAAAATTACAAATTTGTAAAGTTCTTTGAGGATATATCCTTGTTTTATTGCTCATCGGATGTGCTGATCTCAAGGGCGGGTATGTCCTCAATAGGTGAGATAGCATATTTCAAAAAACCAGCCCTTTTAATACCTTACCCTTATGCAGGTGGGCATCAGGTTTTCAATGCTTTGGATATTTACAATTTTGGAGGTGCGGAGATGCTTTTGGAAAACGATGCGAGGGGTGATACAGTTTTAGAAATTCTTGAAAAACTTCTTGCAAATTCCGAAAAATACAAGAAAAAACTTGAGGAGTACTACCTTCCAGATGCGGAGAGGGTTATAGCGGATTATATCCTTACTTGACCACCCCTATTATCCCGCATGCTATCCTATCACCCGCGTTTCCCGCGGGTTGGCTCATATAATCGTCGTGTTGCATATGGATAATAACGGACCTTCCAAGGATGGAATAAGGAGAGGGTATTAAGGTGAAAGCCTTCGTTTCGTATGTGAATTCCGCGACTCCGTTTTTATCCGTGGTTATATTTGGGAGGTCTCCCGAATGGTGATTTCTTCCCGTGTTTCCCAGAAAAATAAGGATCAAAATGCCCACCCGAAGCACTTGGAGACGAGCAATCTCCAAATTCGTGAATATGTATCGCATAAGTCTTTTCCTTCCCAAGCCCCTCGATCCTACCCTTCAAAACCACCCTCATATCCGAAAGCTGATAAAACCAAAGTTCCCCCACTATCTTTTTCTTAAACTTCATTAAAGTATCTGCGGATGATCATCTATAGCCCCGTTAAAATATCCAGGATGCGCATAACAAAGGTTTATACAAAGTTTGGAGACGGTGGGAAGACGTATTTGGCGGATGGGACGGTGGTTTCCAAATCCCATCCCCTCGTTTCATCTTACGGTGAGGTTGATGAGATAAATTCCTTTTTGGGACTCTTGAGGGCGGAACTTTCCCCCGAACTGAAGGAATTAGACGGCCTGTTAAGGGAAATACAAAACGACATGTTTAAGTTGGGGGCGGACCTTGCAACCCCCCTAAGTGCAAAGTTCCAAGTAAATAGGGTATCGGAAAATGATGTAAAAAAACTTGAGGAACTTATAGATTATTACAATTCGCATTTAAAACCCCTTGAGGAATTCATATTACCTTCGGGATGTAAAGAATCCGCGCTTTTCCATGTATGCAGGACGATTTGCAGAAGGGCGGAGAGGGAACTCGTTAGGGCTATGGAAAGCGGGATTGAAATAAACATAAATGTCCAAATATACCTTAACAGGCTTTCCGACCTATTCTTTGTCCTCGCAAGGTGGTGCAATTACAAGAAGGGTATAAAGGAGGAGGGTGCAAGTTTCAAGTGATCTCGTAAACGTTTGCCTTTAAAACCTTAAATCCCAGTTCCTTATCGTAAGTAAAGTTTGGTATTGGCACCTCAAGGGTTATATCCCTCAAATTCCTGTCGTACATATACTTCCAAATTCCCAAAAGGAACTTATCCTCAGGGACAGTGTTAAGAAGGGCGAAAAGCTTCCCGTCCCCCTCTATTAGAACGGTATAACCTATGTTTTCCTTTCCTTCCCACATTCCTATTATCCTTACCTTTTCCCTACAAGCGGATAAAACGGATTTTATGGCGAACTCCCTGTGAGGCGAAAGCTTGTAAGAGCGGTTTATCACTTTATCAAAGCTCTCAAAACCTTCAACCTTAACATTTAAATTAAGTTTCCTCTCCATTCCGTCAAAAGCCCTTATAAATTCGTAAGATTTCAGCCTGTAAAGGTGCTCAAGGGGATCCCCCTTAAGCTTCGCGTATTTTATGCTAACCGTTGAAATTACCCTTCCAACATCCAAAAGGGCGGAAACGGTTGGAGAATCCTCCCTTATGGGACCAACAAAGATCTTCTTGTAATCTCTCTTTATGCCTTCAAGGAAGGATCTTATTCCAGCGGTCCTGTATTTTGGCAAAATTACGAATTCGGAGTAAGGGGCAAATATTGGGTCAAATACCGGAACTATAAGGGTCTCCCTTGTGGGATAATAGGAGGCAGAAATATACCCCACGGGTTTCTCGTTGATAATTGCCCAGTATATAGGTTCTCCACCGCTGTATTCCGCGGATAAGATCGCCCATTTCGGGTGGGCGAATATTGTTCCGATCTTTGCCTCCTCATATATCCTCTCCCAATCCTCCAGTACCTCAAAGGGTTCAACCTTCTCAAGTGTCATACCCTGAGATAACACGATATAATTTTAAGGTTGAAGGTCCCCCTAAAGTGGAACCCTTGCTTTGAATCTTTTCAAAATCTCCCAATCCGTCAAATCAAACCCTAAGGGAGTTATTGAAACATATCCGTTCCTAACCGCGTGTATATCCGAACCGGGGGGCATTCTGAATATGGGTTTTCCCTCTATTCTGAAGAGGTTTTCCCCCTCCACCTTTACCGGAGCCTGATAAACCCTACTTCCCAAAAACGTCCACCTAAAACCCTTTATCTCATCAAAAGGTATTGAGGGTATATTAACGGAAAGGAGCCTGAACCCTTCAAGCTCTATGAACTTCCCTATTAATATCCTAGCCACCTCCCTCGCGGTCTCCCACATCATTTTTTCCGACCTTTCAAGGGAAAAGGCTATAGCCCTAAATCCGTACATGGCTCCTTCCCTAGCCGCCGCGACGGTTCCTGAATAAAAGACATCTTCGGATAAATTATATCCCGCGTTTATCCCACTTAAAACTATATGGGGTTGATTTGGTAAGATACCAAAGAGGCCTATTAGAACCGCATCCGCGGGCGAACCATCCACCGCATATCTTCTTGGTCCAAACTTATAAACCCTAATATCCCTTCCTATGCTTATCCTGTGGCTTGATGCACTTTGCTCCTCTAAAGGCGCTACCGTCCAAACCTCGCCAAACTCTCCCGCCACCTCCTCCAAAACCCTCAAACCCTCCGCCTCTATCCCATCGTCGTTTGAAACCAATATTATGGGCATTCGTTGGGAATTCTAATGTTGCAAATTTCCAACTTTAAAATACACGGAATTTATGAGAGCGGAAGAGTGCCCCTGTGGAAGCGGAAAACCATTTAAAAAATGCTGTTACGAAAATCAGAAGAAAACTTTGGAGGTATTCCAGGCTTTGAAGGATATGGACCTTCCCACGACAACGGGTATAACCAAGTATTTAGAAGGTGTTAAAGGGGAAAATTACCCTACCTTCCACAACAGGGTTCTGGAAAGCGCGAAAAAAGGGAAGTTTGAGATCCTTGAGATATACGAATATTACAAGGATTTGGGTTTTAAGGATATAAGGGGGGAAAGGTATTGGACAATTTACGAATTTACCCCCCTTGAAAAAAGGCCCTTTTTCACATTTGAGCTTGATAATTTAAAGTTTGCCCTACCTTCCCCTTTTGTTGCCAGAAGCCTTGATGAAAGGCTTGCGGTTCTGGATGCAAAAGATGAAACGGAATTTTATGAAAGGCTTAAAACCGTAAAAAATCCAAGTTTATCCCTTGAAGGTTATACTATGAAAGATTACACCATTATGGTTCCGCTATCCGCAATAAGGAGCTTTGATAACTTCCTTCAAAAAACTCAAAAAATAACCCTAAAGGATGGGGCGAAGGGCTATATCCTATACATCTCAGATTCCGAGCACAGGGTTTTCCCTAGAACCCTACCCTCACCCAGGTTCTCTTTTTCCGAAGCTCTCGGGGTATACACCGTGGTCCTTATAGAGGGGAATTATTTCTTGACCTCGTATTCCCAAAGCTGGGCTAGGGCGGAGGCAAATTACCAAAACCTGAAGAGATGGGTTATATCGGAAAAATACATAATTTACCATAGCGGGGAAAATGAACCCAAGGAAGCAAATTACAATGAGATAGCGGAATTTTACTCAAGGGTGGATGAATACGAGGTTGACGGGAAGGCGCTTGGAAGGTGGAGGGAGGAAGATAAAAAGTTTTACCTTGAGGTTATCAAAACCTTTGCTTTTGTTGAAGCCCAGCTTTCAAAATGGAGGGCCATTTCCTACCCTTACAAAAATCTATTGAGGTATGATCAGGGAAGTTGAAGAGATTTTGAGGAACTCAAAGAAGGGGGTAATGACGGTTTCCCAGATAGCGAGGATTTTGGGGGTGAGCAAAAAGAAGGTAAAATCCTCTTTGAGCGTTCTTATAAGGGGGGGGAAGGTTATAAGATACGGGAGGGGTTATGCTCTGATTGAAAGGATTGGGAAAAAGCTCACGGGTAGACTTGAGTTGAAGAGGGGGGGTTTTGGGTTTGTGATAACCGACGAAGGGGATGTTTTTGTTCCAAGTTGGGCGCTAAAGGACGCGGAGGATGGGGATATAGTTGAGGTGGTTGTTTTGCCGAAAAGAGGGGAGGGTAGGGTTGTAAGGGTGGTTGAAAGGGCGAGGATATTTTTTGTTGGGAAATACTTGGGTAGGGGTAAGGTGGAGGTGGAAGATTCAAGGGCAGGTATTGTGGATGCGAAGATAAAGAATGGGATTAAGGTGAAAAAGGGGGATATTGTTCTCGTAAAGAGAAGTGGGAAAAATTGGAGGATAGTTGAGGTAAGACCCGACGATTACGATATTATTATTAAAACCTTTAACCTTCCCAAGGAGTTCCCAAGGGAAGTTTTGGAAGAGGCTGAAAACCTTGAGTATGTAGAGGATGAAAGGGTGGATCTAACCGATGAATTTACCATAACCATAGACCCAAGAACCGCAAAGGATTACGACGATGCAATTTACGTGGAGAGATACGAGAAAGGGTGGATCTTAAAGGTGCATATAGCGGACGTATCCTATTGGGTAAAGAAAGGTAGTCATATGGATATGGAGGCTTTCAAGAGGGGGAATAGCGTATACCTAATAGAGAAGGTTATCCCGATGCTCCCCCATGTTCTTTCCGACAACCTTGCCTCCCTATTGCCTGGACAGCCAAAACTAACCTTTACGGTTGAAGTTAAGATAACGAGGGATGGGAAAATTTTAACAAACACCGCAAGATTTTACAAGAGCAAGATATTTTCTTGGGCGAGGCTAACTTACGAGGATGCCCAAAGGATTTTAGATGACTCTTTACCGGAGGACAGGGAGACGGTTATATACAAAGGCGCCTTGGGGGCGGTGAAAAGGGTTTTGAAGGAAGCGAGCAATTTGGCGGAGGTTCTAAGGGCAAAAAGGGAAGAGAGGGGAAGCATAGATTTTGATCTACCCGAAGCGGAATTCCTTATGGATGACGGAAAGGTCCTTATGGTTTCGCCTAAAGAAAGGCTATGGACGCACAAAATAATTGAAGAACTTATGATAACAGCAAACACTTTGGTAGCCCAGTACTTCACAAAAAACAAGATACCAACCCTGTACAGGATACACCCCAACCCAAAGGAGAAGAAAATAAAGGAGTTTATACAGCTCGTTGAGAAACTCTTAGGAAGATCATTCAAAAATAGGAAGATTACGCCGAAGTTTTTAAGCGATATTCTAAAGGAATTTTCCGGAAGGCCCGAGGAGAACCTAATAAATTATCTGCTTTTGAGGAGTATGGCGAAGGCAGTTTATTCCCCGAAAAACGTAGGACATTTCGGCTTGGCCCTTAAGGATTACCTACACTTTACATCCCCAATTAGGAGGTACGCGGACCTCGTTGTCCACAGACAACTTTGGGCATCCCTAAAAGGGGATAAGCTTCCCTACACTTACAAAGAACTTGAAAATATAGGGAAACACCTTTCGGAGATGGAAAGGTTAGCGGAGGAGGCGGAGTGGGAGCTTTGGAAATTAAAGATATGCGAGTTTATGGAAAAGAAGTTGGGGGAAGAGTTTGAGGGGATAGTCACGGGAATATCCGAAGAAGCCATATTTGTCCAAATAACCCAACACCTCGCGGAAGGATACATACCCATAAGATCCATTAAAAACTATAGGGTCGTACCCCTACCGAAAGAATACTCCGCTATGCTCTTCAAGAAAAACAAAACCGAAAGGATAACCTTGGGGGATAGGGTCCTTGTGAGGGTTAGAAGTGTCGATAAGTACGCAAAGGACATAACCCTTGAATTCCTAAAAATCCTTTAACCGAGATTATAATAACCGCTTTATGAAGGTTTCCGCTCTAAAAAGTCTAGATGATGGGGAGGCGGTGGATATAAAGGTGGTCGTGATGGTAAGGAAGGATAGGAACAGGTACAAGGTTTTTGATAGAACGGGGGAAATATGGATGGAAAGTTCGCAAGAGCTTGAGGAGGGAGAGGTATATAGGGTGAGGGGGGTGTATAAGGGGGGAGTAGTTTTCGCGGAGGAGGTTGAAAGGATAGAAAACCCCAATTGGGAGGAGTTTTTACCCGTTTCAGGTACTATAGAAGAGGATGAAAAAAGGTTTTGGGCTTTGATTGAGAAGATAGAGGATCCTACCCTCAGATCCTTTGCCAAAGCCCTATTTGAGCCAATATGGGAGAGCTTCAAAAAGGGAGTAGCGGCAAAAAACTATCACCACGCGTATATCGGCGGGCTATTACAACATAGCGCGAACGTTGGAGAAATTGCTTATAACCTCGCGAGGTTTTATAACCTTAAAACCGACATAGTCCTTTTGGGGGCCATTCTGCACGATATAGGGAAGGTTTGGGAATTTGATATCTTCCCAAAATTTGAACACAACAGCTATTACTCAAAACTTGGGCATATATTCCTTGGGGCGCATTACGTAAGGGAAAAAGCGAGGGAGTTTAATATACCAAAGGAGATCGCAGACGAAATAGTGCATATAATACTTTCCCATCATGGTGAATACGTAAGAGGTTCTCCCGTCTTACCCAAAACCCCAGAAGCTATGCTCGTTCACCTCGTTGATAACCTTGATGCCCAGATGAACCATATACTAATGAAAAATGAAAAGGATAGGTAGGTGGTTCGTATTAAACGGTGAGAAATTCTACTTTGTTAAGGTTGGCGGGGAGTTTAATGTCTTTTACAACGGCAAGGTTTATAAGCTGGGGAAAGATAGAAAAATTAAAGAGGTGGAGGAAGAAAGGAGGGATGAGATAAAGTCTCCAATAACGGGAAAGGTGGTATCAATAAAGGTACAAGAGGGTCAAAGGGTTAAGAAGGGCGATGCTTTGGCGGTAATTTCCGCTATGAAGATGGAGATAATTTTATCATCAGCCGATGATGCGATCGTGGAAAGGGTTTTTAAGAAAGAGGGCGAGCTCGTAAATAAAGACGAGATCGTTATAAAGCTTTCCTTCCTTGAAAAAGGTTGAGGTTTTAGCATACGAAAATCTTTTCAAAATAAAGGCGGAAGGTTCCTTAGAAGGGAAGTTTAGAGTTTTGGAGGAAATTTCTGGATTCTATTCCGAATTTCAAAAAACTTGGGAAATTTGCGCCTACGAGGGAAATAGAAATATTTTCTTTCCGAAGAGAGGAATGCTTGAGCTGAGAAGGGATGCGGACGAATGGGTTGTTTCCTCGATCCTAGGAAGGAGCATAAGAAACCTGTTTGCACCGTATGTAAAGAATTACCTTATCCTTCACGGTGGGGCGGTGGAAAGGGAGGGAAAGGCGATCCTTTTCCTAGGCGGTCATGCATCGGGAAAAAGCACCATTGTTTCTGGATTTTGTAAGAATTCTTGGAATTACCTTTCGGAGGATATGATCATTATTTCCCTAAGGGACTTCAAGGTTTACCCTTCCCCACCCGTAAGTAATAAGTTGAGGGAATTCAAGGTGGGAAGAATTTCGGAGATTTCCGCCATATATATGATAAAGTTCGTCGGGGGAGATCGAACCAGGATAGAAAATGTTGAAATTTATGAGGTTTTCCTTTACATAACCCAAAACTCCGTCAATCCCCAGGTTTTTGATGCTAAGGTTCTCTCCGAAATTTCAAGGATCCTAAGGACCGTCCCCCTATATAGAACCTTCCACGCATCTTGGGAAGACGTTTTTAATCACCTTTCAAAGACCTCATAAACTTTCCCATCCACCACCAATACCCCCTTATCTTTCCATATCATCATCTTCCCAAAGGAACCCATTGATACGGAATAAACCGTATCAACCCTCTCGGGTTCCCCAAAAACTTTTATAACATCCTCTTCGCTCATACCCCATCTTACCGTACCATCCAATACCGACCTTTCCCTATAAAGGTCTATCAGCCTCTCGTAATCCCCCCTGTAAGATCCCGCCATTATCACGGGTTCCAAAGCCTTTGTTATGTACTCAAGGGAATCGAGACTGTTTATCTTTTCCATCTTCGCCAAAGCCGATTTTAATATCTGTTTGTATGAGAATATGGAATTCGTCCAATTCTCATCAAACTTCCCAAAATCGTACAAAAACGCGATTACCCCCTTCAACCCCTGCGCGGACTCTATAAGGGAATCTATAGGCATATCCCGGTAGTTTAGGCTTAAGGCTATTCTTAATGCAAGGTCCAAGATCTTATAGGATGTGGGGTCAAGGGAAGCTTTCTTTCTGAAACTTGGAGAAGATAAGCTATCCCCTATCTCCCTCAAAACGGAAACGGGTTCTTTCTCCGATCTTTTCTCCCAGCCCTCCAAAAGGGTTTGTCCCGAACAACCAAATAGGAAAATAAGGATCCACCACTTCCTCATATTTCCCTAGATTTCCTTATCCTACCCTCAACGCTCGGCTTTACCACCTTCTTATGTCTCAGATACTCCTCCAAAACATCGGAGATCCTCCTGCCCGTATCCCTTATATTTCTCATAGTCTTGAAGACCACGTACTCCCCACCCCCGTTTATCAGGTAATCCGTTGATACGAGTATATACGTTGAATCCTCATGGAAGGGCTTTCCATCAAGCTCAAGGATCTTCACCTTGGCAAATTTGAACTTGTATGTCTTGGTATCTATGCTGTCCAAAGTTATTGAATCCCTCAAAACCACCTTTACGCTATCCTCAAATAGCCTATCGTTGTTGTAGAGCATCTTTAACCCGGAAACGTTGAATATCGCGTGATGCCCGTTAAAACCGATCCCCAAAATTTTCAAAAGGTCCCTACCCTTCACTTCTCCATACATAACAACATTCGGAAAAGGAACAGCTTTATAAACGTCCTTCCTCGTGATATTCCCCATCTTAAAGTTCGCCCTAATTCCCCCAGCGTTATACAGCGCAATTACCAGATGATCCTTCTCCCCAAGTTTCTCCATCACGTACCACCTCATTGCATCCGATATTATATTCCCCATAGAACTCTCTATGAAACCTCCCCTGTTGAATTCCCCCTCGCTTCTCGCCACAACCTCCCCGTATATCCTCTCAATCTCCCTTTCGTATATCGTAAGAACCGAATCCACGAAGGGATCCGAGGGAACCCTCTCCGCGGTAAGGGTTATAATCTTACCCTTAATATCCACGATCTTCTTTAATTTTTTGTTATAAAGGATCTCAACCACCCCGAGGTTTGACATATGCGAGAAAGCCTGAACTATTGCAGTGGAATTTATCCTTGAAAACTTGGGTTTATAAAGCCCCGTATGGCTATGCCCACCAACTATAAGGTCTATCCCCCTTACGCTATCCGCGTTTCTAAGATCGTGGTTGTATCCGGAATGCGATAAGGCAATTACTATATCCGGTTTTTCCTTTTCCCTGAGCTTAGGGACAAACTCCTTAACGAAGGAATACTCCCATTTAACATCAAGGTCTGGCATATTCTTTGGTGGCACCATCCCCTTAAGCCAATGCGTTATCGTACCGAATATTGCTATCCTTACCCCCATAGTATCCAAGACGATATAAGGTTTTGCGAAGGATGGGGGGTTGCCCAAAGTATCAACCAGATTGGCGGATACTAAGGGAAACTTCGCCCACTTTGCCAAAGAATCCAAAACATCCCTACCGAAGTCAAAATCGTGGTTCCCAACCGCCGCCGCGGTCACACCTATATGGTTCATTATCTCTATGTAAAGCTTTCCTTTCGTGAGTTCTCCCAATAGGTCCCCTTGAAACATATCCCCAGCATCCAAAACCAATACTAAAGCGTTTTCCTTTTTCGCCCTTTCCCTGTACTTCTTAACCATATAAGCTAATGCCCTCGCGTTTGAAAGTAAAGGTGGGAATTCCGGATCAAGCCAGAAAGCCTCGTTATAACCCAAATGTCCGTGGGCATCGTTCCAATGCAAAACGTATATCTTCAAATAATC
>Ga0326760_1000877_pt1 | contig 14231 bp, 16 predicted proteins | sample GCREP_S_FD_207668 | JGI IMG/M metagenome (GOLD analysis project Ga0326760, IMG submission 207668) | Hot spring sediment microbial communities from Geyser Creek Basin, Yellowstone National Park, WY, United States - GCR.EP_S | ecosystem: Environmental > Aquatic > Thermal springs > Near-boiling... | reverse complement strand
TAGAGCTACCCGGTTACGGTGAGAGGCACACCCCGGTCGTACTAGGTGAGAGTGAGGACGAGAACCTCCTCGGTGTCGTAACTCTGGAGATATTCGGGTTGATGCTAGACCCGTTCAAGAGGGTGCTCAGACCCATAAGGGCCTTGATGAAGTAGGTGTGGCCGCACCAAGCCGGGGTCCCCACACGCTATGCCTTGGATGTGTAGCCGAGCACCCCAAAGCAGCGGCCCGTCTAGTCCTCTACCCTCACAACGTATATGTTGTCCTCGTTTTCGAGTACTACGACCGTTACCCGACTACCGGGTGTGTAGTTGGCCGACCCTACTGCGGCCATGACCCTCGTAAGCCTCTGGTCTACTACGAGTAGCTCACCCCTGTGCCACCCAGGGCCTACGACCACGGCCCTAACCCTCTCGCCGACCCTATACGGGGTGTCGAGCTTGGGCCTCCTCTCCATACCTATCTCCTCGGGCTCTACTATGAGTCTGTAGCCCGTCTCCTCCTCCAGCCTCCTCAACCAGCTGTAGAAGGTCCTCCAGGACCACGGCCGGACCCCGGGTACCTTCCTGCCGTACTTGTGGACCTCGTACTTCTGGATCAGGACCCCCGTGGGCCACCCACTCCTAGAGCCAGCGCCGTGCCTCCTAGCCCACTCTATCAGGGACTTCACCTCAGCCTCGTTCCACCCGGGTACTACTACGGGGGTTAGGACTACGTCCATCCCCGTGTTCCTGAGGATCCACTCAGCTACCCCGAGGACCCTCTGGGGGTCGTACCACGAGGCCCCGGCCAGCCTAGCCGCCAGCTCCCTAGATACGGCGTCCACGCTTAGGTTAACCCTATCCAGACCGGCCTCCCAGAGTCTGAGGGCTAGCTCCTCGGTTAGACCCCCACCGTGGGTCTCCAGGGCTACCCTACTAACAAGGCCGCTCCCCTTGACCAGCTCGATCAGCCTAGGTAGCTTGGGGTGGGTTAAGGGCTCACCAACACCGTCTAGGAGTACCTCGACGCCACCCCCCTTAAGCTTGGCTACCTCGATAACCCACCTAGCCAGCCACTCAACCTCGACGAGGAACTCGGACTGCCTAGTCCTACTAGCGGGACCCGCATCAACGCTGCAGAACACGCAGCTATGGTAGCAGAGGGTACTAGGCCTTACCTGGATGACGTTAGTCCCCCTATCCAGAACCCCGAAGGCTACGTGCCCTACGAGCGGTAGGGGCTCACCCAGCTCGTAGACCTGCCTACCGTGGAAGACCCCCAACCTCCTAACACCACCCAAAACACCCTCAAGCATCTCCAGTCCTCCGCACTCCAGCAACACCTGGGGTAGGGAGCTTATAGCTCAGCTAAAGTACCCTCAAGATTACTCTAAGAGCTCGGTTTGTATGTTGGTATTTACGTTTCTTTGTCAATGAGATGCGGAATAGATAGGACTAGCTCTCGAAATTAGCCTAGCCATTACTGAAAACTGAACTCTACCTACTTGACTATATCTCCGGTATACTTATCAACAATTCATTTGAGAGACGTTAGCTAAAGCTACTCCCACTATTGAGAACCGCCATAAGCGTAACATCTTTGCTGAACTTCGCTACTTACGAGAACTTATAAAAAAGCCTTCCGCCTTGGAAAACTAAACGCGATAGCGGCGGAACGAAAGTAAAAGTTAGATTAGAAAAGTATATAAACTATGCACCTAAAGTTACTCTGGTGTAACTATGCAAAGCTTAACCAGTTACGCTATTGTGGTCTGTATAATGCTAGTAGCACTAGTGCTCTATGTAGTATATAGCGTAAGAGAGCTTAAGCGCGAAGAAATTAAAGGGGTGAGGAAGTAGTATGATCGCGGCTGCCATTCTTATAATATACGTCGTTCTCTGCATGGTTATAGGTATAATAACATCGAAGTATGTTAAGACCCTAGAGGATTTCGTAGTCGCCGGAAGGAGAATGGGTCCTTGGATTGTAGCATTCGCTTTCAACACAACAGCTCTAAGCGGCTGGCTCTACCTAGGGGTTGGCGGCTGGGTCTATAGAGAAGCTTTCCAAGCGGCTTGGACCCTCTGGGGTAGTGGTCTCTTTGCAATAATAGCCTCCTATGCCATCTTAGGAACCTTGGTTAGGAGATTCTCGAAGACTACGGGGTCTCTAACCATCCCTGACATGTTGGAGGTACGGTACTACGACCAGAGAACGCATATACTGCGTTACATATCAGCAGCAATAATATTTATATCTACTATAATTTATATAGGAGCTTTAGAAGCCCAACTTGCTACGGCCTTCCGATATGTACTTGGAATGGGGAAGCTGGAATCAACGATATTGGGTACCGCTGTGATAGTAATATATTGCCTCCTCGGTGGTATGTTAGCTGCTGTCTGGACGGATATCCTCCAGGGCGCTATGATGGCCGCGATAAGCATAACCCTCCTTCCGCTAGCCTTCTATGCTACTGGAGGGCTGAAGCTATTTGAAGGAGTAGATAGAATAGCGGCACAAGATCCTCGCTTCGTGCTCTCACCGTGGGCTTCGCCTAGCGTAGTACTCTACGGTATAAGCTTAATACTCTTCGCATCCATACTGTCCTACATGGGACAACCACAACTATTAAACAGGTTTATGATAGCTAAGAGCGACCCCGTAATTAGGAAGGCTTCAATAATTTCCGCAGTTCTCCAAGTAATTTTGTGGATAGGAGTCTTCACCTGCGGTCTCGCCGCTAGAGTTATATGGCCTTCTCCAGACGTACTCCCTGAAAGGAGTACCGAACTTGCATTACCGTTCCTCATAGAGACCTACCTAGGACCAGCAGTTGCTGGACTCTACTGGGGGGCTGTACTAGCAGCAATGATGTCAACAGCGGATGCCCTAATGATTATGGCCGTGTCCTCGATAGCCAACGACGTGTACCGGAAGGTACTACGTCCCCAGGCAACAGAGAGGGAGGTACTAACATTAAGCAGAATCCTAACGGTAATAGTGGGGGTTCTAGGCATAATAATAGCGTTCCAACCCTTACTTCTACTGTGGAGCGCCTGGCTCGGATGGTCAGGGCTCGCTGTGTTCGTAGTTCCTATATTAATGGGGCTCTACTGGAAGAGGGGTACTAGGGAGGGGGCCATATGTTCGTTGGTGGTATCCTTCATAGTTGGGATGCTGTGGTTTGCTCTCGGACTACATAGGTATGTCCACATAGCTATGCCCTCACTACTTTCGGGGTTCGCAGTATACGTTTTAGTAAGCTACTTAACTAAAGAGCCTCCTAAGGAGGTACAGGAGCTAGTTGAAAAAGTTAGGAAGGGGGTCGGGGTTTAGAGTTCATTAGCTTTTTCGTTCTTAAATTCTTTGCTGAACCTCCCCTTTTAGAGGGGACTACATGAGGGTTTGGGACCATCCCATATTGGGGCCCTTGAAGAAAACTAGGGAAGTTACATTCTATTTCTGCCGTAACGGTAAATGTGAGGAAATCAAAGCATTTGAGTGGGATACCGTAGCCTCAGCTCTTCTCGCAGCTGGTTATAAAATCTTTAGGTATAGCGATAAGTACCATGAGCCTAGGTCGGTTTTCTGCGCTATAGGGCTTTGTAACTCCTGCATAATGGTAGTTGACGGTCGGCCTAATGTTAGAACGTGTATAACTCCCATAAGAAACGGGATGAAGGTCGAGGTGCCTCAGTAGTGGAGGTAGAGTATGATGTAGTTGTAGTCGGTTCGGGACCAGCCGGTTTATCGGCGGCAGCTGAAGTTCTTAGAAGGGGTTTTAGAAGAGTGCTGGTAGTAGACGAGAACCCTCTACCAGGGGGGCAGCTCTTTAAACAGATACATAAGTTCTTCGGCTCTAAGGAGCACTATGCGGGAGTGAGAGGGTTTAGAATAGGAGAGGTCTTGCTAAATGAAGTCGAGAAGCTAGGTGGAACTATATTACTAAGAACAAGCGTTATAGGGGCTTCCTACGAGGGCGAAATCAAGGCTCTGTGGTTAAGTAATCCGGAGAGAGGGGTAGGCAAGGTCCGTACGAGGAAGGTTATCGTGGCTACAGGTGCTAAGGAGAACGTCATAGCCTTCCCCGGCTGGACGTTGCCAGGGGTTATGGGAGCTGGGGCAGTTCAAACTCTTGTAAACATCTACAGGGTGTTACCCGGTAGGAGAGTACTTATGGTGGGTTCAGGTAACGTAGGGCTTATAGTGTCGTACCAGTTATTACAAGCAGGAGCTGAGGTCGTAGCTGTAGTTGAAATACTACCCAAAATAGGGGGGTGGGCTGTTCACGCAGCAAAGATCCTGAGAATGGGAGTTCCCATAATGTTATCAACAACAATTAAGGAGGTAAGAGGGAAGGAGTGGGTAGAAAAAGCAGTTGTCTGGCACGTGGGTAGGGATGGTAAACCCGTTGCCGGTTCTGAGGTAGAGTTTGACGTAGATCTAGTGTGCCTAGCTGTGGGATTAAGTCCTAACGTAGAGCTCACTAGACTGCTTGGTTGTGAACACATATACCTAAGAGCTCTTGGGGGTTGGACTCCGCTACACGATGAGAGGATGGAGACCTCCTTAAAGGGAGTATACGTCTGCGGGGATGTCGCAGGGGTGGAGGAGGCTAGTGTAGCTATAGAGGAAGGTAAGCTAGCAGGTATAGGTGCCTCATGTGAGTTACTTAGTAGGGAGGAGTTCAACACCTTAGTTGAGGAATCCTGGCGGAGGTTAGACGAGCTGAGGAGCGGGCCATTTGGCGAACCGAGGAAGGAGGCGAAGAGGTTGATCCTTAGGGAGTTTAAGCGGAGGGTGAGAGATAAGAGAATCGGTGAATAGTGATGAGCTCCGAGAAACCTGTCGGGGTAAACGTTATAGGAGTGCCTACTGATGAGGAGTTCTGGAAATGTCCCGGAGTACCGTCCCTAGAGAGAATGAAGAAGGGGCCTGTAGCTGTAATAGAGTGCTTCCAGGAAATTCCATGTAACGTTTGTGAGATGGCTTGCCCGCGCGGGGCGATTAAGGTAGGACACCCCATAATAAACCTACCGATTCTCGACGAGAATAGGTGCGTAGGTTGCAAACTATGTATACCGGTCTGCCCCGGGCTAGCTATATTCGTAGTAGACCTAAGTTCCGATGAGGCTAAAGTGTCCTTACCGTATGAGATGCTGCCGGTACCCAAGGTCGGGGAGGAGGTCGAGGTTCTCGATAGGTGGGGGAGGTCCCTTACTAAAGGTAGGGTTGTCGAGGTTCTATATGCTGATAGGTTCGATAAAACCTTCGTAATCACGGTAAGTCTACCTAAGGAGTACGCTCTGTACGCCAGGAACATAAGGGTGGTCAAGCGTGGAGAAAGGTAAAGTTATTATATGTCGTTGTGAGGAGGTTACTGAAGAGGAGATCAGGGAGGCTATACGTAGAGGAGCCCGTAGCCTGAGAGAGGTCAAGAGGGTCACTAGGGCTGGAGCAGGGCTTTGCCAGGGAAAGACATGTTCCCTACTTATAGCCAGGATCCTTGCCGAAGTGACCGGTAAGGACATATCGGAAGTAGAGCTCGATAGGCCTAGACCTCCTCTACGCCCTGTAGAGCTCGGCTCGTTCCTTAAAGAATTTAAGCCGTGAGACGCGATAAACGCATGAGGGGGCCGTATGATAATTAAGGGAGGTAGACCCCTATATGGAGACTTTATCGGAATCTTAATGCTTAACACCAGGTTCCCGAGGATTCCGGGAGACCACGGCCACTTCAGCACCTTCAACTTTCCCGTACGCCATAAGATAGTGAAAGCGGCTACTGTGGATCGAGTTGCTGTAAGAACAGACGAAAGCCTACTGCCAGAGTTCATTAAGGCGGCTCAGGAGCTGGAGGAGGAAGGAGCTAAGGCCATAACAACCAGTTGCGGCTTCCTAGCACTCTTCCAGCCTGAACTGGCAAGAGCCGTAAGAGTCCCCGTATTCACGTCAAGCCTACTTCTAATACCTCTTGTACACGTCATGGTTGGAGGTAGGAAAATCGCTGTAATAACCGCAAACTCCAAAAACCTAACAAAGGAGCACCTCAGGAAGGCTGGCGTAGACCCCTCAATCCCCCTCGTAATAAAGGGTCTGGAGGATAAGAGGGAGTTCTCTAGGGTGATCCTAGGAGACAGCCCGGAGGGTGATTTCCGGAAGATACGCGAGGAAGTAGCCGAGGCCGCTATGGAGCTTAAGGAGGAGCACCCCGACATTGCTGCTGTAGTCCTAGAATGCACCAACTTACCACCTTACGCTAAGCTAATCCAAGATATTCTAGGAGTGCCCGTATTTGATATCGTGGTCTTTGCTAACATGGTTTACAACGCAATAGCACGAAGGGAGTTCGTGTGAGCCTTATGGAACGTGAGGTGAAAGCTGAGGTCGTAGTTATCGGTGGGGGGGTCATCGGCGCGGCAATAGCTTACTACCTCTCGAAAAGGGGTATCGATACTGTTCTGTTAGAGAAGAGGGGGCTACTTCTAGGAACCTCCGGAGCTTGCGACGGGTTTTTCGCGGTTCAATCCAAGAGGCCGGGACTTCTCCTAAAGCTAGCACTGGAAAGCGTTAAGGAGGTGGAGAGGCTTTCAAAGGAGTTACCCCTGCCTATATACTATAGGAGGTGTGGGGGCCTTATACTAATAGAGAATCGCTACGAGATGAAACTTATGGAGGATTTCGTATCTAGGCAAAGGGAGGCGGGTCTTGAGGTTAGGATCATAAGCACGGAAGGGGCGAAGAAGTTCTGTCCATTACTTGCAGACGATTTAGAGGGGGCAACGTACTCGCCCCTCGACGGCCAGATACACCCACACTACCTAACCCTCGCCCTTCTGGAGGGCTTTAAGGCCTCCGGCGGGAGGGTTATGCTCAGGAGTGAGGCTACTGAGATAGTTACGGAAAACAAACGCGTTAAGGAGGTTCGTACAAGCACTGGTGTGAGTATTAGAGCGGACTTCGTAGTATGCGCCGCAGGAGTGGAGTCCTCGAAGATAGGGGAGAGACTTGGTATAAAGCTACCGGTTATACCTAAGAGGGGGCAGATTCTAGTTACAGAGAAGTTCCCGCCATTGATACGCACTATACTATTCGATGCTAAGTACATCCTAGTAAAGCTTTACCCCGAGGTTCTGAAAGACGTAAGTGAGGAGGTAAGGAGGCTGGGTGTAGGGTTGATAGTAGAGCAGACAGAACATGGCAATCTACTTCTAGGAAGTACGAGAGAGTTAGTAGGCTATGATGATAGCGTAAGCTTTGAGGCTATGTTAGCTATAGCTAGGAACACCTTAAGATACCTACCAGGATTACGTAAAGTCAACATCATACGTGCATTTGCAGGGCTAAGACCCTCAACTCCAGATGGCTATCCAATCATAGGACCCGTTGAAGGTATAGAGGGGCTCATAATAGCTACAGGACACGAAGGAGATGGTATAGCACTGGCCCCGATTACTGGAAGACTCGTAAGCGAGTTAATTTCCGAGGGCAAAACGTCGATAGATATAGGACCCCTACTTCCCTCTCGCTTTACTTAAGCTCATTTTATTTCTGAGGTTGATATAGATTGTTCGAAATCCAAGTAACTTAGAATCCGAACTTTACACAACAATGTTCTGATGGAGATTTTAAAAAGCATTCTCAGAGTTTTAGGTGGTGAAAACGGTGAAAATAGCCGTATTGGGTGGAGGACACGGAGGCTTCACCATGGCTGCAGACCTTTCCATGGCCGGGCATGAGGTTAATCTTTACGAGTTGCCGGAGTTCGCGAATAACCTTAAGCCCGTCCTTGAGAGAGGAGGTATTAATGTTGTAGCTCGTAAGTTTCCAGCAGGTGAGGAGCTTCAGCTTCCAGGCGGGGGCGGGAGCGGCTTCGCTAAAATAACTGGTAAAGTAACAGCAAGTATTAAGGAGGCCCTCGAGGGAGTAGACCTAGTAATGCTCGTTGTTCCAGCCTTTGGGAGGGAGAGGTTCGCGAAGGAGATGGCACCTCACCTTAGGGACGGTCAAGTACTCGTAGTATGGCCTGCTTACTTCGGGGCCCTCGTGGTGGCTAAAACTCTAAGAGAAGCTGGGTGTAAGAAGGATGTTATCGTAGCTGAGACTGAGAGCCTAATCTACCTAACCAAGAAGAGGGGTCCTGCCGAGGTTTTAGTGCAGGGAGTAAAGGCCAAGTTAGATGTTGCAGCATTTCCGGCTGCGAGAACAGATGAGGTTGTAAAGGTTTTACAGGAGGTGTTCCCGAGATCAAGGATAGTTAAGGCTAAAAACGTGCTCCAGACCACGCTAACGAACGTGAACCTAGTACTACATCCCCCGAGTACGTTACTAAACCTACCTAAAGTTGAGAGGGCTCTCTTCCCATACTACGAGGACGTAGGTGGGCCTAGCTGGAGAGCTTACGACGTAACTCCCGCGATGGCCAGGGTGATGGAGGCTGTAGATAGAGAGATCGTATCTATTGGCGAGCAATTGGGATTGAAGTTGCCCGGCCTAAAGGAGACCCTTAGAGCCTTCTACGGGGCGTTGGGGAGGGACCTTTACGAGACCGTACTCAACTGCTACGCCTACCAGCTACAGCTAGCTCCGACCTCCATAGAGCATAGGTTCATTACGGAAGACGTTCCCTACGGCCTAGTTCCAGTATCTCACCTAGCAGATCAGGTAGGTGTGCCCACTCCTGTAATAAAAGCACTAATAACTATAGCATGTGCTGCTACAGGTAGGGACTTCTGGAAGGAGGGACTCACAATGGAGAAGTTAGGGTTGGCAGGGAGAACCACTAAGGAAATAGTAGAGTACGTGGAGAAGGGAATATTAACCACAGGATAAAGCCCTGGGGGTTAGCATTGAAGGGTTCCCGCGTACTTCTGGAAATGCTGAGAGAGTATGAAGTAGAACACGTTTTCGGGCTTCCCGGGGAGACTACTCTACCTCTCTACGTAGAACTATTTGATGCTGAGAGACCCAAGCACGTGATGCTCAGGGATGAGAGGAGCGCCTGCTTCGCTGCCGATGCCTACGGTAGGGTCTCCTACAGACCCGGGGTCTGCGAGGCCCCTAGTGTGGGCTCGACCCACGTCATACCGGCTGTTGCCGAGGCCTACTACTCGAGTACGCCCCTGGTGGTGGTAACCACCGACGTACCCCTACACCTCCATAGGAGGAACATGCTTACAGCTGTAGACCAGACCTCGCTGTTCATGGGTATAACCAAGGAGACCATGACCGTAACCAAGGCATCTGAGATCCCCCACGTCGTTAGGAGGGCCTTTAGGTTAGCTACAACCGGTAGGCCCGGACCAGTCCACATCAGGCTACCGGTGGACGTTCTGGAGGAGGACGTACCTAGGCCCGACATCTACGCCCAGAGGGAGTTCTCCAGGTACCCGGGGCACAGGTTCGTAGCAGACCCCGAGAGGGTTGGGGAGGCCCTCAAGCTACTGTACAGGGCTGAGAGGCCGGTCATAGTCTGCGGTCAGGGGGCCCTCTACTCCCAGGCCTGGGACGAGCTCGTAGAGCTAGCCGAGCTCCTGGCGATACCCGTCGGTTCTACGATATCGGGTAAGGGCTGCTTCCCGGAGACCCACCCGCTCTCGATAGGTGTGGTAGGGGCTAGGGGTGGTACTAGCTTCTCCAACAAAGTACTTAGGGAGGCCGACCTAGTGTTCTACGTAGGCTGTAACACCGACTACGCAGCTACGGATGGCTGGACCCTACCCTCACCCGAGGAGGGTAAGACCGTAATCCACCTAGACATAAGTGAGGCTGAGGTGGGGAACAACTACCCAACCCAGGTAACGCTAGTGGGGGACGCTAAGGCTACGCTGAGGCTCATGCTGAGCACGGTCGACGCGGGTATTAGGAGGGACTGGAGGGATGTCCCGAGGGTTAGGGAGCTGATTAGGGAGTCCGAGGAGTTCTGGAGTAGTCTAGCAACCCACATGGACTCCCCGGAGAGACCTATAAACCCCCTCAGGTTCGTGAAGACCCTCTCGAATAGCGTACCCCCAGACCACGTCATAGCCGCGGACCCCGGTGTAGGGGCTATATACGTAGCAGCGTTCTACAGGGTCAGGAGGCCGGGTAGGACCGTACTATTCAACTACTCCCTAGGTGCTCTAGGCTTCGCACTGCCAGCAGTAGTAGGGGTTAGGTTCGCTAGACCTGAGAGCTACGCAGTAGCCCTAGTAGGTGACGGTAGCTTCGGCTTCACAGCCGGGGAGCTGGAGACCGTGAGTAGGGTGGGCGGTAGGATCGCAGTCATACTCTTCAACAACCAGAGCTTTGGGTGGATAAGGGCCTCGATATACCTCAAGTACGGACCTAGGTACCTCTCAACCGACTTCAAACCGGTGGACTACGTTAAGATAGCCGAGGGGTTTGGGCTAACCGCTTACAGAGCTGAGGAACCTGGGGAACTAGAGAAAGCCCTTCGCGAGGTATTCAAGCTGGGTGAACCAGCCTTCGTAGAGGTAGTGGTAGAGCCTGAGGATAGGTTCGTACCGCCAGTCCCCTCGTGGATTAAGAGAGCTAGGGAGCTTGGACTAAGGCACGTCTACTAGACGGTTGAGAGCCCTACTTTTAAAACCTTACTTTTAACTACTCGACGTAGACCACTCAGTAAGCTTTTAAACTCTGTAACACTGTAACTCTGTAGGTGTGTAGCATGAGTGACGACTTTAGGAGGGAGCTCGACGAGCTGATCGAGAAGCTTAGGAGGGAGCTCGATGAGGTTGGTAGGAAGGTTGAGGAGTACCTGGAGAGGGGGGAGGTTAGTAAGGCCTACAGGGTCTGGAGGGATAGTGCCCTAGACTCCCTCAAGGCCCTTAGGAGCGCCCTGGATAGAATCGGGGAGAGCTTTAAGGAGGTTAAGATGGGTGAGGAGGAGTTGCGGAAGCTCGCCTCTGAGTTGAGGGACCGTATCCGGGAGGTTGTAGATAGGATCGAGGAGATCGGGGAGAGGATTAGGAGGGCTAGGGGTGGTAGGGGGTTCTCAATATGGATCTGGGGGCCTCCGCTCGATGAGTTAGTCCGCGGTGTGGACCTAACCATCGATAGAGTTCTGAAGGTTACTGAGGAGCTGGTCAGGGGCGCTGAGAGGGCTGTGGAGGACATGGGGAGGAGGATTACCCAGGTAGTCTCGGTTAGGATTAGGGGTAGGGACCTCGAGGTCATAGATAAGCTGGTAGACGCGGGTATATTTAGGAGCAGGAGCGAGGCCGTAGCGTTCTTCACTAGGAAGGGTATCGAGGCCAGTAGGGAGTGGATTGAGAAGGCCCTGGAGCAGGCTAAGAGGATTAAGGAGATCCAAGAGTCCCTTAGGAAGGAGATCGAGGAGGGTGGGGAGGAGTAGCTCAGAGGCCCTGGTTCAACCTCCTATCCAGTTCCTCTAGGAACGTCTCCAGTAGCTCCTTCCTAACCCTAGCTCCAGCCGCCTGCGGGTGGCCTCCCCCGCTTATACCGAGGACCCTGCTGAGTTCCCTGAGGATCCTGTTCAGGTCTACACCGGGCTCAGCCCTCAGACTCATTACGTAGGTATCCCTCCTCTCCTCGATAGCTACCCCAACCCTACCACCTCCGTAGACTCTAGCGTATGTCGCGGCCCTCCCAACACTCCCCGGTGGGTTAACTACGTAGGAGACCCTACCCAACCTCCGCACGTTCCCCCTAACCCAGATCCTCAGGTTCTCGTCCTCGAAGGCCTGCCTCAGGGCCCTCTCCACCAGCTCCGCCATAGTACTCGGGAGGGAGTTCCTGGATAGGTGCTCAACGACCCTCCTCTTGAAGTCGTGGTCCCTCCTAGACCCCTCGAGCCCCTGGACTAGTATACCTGCCTCTAGGTACACGGACCTCCTATCCCACCTGAGGAGCTCCTGCCTAACCCACGGGGTCTCGTCTAGGTAGTCACCTATAGCTCCGTAGAGGGCTACCCTAGAGTACTCCGGGTCCAGCCCCAGGGTGCTCAAGTACCTGAACGCTAGCTCCGAGGTCGAGCAGCAGGTGTCGTGGACCCACATAACACGCCCCGGGGGTTTAAAGCCCTCCGGAGGTGGGTGGTGGTCTACGTAGGTAACGCTGGCCCTCCCGGCTAGCTCCCCCAGTAGGGGTACTACATCAGCTACGCGTAGCTCGTCTAGGGCTATGTCCGCGATAACCACGCAGTCGGAGTCCTCGGTGTACTCCCTCAGGTCCTGGTAGAGGCCTACCGGATGTGAGAAGACCACCCGAACCTCTCTTTTATTACCCTCTAGGAAGGCCTTGAAGAGGGATGCACTAGCCACACCATCGCTATCCCCGTGGGCTACTATAGTGCACACCACGGCGACCGCCCTCGGTCCCCACTCACCCTAGAGGAGGTGGTAATATCCTCTACCCACCCGCTATGTAGACCCTCTCCAGACAGCCGTCTCTGTGCGGCCTTATGTAGCTGTAGTCCCTCTCGAAGACCAGCCTGGGGTTAAGCCTCCTAAGTACGTACCTACACACGGTCTCCGAGACCACCCTACAGACGTACCTAGTATCCATACCTAGGGCGAGTGCTAACCTGAGGATCGGGCAGGGGTTCCTAGATACAGTTACCAGCTCCCTATCCGAGACCCCGACCACCTCGACATCCTCCCTACGTAGGCGTAGGAACCCGTAGTAGAACGCGTTTAAGACGTCGCCAGCCGTCTCAACCCTCCGGGGCTTCAGCGTCCAGAGGAGACCGTAAGCGTAGAACACCGCCAAGGCTAGGTAGACAACCACCCTACCCAGGAGACCCCTAAGCGCCCTGCCAACTACTGCGCGAACCACCGGTCGGACCTCCTAGGGGGCTCTACCTAGCGCCTTAATTTAGGTGTGGGTATAGGCCTGCAGCTACACGTAGTTCCTACGGGGTTGAGGACGGTAGCCCCTGAGGGGTTGAACCGGCCTCCTCCCCGCCTCGAAGGGGGGCTTTCAGTTGTAAACCACTAGACGCGATAAATCCCCTCCAGCTAAAGCACTGGGGTGGGGTGTGCTGAGGCTGCAGTACTACAATGGGTTTGGGCTAGCTATCTCAGTGGCATCAGCTACCCTCGCTGCGCTATCCTATACCCTCTTCGGGTTGGGGCCCCTCCTAGCCCTCTGGGTGGGTCTACTAGTAGTCGGGGTCTCGATGGTCCTTACGCCAGTTGTTGAGGGGTCTAAGCTAAGTGACTACGCTCTGGCAGTCATCCTCAACACCTTCGAGAACGTCGCTAGGGCTATCGAGGGCCTCGGAGTTAGGGGGAGGGCTGTCTACGTGAGCTCAGGTGACTGGGTCTACATAGTCTTCGGGGAGGTCTACGTAGACGACCTCTCCAGGTTCGCCGTAGCTAAGGGGGGTAGGGTCTCACTGGTCTTTAAGTCCCCCATATCGGCAGAGCACCTAGAGGGCTTGAAGGACCCCTGTGCGGCTGTCGAGTATGTAGCTGTAGATAAGCTGGGGATCGCGGGGTCTGTGGAGTGCGTGGATAGGGGGGATAGGTTGTACGTTAGGTTCAGCAGACCTAAGGTCTACCCGGTGAAGAGCTTGGAGAGAACTGTGGGTAGCATATATGGTGTTGTGGCGGCCTCGGTAGCTACCTTAACCAAGGGGCTCCCAGCTTCGATAGCGTACGAGAGCTCCGACGAGAGGACCTGCGCTGTTGAGGTAGTAGTAGGTGAGGAGCTGTGGAGAGGAGCTTCGTAGCTAACACCGTACTAGCTCTACTGGTGACTCTAACAGCGTCATCACTGTGGGCCCTGGGTGAGGGTAGGTTCGACGTGTACGTATCCCTCTACACCCTCGAGTACCTAGTGGTTAAGGCCGTCCTACGCCCCAAGAGGGTGTGTAGGGACTACCCCGCTGTAGCCCTTCTAGCGGTGTTCATATACTTCATAGCTAGGAGGATCCTAGAGGTACTAATGGCTTGAGGAGAGCGGCGGCTATAGCCTCGGTACTGGTGGTCCTAGCCCTTAGTACAGCGTACGCGGGGTACCCGGGCTCCCCCAGGCACGTAGACCCCCTATCCGTACCCGAGAGGACTAACATCCTGGACGTAGTCAACTTACTCGCCAAGGCCGGTGAGCTCCTGGCAAGGCTCGAGGTAGGTAGCGCTAAGAACCTAACGGGGCTACTGACTACAGCCCCGGTACCCCAGGCGGTTAGGGAGGTGTACGCGAGGTTTACCGGGCTACTCTCCACATACGCGGACTACCTGAACAGGTCCCTGACCTACCTCAACCTAGCCGAGGAGGCC
>Ga0326760_1000875_pt1 | contig 14243 bp, 17 predicted proteins | sample GCREP_S_FD_207668 | JGI IMG/M metagenome (GOLD analysis project Ga0326760, IMG submission 207668) | Hot spring sediment microbial communities from Geyser Creek Basin, Yellowstone National Park, WY, United States - GCR.EP_S | ecosystem: Environmental > Aquatic > Thermal springs > Near-boiling... | reverse complement strand
CCAGCGCCGCTACTCCACGAACAGCGTGGCGCCGGTATACTTGGCCTCTCTGAGCAGCCTCTTCCTCTTGGCAAGCTTCACGGCAGCCTCAACGGCGCGTCTTGCGTACTCCTCAACGCGCTCCAATGCCTGGATCCTACTGGCGCCGGGGCCTATCACGCCCAGGGCTATCGGCTTGTCCGACTCAATGGCTATATCCAGGATCTTCCTCGCGGCGTGTGTCGCGACAATCTCGTCGTGCTTTGTCGCTCCCTGTATGACTGCGCCCAGCGTCACTATGGCGTCAACGTCCTCCTTCCTTGCGAGGTCTCTCAGCACCATCGGCACGTCGAATACGCCCGGGACCTTCACGACGTAGGTCACCTCCGCGCCGAGAAACTTGGCGTGCTCCAGGGCCTTCTGCAGCATCATGTGCGTAATGTCGTAATTGAACTCGGCAACGACTACTGCGAGCTTGACCACGGCCCCGAGGGCGCGCGGGATAAAAACACAGCGCCGGCCCCTAGGCCCCGAATATGAGCTTGCGCACTCTCTCGCCCACCTGCTCCAGTGGGTGCGATCTCGCGGACTCCAGTAATTTCCTTAAGTTCGGCGCGCCTTTTGAGTGCTCGTCGACCCACTCTCTGGCAAACTCGCCGCTCTTGACCCTCAGGGCCGCTGCCCTCATCTTCTGCTTGACCTCGTCGTCAATTACTCGCGGCCCCACGGTGAGCCCCCCGTACTTGGCCGTGTCCGACACGCCGAGCAGCATTCCATAAATGCCGTGGCGCCAGATGAGGTCCATTATCAGCTTGGCCTCGTTTAGCACCTCAAAGTAGGCAACCTCCGGCTGATAGCCCATCTCAACGAGGACCTCAAAGCCCCTCTTGATGAGCTCCATGAGCCCCCCGACGAGCACTATCTGCTCGCCTATGAGGTCAGTCTCGGTCTCCTCGGCGAATGTCGTCTCTATGACTCCCGCACGCGTGGCGCCTATGCCCTTTGCTATCGCCAGGGCGTACTGGAGCGCGCGCCCGCTGTAGTCCTGATGCACGGCGATAAGCGCCGGGACCCCCCTCCCGGCGAGGAACTCCTCCCTGACGGCCCTTCCCGGCGCCTTGGGCGCGACCATTACAACGTCGACGTTATCGGGCGGCTTTATGAGGCCGTAGTGAACGCAGAAGCCGTGCGCGAAGTCGACGACGGCACCCTCCTTTAAGTTTGGCGCTATCTGCTCTCTCCACACTCGGGGCTGCTCCATGTCCGGCACCAGCACCATGATGACATCCGCGCGCGCGACAGCCTCGCCGACCTCGTAAACCTCAAAGCCCTCGGACTTCGCGAGCTCCCACGACTTGCCGCCGCGCCTCAGCCCCACCACGACCCCGAGGCCGCTGTCTCGCAGGTTAAGCGCCTGCGCGCGGCCCTGGTTGCCGTACCCTATGACGGCTATTGTCTTACGCGTGAGAGGCTCAAGCGACGCGTCTCTGTCAGTGTATATTCTCGCCACAGGCCCTGCTGCAGCCGGCTATTTATGCGTGGTTCGCGCTGGCCGCTGCTCGTGCTGCTGGCACTCCGGCGCCAGCCCCCTCCCTTTTCCCGGCTCCCCCAGCTCCACCATGACGTGGCCGGAGCACTTGATGGCGTTACGCCGAGAGCTCCACCTCAGATCCCGGGGATCCGCGCGGAACCGGTGGCGCAGTGCCGGACTCCAGCGTCCGGGTGCAAAACCAGACGGCGCGGGCGGGCCCGGGCGAGAGCCGTGAGCTGAATCCCAAGAAGGATTGAAAGGCGTGCAGTCAAGCGGCAATCACACCTCTCTGTCCCCTGCATCTATTTTCAACACCTCGGGCAGCTTGTCAAGTTTTGCAACAAGCCAGCTCACGTTGTCGTGCGTGCCGTTTAGCTCAATGCAAACTCTGTAGGTGCGGCCCTCGGCGAGTACCCGAACTTGTACGACGTCCACCTTAGCTCTGCGCATTACAGCAATAACGCGCCCCAGAGAGTCCAGCGATCTTGGTATGACAATGCTAATCACTGTCATAGACCAGTTTCACGTCCGCCCCTGGCGGGAGCATTGCGGATGTGAGCCACTCGCCCGGCTTGACCCACGGCAGCACTATATCGCTCTCGCTGTCAACTGTCAGGTCGACTATCAGCGGCTCGTCCCTCCTCAGAGCCCTCATCACGACGCGCTCGAGCTCCTCGTAGCTCTCAGGCCTCACGCCATCTATGTCGTACGCCTCGGCTATTTTTAGAAAGTCCGGCCTGCTGCTAAGCTGAGTTGCTATGATCCTCTTGTTGTAAATGTAGAGCTGCCACTGCTTTACCAGCTGCAGCGCTCTGTTGTCAAATATCACTACAACTATTGGCAGATTGTAGTCCCGGACCAGCGCGAGACTGTGCATTGTCATCTGGAAGGAGCCGTCGCCGTCCAGGCATATCACCGGCCTGTCCCTCGCGGCTAACTTTGCCCCCAGCGCGGCAGGAATGCAGAACCCCATTGGGCCCAGGCCTGCCGATGTTATGAACGTCCCGGGCTCGTAAACGTCCCACGCTATCTCGGCCCACATCTGGTGGGCGCCGACGCCCGTGACCGCTATTGTGTCCCTGGGCGCGGCCCTTCGGATGGCCTTCAGCGCCCTCCACGGGTGAAACGCCTTGGTGGATGCTGTGAGCTCGCTCATTGCCTCCTCGTACTTCCTGCGTATCTCGAGAAGCCAGGAGAGGTATTTCTGGTCCCTCATCGGCGCGCCGTGAACGAGCTTTACTAGCCTCTGCAGCGCCTCCCTGGCGTCTCCCGCTACTTCAACTGTAGGCTTGACGTTCTTGCCCAGCTCGCTCCTGTCTATGTCTATGTGAATCAGCTTGACGCGCCCGCTGCGCACGCGCTCCGCGAGCACGTCGAGGCTGCCCCACGTTCTGTCGCTGAAGCGCGTGCCCACGGCGAGTATGACGTCGGCGTTTGCCAGCGCGGCGTCTGCCTCGGCTCTGCCGTGCATGCCCGCCGGCCCCATGTACAGGGGGTAGTCGTGCGGCACCGCCGCCTTGCCGGGGAGCGTTGAGACTACGGGGGCTAGCAGCAGTCTCGAGAGCTCTAATACCTCTAGCGTGGCCCCGGACCACACGACGCCTCCCCCGACGAGAATTACAGGCCTCCGCGCCTCGACTAAGTACCGCGCTGCCGCCAGTAACTTGCTCTCGTCAGGCCGCGGCGGCGCGTACTTTGCGATATTCACCGGGATCTCGTCCTCGCGATCAGGCACCGGCGCTGCCTGCACGTCCCTGGGGAGGTCAATTAGCGTCGGCCCCGGCCTCCCCGCCATGGATATCTCGTACGCAACTCTGAACGCTGGAACGGCCTCGCTTGCCTTTCTCACCTGATATGTAAATTTCGTGATCGGCGTCACCACGCCGACTATGTCGGTCTCCTGGAACCCGTCCTTGCCGAACACGCCAGTGGCAACCTGGCCCGTGATTGCCACCACTGGCGTTGAGTCCATGTACGCGCTGGCGATTCCCGTCACTATGTTTGTGGCGCCGGGCCCGCTGGTCACGGCAACAACGGCCGGCTTGCGGGCAACCCTTGCGTAGCCCTCCGCGGCGTGTATTGCGCCTTGCTCGTGGCGGAACAGCAGTACCTCTATATCGCGCCCGTGAAGCGCGTCGTAGAATGTCAGTATCGAGCCGCCCGGTATCCCGAAGATGTACTTAATCCCGTACGACTCTATTGCCTCCGCTAGCGCGTCTGCGACACGCTTTGGAGCCCCGAAGATACTCCCGGCATAGTGCTGAGGCGCGGCCGGCTATATAAACATTGCAGCCGCGCACAGAACCGCGCGAATTGCTCTCACTCACTGTTTGGCTCTGCCGCTCCTTGAGCGCCCCGCGCGCCCGCGCTCCCCTGAGGGCACTCCCGCGGGAGTGGAGTATTAGGGCTAGCTGCTGCATGAAGCAGATAAAATTGCCTTCCTCCGCCCCCTCATGGAAATATACACCGCTAAGGTGTATGCAAGCGCGAGCGACTTCATTTCAGACCTTGCCGACAGTATAAGCAAACTGGAGAGTCTCGTAAACGCAATCGACGACGAGTTGAAAAATCTCAAGCCGCTGACCGAGCGCTACAAGAAGCTGCAAGAGCTGCTTAAAAAGTTCGGCGGAGGCGCCGGTGAGAGAGGGCCGTCGCTGGAAATAACAGGGCTGCGGCTATACATTGACCCCAACCCGCTGATTATGTACGAAATGCTTGAGGAGTCTTACAGACACATGGCAGACCTTCTCGCCGTCATGAAGAAAGTGAAGGACGTGGTAGAAACGGTCATCAAGGAGGGAGGTCTTGAGACGCTCAAGATAGTGGTCCAGTTCAAGAACGGAATTCCCGCTAAGATTGCTGTAATGGGCTAGAGTGCCCCGACTCCCGGATGCCGAGCTAAAACGCCGCGAGCCGGGCAAACGCCTTTGCGGTGCTGCCGCTCATTACAAGCGGCGCGTTCTTCGGGACTGAGAAGAGCGCCGAGATGACGTCACACTTAGCTCTCAGCAGCAAGAGTGCCGGCGCCCTGCCGCTCTCCACGTAGGCCTCGAAATTGGCAATACCCTTGGCGAGTATGAAGCCGTCCTCGAGCCACATAACCGGCGGCGAGTTTCCTGGCGTTTCAATAACGCTGTAGGTCCCCAGGTCGTCCCGCGTGGCGTCGATCTCGTAGGGCTCCGAGCGCACCACAATTACGGGCTTGATTCCGCTCCTCTCGAGCGCCTCCATGACAACGAGGTCTATCTGAGCCTCCCCCATGTTGTCGAGGACGTAATACACCCGGGGTGGCAGCTCCACGCGCTCCTCTATTGCCGGGAGGTCCCATATGGCGTCCTCGAGCTTCTTGGGGCGGTAGCCGAGGACGCTCGTGTCCACGATGTTGGCGGCTGCGGCTACACGGAGCGCAGTCCTCAAATCCCACGAGAGCTGCTCTAGTCTGCGCCTTATGCTCCCGGCGACTCTCCTGCCTATTGCTGCCAGCCTCTCCTTGTAGGCCGAGTAGGGATCTCTAACGCCCACCAGCCTCCTCACGGCCTCGAAACTTTTAGAGAAGGCCTCGCTCCTGCTACTGCAGCCAACCAGCTTGGAGAGCTCGGCGAGAATCTCGGGGAACTTGTCGGGCCTCTGGAGTCTGGCGAGGTCGCCCACTCTTGACGTTATCATGCAGAGCTTGCAATTAACACTACCGAGCCACACTGTTAATTATCTCGGCAACCCTCTTTAGGTCGTCGATGGTGATGTCGCCCATGACCCCCACTCTCACTGACCTATCCCTGTATTTGTACATGCCGCCTGCGATAACATACCCCGCCTCCCTAAGTCTGGCAATGACGTCCCTCGGCCTCTCGCAGTGAAATGCCGTGACTGTAAAGCTCCGGTGGCTGGGTGGCGGCACCGGCCTTAGCTTCACTGCAGAGTACAGGTACTCAGCTCTCTCCCGGTGCGCGTCCGCGTACCCCGCGCCCAGCTCCAGTATGTACGAGAGCGACGCCTCCAGCGCGAGCAGCACTGGCAGGGGCGGCGTGTACGGCGTCTCGGACCGCTCCTTCATTTTAATGAATTTCATTAAGTTCATCGAGAGGGGAACTCCCGACGTGGCCCTCGGCTCTCTGGAGAGGTAGAGTATCGAGGCGCCCGGCGGCGCCAGCAGCGCCTTGTGCGATGCTGTAGCGACCACGTCGATCTCGGGGGGGAGCGGCTCTGCGGGAAATCCAGACACGCTGTCGACGAGCAAGAGAGCGCCGTGCGACTTGACTACATCAATGAGCTTCTTGATCTGTCTGTAGGCCATTGCGACACTAGTTTCATTGTGAACTAGCATCACTGCGCGAATTTCTCGATCTCTTCGTAGTGTATCATCGACCTCGTCAGGCGCTGGCGGCACGTCGCGCTCCACCTCGACTACAACGGCCCCCCTTGCCAGCATGCTTTCAACTGCCCTTTTTCCGAACTCGCCGTAAGTTAGCGACAGGACCTTTTCGCCCGGGCTTACGTAATTGTACACCATGGTGTCAACCGCGAGCGTGCCAGTGCCGGGCAGTATTACGGCGCTGGCAGGATACAGCGACTCTAGCTTCTCCACCACGGATTTGAAAAGCGCCCTGAACTCGTCCGTCCGGTGGAACACCTGCTGCCTTGCCATCGCCTCCGTGACGAATTTGGGCAGCTGCACGGGGCCGGGGGTCAGCAGTTTCATTGCCAACGGCTACACCAGCCTAGCCACAACCTCCTCGATGTTCATGGCGAGCTCTTCGGCCAGCCTGCGCATTGCCTCGTAAGTCTCCGAGCCCACGTGGGGCGTCACCACGACCTTCTCGTGCGCCAGCAACTGTCTGAGGTACTGGCTTCTCGGGGGCTCCTCTGGCAGCACGTCGAGCCCCACGCCCCACAGCCTATCTATGTGTTTGAGGAGGGCCTCGTAGTCCATGACCTCCCCCCTGCTGGTGTTGACTATTATTGCATTGTCCCTCACCAGCGCGAGTCTCTCGGCGTTGAGCAGCTTGTAGGTGTCTGGCGTCAGCGGGACGTGCAGCGATATGACGTCGCTCTCCCTCAAAACGGTCTCGAGGGGTACCTGCTCGCCTCCCAGCTTCTTGACGTCAGTGCTTACGTCTATTATGTCGTGCGCCAGTATCCTCATGCCGATGCCCCTCGCAATTTGGGCAACGCGCCTGCCTATCCTGCCGAATCCGATCACGCCCAGAGTCCTCCCGCTCAGCTCCACGCCGATGTACCTCCCCTTGGGCCACTCCCCCCTCTTCACTCTCTCGCTGAGCAGCGGTATTCTGCGCGCAACCGCCACCATGAGGCCTATAGCTAGCTCCGCCACGCTCTGCGCGGGCGCATTTGGCGCGCTCACGACGGCCACTCCCCGCTTGACGGCATACTCCACGTCGACATTGTCGAGACCGACACCGTATCTCGCCAGTACTCTCAGGCTACTGCCGGCGTCTATTACCTCGCGGTCTATTTTCAGCCTCCCCCGGAAGACCAATATATCGTAATTACCTACAATTCTCAGCAGCTCCTCCCTCGGTATCCCGGGCCTCATGTCTACTGTCACGCCCATTTTCTCGAGCCTCTCCTTGAGAAGCGGGTCGACGCTGTCGATCACTAGGGCGCGCATTAAAACGGGGGGGACAGCAACATTTTTTAAGGTTCTAAGGCTCTTTCAAAGTCTTTATATAAAGGCCGGTAAGCCGTGCGTGATGAGAAAACGGTCAGCCGACGCGATGAGAGAGAGACCGAACGCTGATAGCGAGCTGCCGGAGCAAACAGCGACATCGCACGGGGAGCCGGGCGCCATTCACAGCGTGTTGAGAGCTCTCGTCGAGCTTTACAACAAAGAAAGGCTCCCCGTCAAGTCCAGAGATATAGCTAGCGCGCTTAACATACACGAGGGCTACGTTCGTAACGTGCTCTCTGTTTTAAAGTCGATGGGGCTTGTGATCAGCAGGGCGGGGCCTCACGGCGGCTACGTGCCGACGCTCAGGGCGCTGGACCTGCTGTCCAGGCAGATATCCTCGGTGCCCATAACTTACCTCGGCAACGTGATCGGGTACGCGCTCGACATAACGCTAGTCGGGCTCCTTTCCGAGAGACCCTACGCGTCTATGAGAGTCGTGGGGGACCTCTCTGGCTACGTAAACCGCAAGGTGAGGATTGGCCCGCTGCCGAGCGGGCTAGTGCTTATTGGCAGAGTCATCAGGGCGGACGTAGAAACCCTGCTCGAGATAACGTCGACGGTCTCCGTTCCCAAGGTACTTGTAAGGGAGCTCATGACGCCGAATCCCGTGACGGCAAGGCCCAACGATCCTGTGAGTCTGCACATCAAGGTATTTATCGAAAAGAGATACAGGGGAATACCTGTCGTCGACGAGCAGACGAGACCCGTTGGCATTCTGCTCGCGTCTAAGGTCTTGGAGCGCGTCATGTCGTGCAGACTCGACGCGCGGGTTAGAGACGTGATGGTCGCAGACCCCCCCACAATTCACGAGGACGAGAGCGTCTACGAGGCGATTCAAGCGATGTTTCACAAGAGACTGGGGCGCTTGCTGGTCGTGAACTCCGAGGGAAAGCTCACGGGCATACTCACCAGGACCGACATACTGAACAGAATAGCCGCGCTCGACGAGCTGGCCTAACCGGGCGTGCCCACGGCGCCTGCCGCCCGGTCTCCTGAAATTGCGCTAGAGCGCTTCAGCCAGCCGGGGGCCGGGACTGGAGGGGCGCGCAACTCGCACGGCCCGGCACTCGTACTCGTACCTAGCCACGGCTCTCGCCGCCAGAAAGCCGGCGGCGTACTTGCTCGCCTCGCATGCAGACTGCAGCAGGTCGACGCCCTGCACTAGATGCAGGTACGCAAGGACCGCCAGAAAGACGTCGCCGCCGCCTGTCGCGTCCTCCACCTCGAGTCTCGCGCTGTTTATATAGTAGAGCCGCCCGCCGGCGGCAACGTAGGCCCCGCCCTCGCCGAGGGTGTAGACAAGAGAGCGCCAATTCTCCGCGAGCTCCAGAATCTCCCTCTCGCTGAGGCTTAAATCATCGTGCGATAGGTGCACGAGGTCGGCGCGTGGGAACGGGACGCGCGCCCGTATGTACCCTTGCAAGTCCGCTGCCACTCTCTCGGCCCTCACCCTGGCGCCTGCAAGCTCGTCGTAAACGGGCGAGAGAATCACCACACTGCCCTCAACCATTTCAACTCTCCTTGGCGGTCTCCTCAGCAGCCTGACGCGCCTCGGCGACGTTCTGTAGTCGAGCTCGAATGTCGTCGTGCACTCTGCTGTATCGAGGCGCAGCTCGACTCCCAGCCCGGCGAGCGCGCTCTTTAGCTCGGCGATCACGTCCGGCGACGCAATGCCGACAACTCTCGCCCGGGCGCCCAGCGCGCCGAGCGCTAGCGAGATGTAGTACGCGGGCCCGCCGAGCCTACGCGCCGTCCCGCTGCGCGTTATCACGATGTCTACTGTCGGATTGCCGGCGATAACTACCTCCACGCGGCGTGCTGCACGCGGCTATATAACAAGCCGCCTTTGCGCCGCCTGAAGATGTCAAGGGCATAGGCCGTCGGGATGGCGAGAGAGGCGCCCCACAACTAAAAAATCCGGGCCCGGCCACAGCGTGCGAATAGTGAGAACCGGCATGACAGTTGTGGAGCTACTGAGACAGCTGGAGAGCGACTTAAGGCGCAACGACCTCTCTCACGTCGAGAGAGTGCCGGCGCCGAGGGCCGGCGAGAGATACAGGGACGTTGTCTTCAAGTTCTTCATGGAGTACGGCGTGGCGACCGTGTACATCAGAGTGCTGGCCCCCTCGCTCGACAGACGGTACGCGATAACGGCAAAGTACGACTGGGCGGCAGGCGGCGTGATAGAGGGATGGGTAATAGAGGGAGACGCCATTAAGGTGTACGAGCCCATAGCGCTGAGCGTAGAGGATATAGGCAGGTCCCTAGACTACTACGGAAATGTGTTCTGGAGTGCCGAGGAGAGAATTCTCGCGAGGAAGATGAGCGAGGCCTACGAGGAGAGGTAAGCGGGCAAGCGCCCGCAAGTGCAAGTCACGGCGAGATTTTTATGAGTGGCGCGTCGAAGCCTACAGGCATTACATAATTCAGGACAGTCCGCCTGACCTCCTCGCCGCGCTTTAATGCGACCATTGACTGTGCCCGCTTGAGGGCCCATGTAATCTCGCACAGCTGGCCCGAAAAGCCGACGTTGCTGCCGCGAACAACCACCGCGTACACGCCGAGCTTCAGCGGCACGTGCGCCCTCACTGTCTTGCCCTTCAAGTCGTAGAGTACCCCGTCGAAGGTCTTGAAGTGGCGGCCGGCATCCGGCGGCGCTACTAAATTCCTGCCATCGTGGAAGTGCAGCTGCAGCCTGCCGCCCCTCACTGCCGTCTTGCCCTCGACTCTTAGCATTTTCAGGTGCGCCTCTTGAGACGGTATCGGCAGCAGAGCATAAAACTTCCTCTCGTCGGGCACCACGCGGTAGACCTCTCCCGTGGGCTCTATCTCTACGACATCCATCAGGCCGACGGGGAACTTGTAATCCCTTCGCACCACGCCGTCGACCTTTACGTGGCCGCGCGATATGATGTACCGCGCCTCGCGCAGCGTCTTCGCGTACCTCAACATGTCCCTTATGATTACGGCAAGCGGGAGGGAGTAGTTGAGGCTGTGGGGGCCTGGCGACGGCCTGACGCTCCACACTCCACCCGCCTTGCGCGGCACTGGCCACCAGTATGGCGCCGCTGAGCGCCGCAAGTGCATGGGCGGGGTGGTACATGCACAATTTATGGCTTCTGCCGCGCGGCAGAAGCCATAAATTGTGCGCCGCCGCTCGGCTCTCTGAGATTACTGCGCGCCCCTCCTGCTCCCTACCCCGGCCCCTCGATCTCCGGCTTGCAGCCCGCCGCCCTCCTCCTCTTTATAATTTTCCATCTGGCCCTGTCAGACAGGTCCAGGTTTGTGATTACGACCTTCGACGGGTGTATTGGGTAGTGCACAGTCTCACCGCGGCTGTTCCTCACAGTCACGCCATCGACGTAAATTCTGACGCGTTTCAAGTCAACTCTGATGACCTTGCCCGTCATGCCCTTGAAGTCGCCTCTTATTATCATCACGGCATCGCCGCGCCTGACGGGCAGCCTCTTAACGCACAACTTTTTCTGCAGCTCGGGGGACAGCCGGGCGTTGAGCAGTCTGTGCCTTAAGTGCAGCGGCATGTTATACAGCGCCCGCCTCTGCCTCCTGGGCTGCGATGACGAGGTCTGCGGCACGGGCGGGACCGCGCCGGCATTAAAAATGCTGCTGTCGTGAGCTAGCCGCGCGAAGTGCTAGAGCTGCCAGCTCCAGGCAAATGACCGCGCGTCTTCGTGAGTCTCTCCAGCACAGCGCTATTGACCCTGTTGAGCTCGTCAAGCATTTGCCGGTACATCTCGATCAGCTCGTCGGCGAGCACTTCAACGCTCTCGCCGGGCACAGGCTCTCCCCCGCGCAGTTTTAAGAGTTTGGCCCGCGAGGCCCGGGCGTCAGCGAGCGCCCCGGTGCTCGTTGCGCGCCGCCGCGCCTGCCGGTCAGGAGGCGCGGGGAGGGTTTTTAAAAGCCGCGCCGCGCAAGCCGCGCAGGGGTGGTGCAGATAAGGTTCCTCGGCGGCGCCGGCGAGGTCGGGAGGCTCGCCGTGCTCATGAAAGCGGAGCGCAACGTACTGCTGCTCGACTACGGCATCTCGTTCGATGCGGACGGCAAGCCAGTGCTACCTCTGCACGTGCGCCCCAGGGACATCACCGCCGCGTTCTTGAGCCACGCGCACCTGGATCACTGCGGCGCGCTCCCCGCGCTTTACGTGTCAGCGTCAGTGCCCGTTTACGCCACCCCGCTCACAATGGAGCTGAGCGACGTGATGTACGTCGACGCGCTGAAACTCTCCGGGTACTACCTGCCCTACACGTACGAGGAGGTCGAGCGCCTAATGTCAAGCGCGGTCCCGGTTATGTACGGCGAGCGCGTGGAGGTGAGCAGGGACGTCACGCTGGCAGTACACAACGCCGGGCACGTGCCCGGCAGCGCGATGGCCGTGATTGAGATGGAGGGTGCCGTGATCCTGTTCACCGGCGATTTCAACACGAGGGACACAAACCTGCTCCGCGGCGCCGATGTGCAAAGCCTGCCGGGAGACCCTGATGTCGTGATCATGGAGGCTACTTACGCCAACGCCGAGCACCCACCGCGCGAGAAGGTTGAAGCGGAGTTTGTCGAGGCCGTGCTGGAGGTTCTGGAGCGCGGCGGGATCGTGCTCGTGCCAGCCTTTGCTCTCGGCAGGGCCCAGGAAGTCCTCTTGACTCTGGTGAAGCACGGGATGGACAAGTACCCAATATATGTCGACGGGCTTGCGAGACAGATAAATCAAATTATCGGGAGGTACTCGTATCTGTTGCGAGACCCGTCACTTTACAGGAAGGCACTGGACGCGTCAATAGAGGTGCCTAACATGTATGTCAGGAAGGGCGCCCTAGACGAGCCGTGCGTGATTATCGCGCCTGCCGGCATGCTGAAGGGCGGGACAGCACTATACTACTTCAAGAAGCTAGCGCAGAACAAGAAGAACGGGATCTTCCTGCCCTCATTCCAGGCGCCCAACACGCCGGGCTTCGAGATCTTGAGCAAGGGCTATGCCGTGATAGACGGCGCCCTGGTGAGAGTTGAGGCGAGGCTAGAGTGGTTCGATTTCAGCGCTCATGCCGGCAGGCGCGAGCTCGAGGAGCTCGCCAGGAGGTTCCCCCCCGACGTCACGGTGGTACTCGTGCACACGGACGCGCTCGCGGCTGCGTCGCTGGTCAGACGGCTGGCTAGAGAGGGCTTTGACAATATTCGCGTGCCCGCCGCGCCGGGCGAGACTGTCGAGCTGTAGAGTCCGTGTGCGAGCTCTACTGGCGGCTATACGAGCTCGGCGTGCCAGCCTTGACGGGCCCCTCCCCTCTCGCGCGGGCGCTCGGGTGCCCCGCTCCCTGCGAGTGCGACGTGGTCGTACACATTGATGACGCACGCGCGGTCGGGAGCGCCGAGTGCGTGTGGACGCTGGAGGACCCCACTTTCGTGCACAGGTACATCTGGGTCGGCGGATACCCCCACATAGCGCTCGAGGATCTAGAGAAGCTGCGCGAGGAGGGGGTGCGCGAGACTGTCAGGTGCCTGCTGGAGGCGCTCGGGCGCGCACGGCGCGTACTCTGAGCATTAACGCCCCGAGCTGCTCAGCGCGACTCGGCCGGTCTCAGCGGCCTGTCCCTCCTTATAAGCCCGGCGCGCAGCACATGATCGGCGAGCGTTATTGCTGTGATCGCCTCAAGCGCAACTAGCGCCTTGGGGACTATTGTCACATCATACCTCCCCCGGAACTGAATTACGGCAGGCTCCATTCTCGATAGGTCAACTGTCTGTTGCGGCTTCCTTACAGACGGCGTTGGCTTGAACCACACCCTGAAGTATATCGGCTCCCCCACGGTAATTCCGCCGAGGACTCCGCCTGCCTTATTCGTCGCGAGCGCGGGCCTCCCGTCCCTCACGACTATGGGGTCATTGGCCTCGCTCCCCCTCATCCTCGCGAGGGCCCTCCCCGCTCCCCACTCCATTGCCACCACGCCGGGTATGGAGAATGCTGCCGCTGCAATATCGCCCTTTATCTTGCCGAAGTGAGGCTCGCCCAGCCCCGGCGGCACGCCAGCCGCCCACACCTCGACGCCGCCGCCTATGCTGTCTCCCTCCTCTGCCGCCTGCCTCACGCGCTCTAGCATCCTCTCCAGCGCGGCGCCGTCCACGACCGGCAGCGGCTTGTCCCAGCACCTCTTCACGTCCTCGAACGTGTAGCCCGCGCCTATCTCCACGCCGCCGAGCTCAACTATGTGGCCGGCTATCTCGATCCCGAGAAGCGCCAGCACCTTCTTTGCCACCGCGCCGGCGGCCACTATAGCTGCCGTCGCCCTCCCCGAGGCCCTCCCGCCGCCTCTGTGGTCGTAAAACTTGCCGTACTTGAGGTAGTACGCAAGATCGGCGTGCCCAGGCCTCGGCTTCATCCACAGCTCGTTGTAGTAACTGGAGTCGGCCCTCCTATTCCATATCACAATTGCTATGGGGGTGCCCTGGGTGCGCTGCTCCTTGACTCCCGAGAGAATCTCAAAATCCTCGGGCTCGCAGCGGGGATTCAGCGCAGGTATGTGGCAGAACATTCTCCTGTTCAGCTCGCGCCTTATGTCCTCCTCCGTGAGCTCGAGCCCCGCGGGAACCCCGTCAATGACGGCCCCGACGGCCCTGCCGTGAGACTCGCCGAATGTCGTCACGCGGAACTCCCTGCCGAATGTGTTCATAGGGCCCCCTGCGCCCTTAAGAACTTGAGCACAGCCTCCCTCATGACTTCCCTGTCGGGCTCAACGCCGAGCCACACTCTCTCTGCCAGCGCTCCCTGCTCAACCAGCACGTCAACCCCGTCAATGACCTTGATCCCGAGCCTACCGGCCTCCTCCACCATTCTGGTCCTCGGCGACGGCGCGTAAACAAGGTCGATGTATAGCGAGGCGCCGCTCAGGTCTGCTATAACTGCATCGTGCACGGGCGTGGCGTTTATCACAACAGCTGCCCTCACGCGAGCGCCCCACGGCACCGCCCTCACCTCGCACCCAAACCTCTCGGAGAATTTGCGCGCTAGAGCCACCGCCCGGCCCTCCGTGCGGTTGG
>Ga0326760_1000873_pt1 | contig 14251 bp, 15 predicted proteins | sample GCREP_S_FD_207668 | JGI IMG/M metagenome (GOLD analysis project Ga0326760, IMG submission 207668) | Hot spring sediment microbial communities from Geyser Creek Basin, Yellowstone National Park, WY, United States - GCR.EP_S | ecosystem: Environmental > Aquatic > Thermal springs > Near-boiling... | reverse complement strand
GAACCCCCTGTACACTCCCCGCTTTTAAAGCATTTCACGCGACATAGAGTAAATGGTGTTACTGTGACTAACTACGAGGAAAGCGACGTCACTAAGGTGATTGTTGAACTCCACTTAGACCTGAGCGAGGAGAGCGATAACGCTATTAGAGTAGCGTTTAATGTAGCAGAGGAGCTACTAGATAAGCACAACGTTTGGGTTGAAATAATCCCAGTTCACATCTGGTTTACTGATCCAATAGAGCAGGGCTCTGCTGACTTACCAAGGATTTTCATTAACGGAAAACTCAGATTTATAGGGAGAGCACCAACAAAGAGAGAATTAGCAGACGCTATTAGAGAGCACATAAGTATACCGCCGCGCCGGCCCACAGCCCCGGAGATCACGCATACTGGAGTATTCGATGGGGGGCTACCTCAAGCAGCTGAGATCTAGAGCAAAGAATATAAGGGGATATTAAGAAAAAATAACTCGCAGAGCGCCCCCTACTACTCAGTGAGAGAGCATCTTGGAGAATACACGGGATCAATTTGGTAATACAGCATTTAAGTTAAACTGCCATTTCAAGCATTTAGCTAGTAGAGGCAACTAACTATACACTTATGACATTCCAAGAGACCTGAACTCTCCCATTGAGTAGTAGGGGGCGCGATGAAGCAATAGGTCTCTACTCTTAAGCCACTGAGTCACCTCTTCGTGCGCTTTACAAGCCGACTCAATGATATCCCCGCTCGACAAGTACTGCACGAGGTACTCTGCGAGGAAGTAGTCTCCAGCACCCGTCTTATCTATTGCCTTGTACGATTTATCCGCCTCGATGTCAATGACAGAGCCGCTTCTCGCTATAGTGATCTTGTCTAAACCCCTAGTTACAACTAGGATCGCGCGCGATCTCCTCGTTAACATGCTGAGAGCTTCATTGAAGCTGTTTCCCGCCGCGTATTTTGACACTAAGCACCACGCCTCTTCTATATCTACGTGAACAATGTCCGCGAGCTCTAGTACTTCAAGGGCCTTAATACTAGGTCTTAGAACTACCTCCCTGTTTTCACCAACTTCGCGGAGAAAACCCTGCATATCAACTGCGAGGAGCTGAGACTTCACTCTGAGTAGTTTGAGGAGTGAGACGTCAACTTCTCCTATAACTGGGTTAACAATTGTGTAGCATAGGTCTTTGTGGGAGTTCCAGTGATATAGTGGTGGCGCCCTCTCTACTACACTTATACTTCTAGTATTACCACTATATGTGAGGACGAATATGTTTGTTCTACTCGAGTACTGTAGTTTTACAGTGTGTGCTATTACTGGGTGTTTTAGTAGTCTAGGACTAATTGCAGAGTACACTTCAATGTTAAAATTCCTCTTTAAGAGTGGCATAGATGAGTAATATACTCCTCCACCATGCGATACTCTACTCTCAACACCAGTATTTACGACGTCTATTGTCGGGTTACCGTAAAGGCAGAATTTCACAGAGGTGAAATCCCACAGTACTTACTTAGTCTTCTTCTCGAAGTTTCTCTGCTAATTTCGCGGTTCTCTTTTTTAAACCAAGTAAGTGGTAACCCTTCATGTGCTCTAAGAGATCCTCAACTGTGTAGAAGTACGCGTTCTCATATACATAATTAAATGGCGGTTTTTCACCGAGACATTTCGATGCGGCGTGAATACACACGGGGCAGGCTATTAACCCGGTAATCCTGTCTCTGCAAGTTTTAAACTTAATACCCTCTAGATCTACCTCGAAAACCTCCCACTTAGGCTCCCAAGTGTAAGCCACTTACACCCCCTCAGCCGGTTGATCCCTCTTCACTGCTCCGAGACCTAAAACCTCATCATTCTCTTAACGTGTTTCTCGTAGTCCCTCAGCACATTGTATATTGTCGTTGCCTTATTAATTAACTGCTCTAACTGATATCCCTTTAACCCAGTGTACTCTGCTAAGTATGCACGCGTGATCTTCTTTAGTAACTCCAGCTCTAGTCTCACCGATTCAGCGTGCCTAGCTGTCAACGCCATCACGGAGGCGCTGGTATTATAACTGACTTGTTGTAGTCTTTTAGATTAAATGTACTTGTACTTAGCTTCACAATATTGTAGTCTTTAACGTGTTTAGTGAACTCCTCAACTGGTTTTAGTGGAAGTGTGCAGCCGGGAATCCAGTAGTGTATTGGCATTATATTCCTCGGCCTAGTTAACTCAACAATTCTCCACGCCTCGTCGGGCTCAATTGTAAAAGTCCCTCCCACGGGGAGTATTAAGAGGTCTACACCACTCAACTTATTTAGAGTGGGGTCGTCAGGGGCATCGCCCAGGTCTCCGAGATGTGCTACTCTCACGCCGCCAGCCGTGACTACGTATACTGCATTCTCACCTCTCCTCTTACCCTTAGACTTGTCGTGAAAAGTCCTTAAACCCTCAATTTTGACTTTATCTACAACTGCCTCGCCATAGAACATTTTAAAAACCCTGCTGGTTTTCTTAGCAACTACATTTACGGCGTTGTGGTCGAAGTGGTCGTGTGAGACTAGGACGAGGTCTCCCTGTATACTTGGCTTCTTTAAGCCCAAACTAACTCCGTCGTGAGGGTCAAATACTACTACATAGTCATTAACGCTGAGAGACACGCAGGCGTGACCGTGCCAAGTAACCTGCAAGTTTCCACCATTAATCTCTAACTATCTCTAAAAAATATAGTTTTTTCCCAGTTAAGACATCAGTTATATACGCGAACACAATTACGGGTGCTTATCTTGACGCTCAAAATAGACCTGTATACTTTGGGGCTAGTGGGAGTAGCGCTTCTATTCACACCTCAAGTATTCGTGTACTTAGTATACTCTCTACTAGTTCTCATGGGTAGGGGTAAAAGTAGAAAACTAGGAGAGTACGCGTTGAAGAGCGCTCACGACATATCATTTATTCTTCCAGTTAGAAATGAGCCGCTAGACTACGTTGAGAGAGCTATTAAGAGAATATGTGAACTCAGAGTACCCGGCCAGGAAATTATAGTTGTCTCTGATGATGACCCGGTAATGAAGAACGAAATACTCGAAGTTGTGAGTAGAGCTCAGAGTAGTGGTTGTAATGTGTGGTTTATATGGAGGAGTGTGCCACGTGGTGCTAGAACAGGGGCTGTGAACGTGGGCCTCTTCGCGTCGAGAAACCCCTACGTGTACATAGTAGACGTGGACACATATCCCGAGAGGTGTTTTATAGACTTAGCTGTGAGTATACTAGAATCTAGTTCAGAGTACGCGTGTGTAGTTGGGAGGTGGGAGCCGTTAAATTACGAGAGTGGGCTGAGCGAGGCTCTGGCCGCTGGCTTAAAGTACATGACTACCATCCTCTACAGGGCTCGTAGTAGGCTCGGACTCTACACTTACCCGCTTGGTACAGGCACTCTGTTTAATTCTAGTGTCTTGAAAAACACGCTTGGAGGGTGGGATGAGCGGAGAGTTCAAGACGACATGGAGATCGGGGCGAGAATTATGCATAGTGGTCTCAGAGTAGCCTACATAGATGACTGCGCTATCTACGTGGAGAACCCCTCGAGTTATAGGGCTTTTAGAGTACAGCAGTACAGGTGGGCTTATGGAGCACTAGACACTGCTATATCTAGGGCTAAGCAAATACTGTGCTCTAAGTACCCACTAATAGTCAGGCTTGACGCCTTCTTCTACCTCCTCCAGTACACTCCACAAGTACTCGCTTTCATAGGTGGCTTCTTACTAGCTACAGTTACTCTTATTAAGCCGCTCGACTACGTTCTAGTAGCCTTTCCACTACTCGTAGTCTACGCTGGGTCTATGTTACTGCACTCGCTAGTACTCTACCGGGAAACGCTGTCAGCTACGCAGTCTACCTGGGACGCTGTGACTCAAATGGGGAGGCTGGCTGCCGTGACTAGCGCTATATCTCTATACACTCTTCTCGGAACACTAAGAGCGCTTTTCAGAATTAAAACAGAGTATAAGAGGACTCCGAAAGGCGTACACCAGAGATTGTATTCTCAGCTCAGAGTGCCCTGGGAGCTTTTACTGGGACTAGTGTTTCTAGCTTCTAGTGCTATTGCGGTATTGAGTAAGGCTTATATTACTGCCATTGTGCTATTACTACACGCCGCGACGTACTTGTATATTCTCGCGAGGTATCCTAGAGACGTCTTCTACAAGTAGCTTTAAGTGATTTGAGTAATTGCTTTAAAGACTCACATGGCGTAGTAGTGTTGAGAGGGTGTAGATTTGTGCTTACCTACGCGAGTACTGATCCAACTGAAGAAGAAGTCCTTAATATGCTGCGTCCATACGTGAAGGCCTGGTTTAAGTCCAAGTACGAGGATATGACGCCTGTACAGAGGAAGACTATTCCGCTCATTAAGCGTGGAGCTAACGTGCTAGTATCAAGCCCGACTGGTACGGGTAAGACCCTCGCTGTCTTTCTCGGAATTATTGATAACCTCTACGAGTACTACGAGAAGAACGGGTCTCTCCCAGATGGAGTTTACGTCGTGTATGTGAGTCCACTGAGAGCTCTCAATAACGATATGAGGAGAAACCTCTACGAGCCCATAAAAGGCATTATTGAGACAGCTCGTCAAATGGGGTTAGAGCTCCCTGAAATACGAGTAGCTGTTAGAACAAGTGACACCAGCCCATACGAGAAGCAGAAAATGGCGAGGAACCCTCCACATATATTAATAACAACACCTGAGAGCCTTGCTATAGCCCTCAATGCGCCGAAGTTTAGAGAGGCTCTCAAAAACACACACGTAGTAATAGTAGATGAGATTCACGAGCTCGCCTCTAGTAAGCGTGGAAGTCACTTATCACTCAGTATTGAGAGACTAGAACACCTGGCTCAGCGGCCTATTCAGAGAGTGGGGTTGAGCGCCACGATAGCTCCTCTTGAAGAAATCGCCATGTTTCTCGTGGGCTATAGGGATAGCGGTGATCTCCGAGACTGCGTTATTGTAGACGCTAGATTCGATAAGAAGCTAAGTATTAGAGTCAAAGTACCAGTAATTGACATAATTCACACTCCAGCCGAGGTTATAAACGAGTCTATATATAAGAGCGTAATTGACCTCGTTCAAAGACACCGGACTACACTAATATTTACAAATACTAGGAGTGCAACTGAGAGAGTCGTGTTTAAAATTAAAAAAATAATGGAGAAAGAGAGAGTGCTAGATATTGACGAAATAGAGGCTCACCACAGTAGTCTCAGTAGAGACATTAGACTCGAAATCGAGGAGAAGTTGAAGAAAGGACTACTGAGAGTAGTTGTATGCTCTACTTCACTAGAGCTGGGCATAGATATAGGCTACATAGACCTAGTACTGCTACTAAGTAGCCCTAAAAGCGTTACTAGGCTACTGCAGAGAGTGGGGAGGTCGGGGCATCACATTAGAGAAGTTAGCAAGGGGTATGTAATTGCTGTTGATAGAGACGACTTAGTTGAGTGTGCTGTTCTCTGTAAACTCGCAGCTGAGAGGAAAATAGATCGTGTTAGAATACCGAAAAACCCACTTGATGTTTTAATACAACATATAGTGGGCTTAGCGCTAGAAGATAAGTGGCGTGTTGAAGACGCGTTTAGGCTCATTAAGAGATCTTATAGTTTTCACACAATTAGCTACGAGGACTTTCTCAACGCTATACGGTACTTAGCTGGGAAGCTGGGGGGGTTCTATGAGCATCAGCGAGTCTACTCTAAAATATGGTTTGACGAAGAGGAAGGTGTTTTCGGCAGGAAGAAGACTACTAGAATGATATACTATTTAAATATTGGTGTTATACCGGATGAGAGTAAAGTGAGAGTGTTCACTACAGAGGGGAAGTATGTAGGTGATCTCGAGGAGGGCTTCGTGGAGTACTTGACTCCCGGAGACCTCTTCGTACTTGGAGGTAGAGTCTACGAGTACCTTCAGAGTAGGGGTTTTGTCGCGATTGTGAAGAGGGCTGATGGCCAGAGGCCCACTGTCCCGGCGTGGTTTAGTGAGATGCTTCCACTAGCGTACGACTCTGCTATCAAGGTGGGTAGGTTTAGGAGGCTAGTAGCGGACATGCTTAGAGAGAAGAGTTTAGAGGAGGTTGAGGATTTCCTCGTTAAAGAGTACAAGTTAGAGAGGCACGCAGCAAGGGCTATATGCGAGTACATCTTAGAGCAGTTAGAGTATACTGGCGGGCTAGTACCGTCTGATAAACTCATCTTAATTGAAATCTACGACGAGGACTCGAAGAGAAATATTATAGTACACGCTGTCTTCGGCAGAAAGGCTAATGAGGCGTTAGCTAGACTGTACGCGTACGTTGTGGGTTCAGAGCTCGGAGTTAACGTTAAGATCACTGTTATGGACAACGGGTTCATGTTGACAATACCGAGGAGAATAAACGCGGATTACTTGAAGCTCTTCTACTCTATACCCGTAGATAAGGCTTGGGATATTCTTGTGAGAGTAATTAGGAGAACAGACCTAATAAAGAGGAGGTTTAGACACGTTGCAGTTAGAAGCTTTATGCTACTCAGACGATACAGAGACACTGAGAAGTCTCTTCACAAATTACAAGTAAACGCTGAGGAGCTGCTCCGGGCTGTCGAGGAGATCAGGGATTTCCCAGTGCTCAAAGAGACCTATAGGGAAATACTAATGGACTACATGCACATAGACGAGGCTATAGAGGTCCTCAAGGCTGTTCACAGAGGTGATATAGACGTGAAGATCATTGGGCCTCTGGACGTTCCCTCGCCGTTCGCGCATCACATTGTAGTACACGGCTACAGTGACGTAGTGTTAATGGAGGATATGAGGAGGCTACTCGCCAAGCTACATGAACTTGTTGTAGAGAGAATTAAGTCTAAGATTTCTGCTCTCCAGGCTCCTCTCCACGAAGCTGACTAGTACTCTTACCTCTCTCTAAGCTAAGTATACTCGTGAGTTTTTTCTCACTTATGTTAAACACTGCTCGAGCTATTTCAAAGACATAGCTATCACTTGGAGTCGCCTTTGGAAAGCCTAGTCTTATAGCAATAGCCTTCTTGTACGCTTCTTTAACTTCTCTACTCTTAATCTCCCCTCTAAAAATGGCCTCGGCTATTTTGAGGCTAATGTAGAATTTGACGTAATTAATAACCGTCTTCTCCTCTTCTGGTATAGCTTCGCGTATTCTGTGTAGTATATCCTGGAAGTCCTTCTCCTCCGCGAAGCCGAGAATAAGCTTAATTAGCGGTATTCTGAGAAGCCTAGCTACCGTATTGCTATCAATAACGCCGATTGGAGACAGCGACTTCAATTTCTCTCTTGCCTCGCGAACCCCTCCACTTAGTATGATGTTAATTACGCTGTCAAGCATCTCTTCTAAGTAGAATATTTTAGTGTGGAGTTCTGGATGCTCTTCATTTAGTTTGAGCCCGTACTTGCTTATTACATACAGCGTTGCCATCTCTTTATCGAATATGTCTGGCGGCGTTGCTTTACCCCTAATTGGCTGGAGCCTGTGCTCAGTGTATATTTTCCTCAGAATTTCCACTGCTGCTGGACGATCTATTTCATTCAGCCTCTTAGTCAACTCACTCAGTACTTTAACTGCTACTTGTATTCTCTTCCTGTAGGGTGACTTCACTCTTCTCAGCCTCTAGGAGCCCCCTAATCAGCCTCTTAATCTTCAAATCTAAACTTACTCTACCAGTAAACACGTATAGTTTATCTCCACTTTTACTAAGTACTATTTTCACAGTTGATAATCCAGCAGTGTTTCTATCTAGCTTCATAAATACCTCGAAGCCTCCTCTACGCTCTCTGATCTCGCAGTAGTTCACGTAGAGCCCCTCTCTCCTAAAGCGCTTCACTAGCTCCTCTACTACTCGGCTTATAGTCTCTGCACTCACAGCGCTATCTCCACGAGAATTCTATTTTAACGTATCCTAGGACTTCTAGCATCTCAATAATCCAGCTAGCTAGTTGAGTCATGAGCATTTTTCTCACGAGTTCACAGCTTGCAGTGTACCCGTGAATCTCCCTGAAAGCCTCTAGAGCTAACTCACAGTTTACTAAGTTACTAAACTTACTCTCGACAAGCTCTATGAGCTCACTAAGCCTTGACAACTTGCCGGAGTCTATGAGGTTCTTTATTTCCACTAAGAGATTAGAGCTTGGTATTAATGCTTTACAGTCTAAATTAACCTCTTTACACTTTTTCATGTAGTTTACAAGTAGCTTGTAGTTTTCAACAAGCTTACCTGTAGATAAAAAAGGCTTTTCGTCAGCAGTGCTCACAATTAACCACTACTTAAGAATCTCTAGTAGCTTAGACTTAATCTCGCTCTTGAATTTCTCGTCAACACTCTCATAGAGGGCTTTAATGGCTCCTACTAGGTCGTTTATTATAATAGACATGGCGGCGTCTTTCTCGTATGGTGCTAGAGCCTCTATGGCATTCAATAAGACGCTGTCTCCCGGGTGGGCGGAGCGCTTAATGTACTTTCTCACAGCTGTTGGCGTAACCCCAAGGGCTTTTGAGAGCTCCGTTAAGCTCCTCGTATTCAGCATTAACTCTATAATTCTATACCTAGCGTCTCTACTAATCCACTCTACAGGGAACTTACTCCTTGATTGTTGACTTGTAGACATCTTAATCACCAGTGGTTTATTCAAAAGCTACTTTATAACCCTGGAGTTTATAAGGATGTGGCTAGAGAGAATAGCTACAAGGTGTTGTAATTCTTGAGACAGAAGTCCCTTGTGTACAGCAGTGGAGTCGTAGAAGCTATTGAATACCCTGCTGTTGTTGTCACTGGGAGTGTTCTAGGTAAAACAGTCTACGCGTACATCGGCGACATCGAGAGAGGAGTCATATCCGGCTATATTCCTGTTAATAAGCCAGTTGTCCTGGGCTCCTCGGGGATTGTGAGAGTAATCGAGGTTTTAAGTGAGAAAACAGAGTACACCGGGAAGTACTATACAGTTACACCACTTGGTAGTCGAGGTATTCTAGGATTGAGTGTTAATGGTTTACTCTCAAACTACGTATCACTAGATGACTCGTATCTCGAAGAGGAGTTGACAACTCCAACACCTATGGATGCTCTCAGACCTTTCTTTAAACACGTAGCACAACTCGCCTCTGTGTGTGAAGAGCCTGTTCTAGTCGAGGGGTGCGGACTTACAGGAGTTATGCTGGGAGGCTTTCTCAGGGAGCTCGGGTTGACTTCACACCATTACTGTGAGAGAGGCAGAAGAAACGCCTCAGTACTCGACTTAGACGTGACATCTCATATTAGTAATCTAAGTAGAAAGTGGAGAACTCTAGTTATAACTAGCCTTAATACCGCTTCAAAGTTTAGAGTCATGAGAGAATTGGAGTACAGTAAACTAGTGATCTCAGTTCTCTCATTAACAGATCTAATCCCGTTAAAGGCAAATTACAGTGTAAAAGTCGTAGTTGTAGGCAGAGAGAACAGTACGAGTTTAAGTGAGTATGTTATTAATAAGGGTAAAAAGGCTCTTCAAGGACTATTAAAGGCTATCAGAGTCATTAAAGCCAGTGACTTAGAGTCTATTAGGGGTCTCTTACCACCTCGCGGACTGGGCACTGTAATTGAGTTTAGTTAGCTCTCTCTGATTAGCTCTGCCAGCCTCTTCACACCCTCAATTATCTGCTCGTATGTGGGGTAGCTGAAGCTTATTCTCATACTATTAGCTCCTTTTCCATCAACGTGGAAACTCCCACCTGGAACGTACGCTACACTGTACTTCTCAATAGCTACTGGTAGGAGTTTACCAGCGTCAAAGTTGCTCTTGTAGACGTACGTGAATATGAATAGTCCTCCTATCGGCTTAGAGTACCAAGTGTACTCTGGGAAGTACTCGCTCATGGTTTTTAGCATCAAGTCTCTTTTAGCCCTGTAGTGCGGTATTGCGCGCCCAATAACTCTATCAATAACTCCTCTCTTCATCGCCTCAGCTGTAATGTACTGCGTTAACGTTGGAGAGTGAAGGTCAACGTACTGCTTTACTAGCTCGACTCTTCTTATTAAGTCATCTGGGCCAATTAACCAGCCGATTCTAAGTCCAGGTGCTAGTATTTTACTAATTGTACTCATGTATAGCACTCTATTCTCTCTGTCAAGGGCTTTTATAACTGTTTTATCTACACCCTCCTCGAAGACGAGGTAGCTGTATGGGTCGTCTTCCACCACTAGGAGGTCGTATTGTGACGCTATTTCTAGTAGGTGCTTCTTGCGCTCTGCGCTGAGCGAAACCCCTGATGGGTTTTGAGCTATTGGTATCGTGTATATGAACTTTACTCTCCTCCTCTCATCAGGCGACATCGCTCTCAATTTCTCCTCTAGTATACTCGTCTTCATCCCGGAGTCGTCAATATCTACTCCAATAAGCCTTGCACCAGCGTTTTTGAACGCGCCTATGGCGGCTAGGTACGATGGGTTCTCAGTTATCACTACATTCCCGGGGTCTATTAGGGTCCTCGCTACTAAGTCGAGGGCTGACTGGCTACCAGTGGTTATAATAGCGTTCTCGGGTTCGCATTTAATACTCTTCCTTGTAGATAGGAATTTACACAGCGTTTCTCTAACTTCTCTGACACCCTTAGTCTCGCTGTACTGTAGTGCCTCGTCACCGTAAATCTCAATAACATCTCGGGCTATTTCTGCGAGTTCTTTTCTAGGAAAGAGCTCTGGGTCTGGTATGCCCCCCGCGAAGCTAATAACGTTTTTCTTCGCCTTGATAATAGCTAATAGCTCTCTTATCTCGGATGCTTTAATACTCCTCGCTAGGTTACTATAGTACCTGGAGTAATCAAGCACGCTCACACCATTATCTCTGTTGTGTATGTATGGTATATAAGCGTTTATACGAGTATGATGACTATGGAAGTCAACACTATTAGAAAAAAGCTTTCACGGGTGAAGTGCCGAGTAGCATATGTCTACCCGAGCACTTACACTTCAATGATTTCTAGTCTAGCGCCGGACATTATTTACACTCTCGCTAATAGCTATGATGAGATATACCTCGAGCGCTTTGCGTGTAAGAGCCTTTATGGTGAAGAGAGTGATCCTCGTAGTCTGGAGACTGGGAGTAGGCTTAGAGAGTTCCCGCTTATTCTCACTTCTCTCCACTACGAGCTAGATGTCGTTAACTTAGCGAGGCTCTTACTTGCAGGGGGGATTGAGGTATTTTCAGATAAGAGAAATCACGTTATAGTGGCTGGTGGCCCCGTAGTAATGAGTAATCCTGTACCCTTTAGTGATGTAATTGACGCTTTCATTATAGGTGAGGTCGAGGTAACTCTCCCAAAAATACTAGAGTTGTGGCTTGAGTATAGAGGTGAGAAGGGGGGATTTCTCGAGGCTATATCCTCGCTGAGATACGTCTACGTCCCAGGGTACTCACGCAACACTGTTTTAAAAGAGTACGTGAGAGACCTGGATCACGCTATTTACCCTACTAGGCAAGTTGAGAACACGGAAGTCGAGCCTGTTTACGGAAGGGGTTTAAAGCTCGAAGCGAGTAGGGGGTGTCTCTTCTACTGTAGTTTTTGCCTCGAGTCTCGTGTTTTTCAGCCTTACCGTGAGCGGGGACTACTCAGACTTAAGAAAACTATTGAAGAAGGATTAAAGTACAGTATAAGTGGCAAGAGAGTGGTTATTTACTCACTGTGCTTCCCAGTCACCAAGACGCACACGCAGTTCTTAGAGTATCTCGCTAGCGAGGGGTTCTCAGCCTCACTCCCCTCGGTAAGAATTAGTCCGAGACTCGTTGAGTCACTTGAACTCATTAGAGCTCTTGGTCAGAGAGCTCTGACAATAGCCCCTGAGTCGTTCTCTTGGTTAGCTCAGTCTGTATTTTTTAAGTATACGGGACTTGAAGACTATGTGTCTAGCCTTATTAAGACTCTTATTGACGCCGGCTTCGACCTTAAATTATACTTGATTTACGGTGTTAGAGGATTGGGTACTGGCGTTGTGCACCGTGATGTAGAGGTTTTGCGTGATCTAGCTAAGTGTGCGAAGGCTAAAAATAGGAGGATTACTGTGGCTCTAACCCCGCTTATTCCTAAGCCCCACACGGTTTTTCAGTGGATTGGAATGCTCGACTACGAGGCCTTAGCGTCTCAGCTCAGATTCTACAAGTCATCTCTACGTGGACTAGTAGAGGCTCGGCTCTACGATATAGACCTCGGTGTTGTACAGGCGCAGATAGCTCTCTCGCCTAGACCGCTGGGTAAGCTGATCGCGCTGTGGGCTAGTTATGGGGGCGGGTTATCTGGCTGGAGGAGAGCTGTGAGAGAGCTCGCTGGGGATTTTAATTTTAACTACGTGTTTAGTGGCTATGAGTTTGAAAAAGAGCTTCCCTGGGGGTTTATTAGGCTCGACGAGGTGTCAGAGAGAGTTACGCGTACTCAGTACGAGGTGGTTAAGAGGTATTTAAAGCACTAGTTGTGAGTTCGGGTCTAAAAGCTACACCGTAGTGTACTAGTCCCGCCTCTCCCTCTTCCCGTATTCTCCTAATAACGGGCTCCATGATCATTCCCGGCTTTAGCTCTCCTGGCAATACGTCTGTTAGTGGTGCTAGTATTCTAGCCTTACTCTCCGTTGTCTCAACTATGCCTATAATTAGTGGTCTCTGCTTCTCAAAGCCCTCCATAGTGCTGTATATTACTGTCCACGTGATTAACCGCGCCTTCTCGTTAGCTAACTCTACCTGGTCTACTTCTCTCGAACCGCAGTGCCTACATATGTTAGACGGCGGGTATAGTGTTACACCGCACTTTTTACACTTTGTTGCGACTAGCCTATATCTGTATACTCGCGTCCTCCAGGATGGGGGGATACTAATTCTCACTACTCTCACCTCACTCTACTCTGTACACTAATCCACGATACTTAGCGTATAGACTGTAGCTCACTGTGTACTTCCTCTTCAAGTAGTCGTCTACTATTGGTGCTCTGTGCTTTCGCTCTTCTACTTTATCTGTTACAACTATGCTGTAAGCGTCTGATCCCGCTCCGCTTCCAAATGGTGCTAGTAGTATTCTCTGACCCGGTTTAGCGATCTCTAGTACGCGGGCTAGCCCTATTAGCGCTGAGGAGTTGTAGCTGTTACCTATGTACGGAGTTATGAGTCCTGGTGTGACTTTCTCCCTGGGGAAACCCAGCATTCGCGCTACTCTCAGGGGGAATGTGCCGTTTGGCTGGTGGAATACAGCGTAGTCGAAGTCCTCTGGTTTAAGGCCTGTTTTTTCAAGTAGTGTTTTAACAGAGCCTACAATGTGCTTAAAGTAGGCGGGCTCTCCTGTGAAGGCCTCTCCGTGAAGCGGGTACTTGGAGTGATCTCTCCTCCAGAAGTCAGGCGTGTCTGTCACGTACGTTGCACTCGCTTCAAAGTACGCTGCTGACTCCTCTCTGCTACCTATAATTAGAGCTGTAGCCGCAGAAGACGCTGTGAACTCTAATACGTCGCCTGGATTTGCCTGTGCCGTGTCACTACCCACTACGAGAGCGTACTTAATGAGGCCCGAGGCCACCGCGCCTATACTAGCTCTTATAGCCTCGCTTGCCGCTCTACAAGCAAACTCCCAGTCTGTTGCCATTGAGTAGGGTGTTGCCCCTATAGCCTCTGCTACTATAGTAGCTGAGGGCTTAACAGCGTAGGGTTTACTCTCTGTTCCAAACCACACTGCGCCAATTTCCTTAGGGTTTATGCCAGCTCTCATTAACGCGTTACGGGCAGCCTCAATACCCATTGTTACTGCGTCCTCATCTACTCCTGCAACGCTCTTCTCGCTTACACCGAGCTCCTCAGGCTGCTCAGGGTTAAAGCCCCAGACTTCAGCTATTTCCTTTAGGCTCAGCCTCCACCTGGGTATGTAAGAGCCCCAGCCAACTATACCCGTCTTCTCCTCCGGGTACAAGGTATGCACCTTGTGTTACTTAAGAATAACCCCTTTTAGTTAATAAGAGTTTCCTTATTTAGAGCTCGGGGAGACGGTGATTTGCAACTGAGTATTATTGGTAAGTTTAGAGATGGTAGACTAGTCTACAGTGTCCCATCACACATGCCCGCTTACGGCTACATAGCTATTGGCGTAGTAGACAGGGGCACTAATGTACTCCAAGTTAGGCCGACTACTATTTGTCCTCAGAACTGTATATTCTGCAGTGTAGACGCCGGCCTCTACTCGCGTAATAGGTGGGCAGAATTTATTGTTGACCCCGAGGTCATTGT
>Ga0326760_1000872_pt1 | contig 14252 bp, 12 predicted proteins | sample GCREP_S_FD_207668 | JGI IMG/M metagenome (GOLD analysis project Ga0326760, IMG submission 207668) | Hot spring sediment microbial communities from Geyser Creek Basin, Yellowstone National Park, WY, United States - GCR.EP_S | ecosystem: Environmental > Aquatic > Thermal springs > Near-boiling... | reverse complement strand
TTTTAACAGATAGTGGTGGAGTTCAAGAAGAGGCATGCATACTGGGAATTCCAACTCTTACTCTTAGATATAATACTGAGAGACCTGAGACCGTGTTAGCTGGGACAAATATACTTGTAGGTGTTGAACCAGAGAAGGTTGTATCCGCAGCTCTTGATATGATCAAGCGTAGAAGTGAGATAGCTAAGAAAAAAGGATGTGGTAATCTCATAGGGGATGGAACAGCAGGAGAAAAGATATCTAAGATCCTCAATGAGTTCAAGGATAATGCAACCATAGAGACCTGCGATACACGGGAAGATCCGTACATAATACATGTATTAACTGATACTTCAGAAAACATAGAGGATCTATCTGTCAAAGGAGAGATAATTGCTATGTATGATGACCATGGATTTCCCACTATAGACATAAACTCGGCAAGAAAAATAGTCATTAGAGTGGCAAAACACTATCTACTAACAAAGTGACCTGTTCTGCTATCTAGAGGTGAGTTAACTATGAGGAAGACACATAACATTATACTGGTTACGCATCACTTTCCACCCGAAGTGAATGGAACCGCGACAAGAGCATTCGAAATAGCCAAGAGAGTGATCAAAAAACATCCAGGCATCAGGTTATTTGTGATATCACCACCTCCCGTTAGACCTTTTGGTAAGTTCCAAGTCGATCTGAGACCATTACGCATTATTAAGTTGAGCGACAATCTCTATCTAATACGAGTTTGGAGTTATCAACCCATCAGCCCTAATCCATCGGTTCTTGAACGTCTTCTCAATTACATAGTTTTTCCAATTCTCGCCATACCGATTATTGTAGGTCTTGGACTATTCTCAAGGATAATTATGTTTATAATACCACCATCGATTTTGACCATTATAGTTCCATTTATTAAACCATTAAGGAGTAAAATAATAGTGGACATTACTGATCTCTGGCATGAAGAGGCTCGACTTCTGGGTTATATAAAAAGTCGTTTACTCACCGCTATATCTAGAGGGGCGGAATTACTTGCACTAAAACTTGCCCATGTAATTACCGTGGCTACATACTCTATCGGGAAATATTATGTATATCTTTTAGGCAACAAGAAAAAAAGGATATATGTATTACCAACACCCATTGATGAGCTATTGGTAAAGAAGCATCGAGATGCAAAGACTTTGTCGAGCTCAAATACCTCTGATATTATAGTATATGCAGGTAATTTTGGAAAACCGCAAGCTTTAGATTTTGCAATAAAAGCCTTTAAAATCCTTAACGAAAGAGGAGTCAAAGTTAAGTTATTATTGATAGGAGGGGGTGAAGAAGAAAGATCTCTTAAACATCTTGTGAATGTTCTTGGAGTAAACAACGTTGAAATCAGGCCTCCAGTACCTAGGGAGGAGTTATTTAGTCGCATATATCCACAGGCATCAGCAGGACTTCTGGCACTTTCCTATGTTAGAGCATTATTTTACGCTATTCCTACAAAAATGTATGAATATATAGTGTGTGAGTTACCAATAGTAGCTTATGGAAGTAGCATAGAGGTCAAACACGTTATCACAAAATGGCGTCTCGGTGTGTATGTAACTGAAAACGATCCACAAAAATTGGCTGAAGCCATAATGTTCTTAATGAACAATAAACATTTATTTATAGAAAATATCAGAAAGTATGCATTATATCTAACAAAACAAGTGTACGAAGTACTTGATACTATTATCTATGACAAGCACAGAGATATTTTAACATGAACCTCAATGATAAGCGCAAAGGTCTCAAAATCGATGGCATGTTTCTTGTAAGAATACTAGGACTTAGACCATTGGAAACGACTAATGTAGACTTAATAAATGAATTGAGCACGAGTGAACTACGTAAATTATACTGGTACGCAAAGATTAACAAAATAGGCTTTACTTACCTGAAGGCCCTAGAGAAGGCCGATGTATTAAAGAGGATCCCCGAACTTGAAAAAGAACTTGAAGTACAGGAGAAGATGTATGAGAAACATAATGAATCTATGGAGATTATAAGTAGCATATTAACTGATCTAGGCGTAGACCACGTCTTCATAAAAACTATTTACGACTTCCCCATGCTCCCCTCCGATATAGATATTCTTATATATGGTGAAACTTTAGAAAATGTTGCATCAGCTCTAATCAAAAAAGGCTTAAAGGTTTTTGATAAAGGCCCTCACTTTATTTCCATTTATAATACAATCGTAGATGCGTCAGCTCGGCGTCCAAAGATGAGTTACGATATTGATATATATGATGAGCTTTCTCTCAGCTACTTTAAGTACATGGACAAATCATTGTGCTCAAACGATAGATATAAACATCCCAGCGGAGTAGAGGTATTATCAGCCGAGTGTGAGCTACTTATTCACATTAATCATTCACTCTTTGAGCATCTTTTTACTTTATCTCACCTATACGTAATCTCCACGTTACTACCTCAAATAAACTTCCATAAGCTGGAAATCTTGAGTAATTTTGCTGCATCAAGAGTTCCACTAGCTCTTGTCTCCGAAATAGTAAATAAGGTACTTAAGTACTACCAGGACAGGGTGCCCACCCCACTAGCAAAATTCGTGAGGTCTTTCCAAAACAAGAAATACACTACAATTAGAGTCAGCCAACTACCATATCGCTATAGCTTAAAGCATGTTGCAGAGGCAATAATAGAAAAAGTACGTAAAAAATATTATTTGCTATCAATGCTCGAATTCACACATGCACTCCGTAGCCAAGAAGAGTTAAATCATATAATGTTTCACATCATACTGAGAAGAAAAAGAATAACTTATTAAAGGGCGCGACTAAACATGAACAATGTGGTAATATCAGTCATTTTACCTACATATAATCGAGTTTCTACTATTAAATATACACTTGAAAGTCTATTAAACCAGTCATTTAAAGATTTTGAAGTTATTATTATTGATGACACCCCTAACGATAAAGTCTACAGCTTTCTTTCTTCACGTGGCTATTTAATCAAAGACAACGTAATTTATTACAAGACTAGCAAAAGATACGGACTACCAGCTTCACGAAACAAAGGAGTTTTATTAGCAAGAGGTAATCTCATATTGTTTATTGAAGATGATGTTATCTTAGATCGTGATGCACTGCTAGTTCTCTACGTTACATATAAGGTCGTGAAAAAGAAAGCGAAAAAACTTGGAGCAATCGTTCCAGCGAGACCAATAATCATGGTGAACTATACATCGCCTTTAATAACTAGCTTTATAATGAAGCATCTAAAGCGACCTCTTATTGAGAGTCCAATAACTCGTTTAATTTATCAAAAATATGATACGAAGTATAATGGTATTTTTGAAATACCTACAGGTCATCCGTGTGCTTTGTTTGAAAAGGAGACACTCATTAAGATTGGGCTATTTGATTACAAAACGTTTGAGGGAAGTTTCGAGTTTGAGGAGACAGACTTATTCACACGCCTTAGGAGGAGTGGATTCATTATAATATACCAACCGAAAGCGATTTTTCATCATATCCAAGTTAATGAAGGGGGATGCAAGACTTCACTATTCAAAAAAGCTAAGAGCTTCATGAGTAATTATGTGAAGTATTTAACAAAACATTATACTCTCGCTTCATTATTGCCAAGATTAATTCTTGCACTAGTGGAAACTAGTGTTATGTTCGTTCTGACAAAGCTAGAGGCCATTATATCAATATGCGCGATTGTACATCGGAGATAAGTTATTAAGTAAAACATGACATCTATGGAACATAAGATAATATTTGTGACATTTAAAATATTCTTTTATGCGGAGGGTAAATCAAATATCGTTAAAGAGCTATCTGATACTCTCGCTTCTCTGGGGATAAGCACCGAGGTTATTCATCTCAATCCTAGGAATTTTATAAAACTACAAAGTATAATTTCAAGACACAAAAGTTTGGCTACAGTGATCCTAGTAGTAGGACCATCCTCTCTTTTATCCCTCGTAGTAATGGCGTACTTCTCGCTTCTGAGAAAGGTCTATAATACAAAACTTCTCGTGTATATGGTTCAACCAACGCTACTAAATACAGGTTCTACTTTAATTAAGACGCTAACACAAGGCATTCTTCGAATTATTGGTGTTGATAAAATATTGGTTCAATCAAAAGGAGTATATCGAATTCTTAGATCACTGGGTCTGAGAGCTGGGTTATTGCCTAGTGGAGTTTCTACGGAGAAGTTTAGACCATGTAGCCTAGAAGAAAAATTACACTTAAGAGAGAAGCATGGGTTACCGGCATACGTTAAGATAATACTACACGTGGGGCCGATAAAGAAAGGTAGGGGAATAGAGCATATAATGCCACTTTGCAACTGCCCCAATATAATGGTCTTAATAATTGGGAGACCCCATGATTTTGATGCAAAACTTGTGAAGGAGGCTACAGAAAGGGGATGTATAGTATATAATAGGTTTTTCAAGAACATAGATGAAGTATACAGGCTTTCTGATGTGTACGTATTCCCAACTAGGTCAATAAAAAATGTAGTCGATCTACCCCTCTCAATATTAGAAGCTATGGCATGTAACCTAGTAGTAGTTACCTCTCAGCTAGATGGAATCACAACGTATTGGAATAATAACCCTGAGCTAGGCTTCTACATAACTTATGATCCATCCCAGATACCAAGCTTAGTCGAGAAAATAGTAAAAGAAGGAAAATTACATGCTACAACGAGAGATCTCGTGAGACCTTTTGATTGGAAAAATATAGCAAGGATGCTTTTAATTCATATAATTGATGTCTATGCTAAATAATAGGCTAATAGTGATAACGGGTCCCGACGGTTCTGGGAAATCACTATTAGCAAGATACCTCTACTATGTTTTGAGAAATAGAGGTGTGCCGGTTTGCCTGATGTACGGTGGATGGCGTAGCTTCAATAATATATATGCACAATTAGTGAAAAAAATATGTCCAGCAATATCCAACAAGAATATAACCCATCTTTCATCGATCAAAAGTCCTAAAGCAAATATAGCCAGAAAAAAGAAGATCAAACTTTTGTTCAAACTAATAGTTTTATTGGATTATTACGCGTCCATAATACTTAAGTTAATAATGTTCTCACTAATATATAGCATAGTAATCTTAGACCGTTACTTCATAGACCTAATAGTTAATATGTCTATAGACCTCGAAGAAGACGTGAGAGAAATGCTATCAACATATAGAATCGTCAAACCCATTATGCCGCGGCCTGAAAAAATATTTGTAATTATAGGCCCTCCTCAAATGATCTTTAAGAGAAAAAGCGACATCCCCAGCATCGATTTCTCAAGAGAGCAATGCAGAAGATTTCTCTTTATTTCAATGTATAGTCAAGAAATTCAAATAATAAGTGCACTAAAAAATTTGCAGGAAAAAGCCCATATAATATTACAGGAGACGGGTATCGAGTATGAGAATAGCATTCCTCATCGATAGATTAGGCCTTGACGGCGTTTCTAGAGTTTGTTTGACGCAGTCCAAGGGGCTGACGAGTAGAGGTGTTGAAGTGGCCATTTTCACCAAGAAAGTTTCTTCTCATATATTAAAATCACTAGACAGCATCAATATATTTAGAGTATATAATGAAGGTTATAACGTGAGAAATACGCTACGTTCTTTGTCCGAATACGACATAGTTCACTCCCACTATATCACACTCAGCACTCTAGGCTCATTAATAAGTCTAGCTGGAATACCTCACATATTTCATGAGCATGGACACTTCTTTCCCTATTTTCCAAGAAGTTTTAAATCCTTTGTAGGATTTACACGTTACATTCTATTTGAATCACCTAACATAATATTATCCAAGCGAATCATAGCAATCAGCAACTTTGTAGATAGAGAAATACGAAGAATTTTCCCCTTTGCTAACGTGCAGAAGATACGTGTAGTTTATAATCCTATAGATAGCGGGATCTTCGATCCAGTAAAAACCGAGAAAGCTAGAGAATTACTTGGGTTGGATGGTTTTCAACACATTATTCTAAGTATTCAATCTCCTGGGAGACAAAACGACTATGAGTACATACAAATAGTCAAAACTATTCTTTCAAAACAAAAAAATACAGCCATCATAATAATTACGAGAGATAGATACAGTTACGACTATATAAAGGAGAAATTGAAAAACCTCACTAGTGTTATGATATATAACAATATACCATCAGATCGTCATTTAAATTTACTATATAATGCCTCGGATGTTTATTTTACGATATCAAGGTGGGAAAGTTTTGGCTATACAATTGCGGAGGCCATGTTTGTGGGTAAGCCAGTCATAGGATACGATATAACCGCAATAGGGGAGCTTATAGTCAATGGATTTAATGGGTTTAAGGTGCCCATTGGACGGTGGGATCTTCTAACAAATGCTATTTTAACGCTTCTAAATGATGAGGAAATACGAAAGCAATTTGGTAAAAATGCGAGGGAATTCGCGGTTGAAAGCTTCTCACTAGATATAATAACCCAAAGACTTCTAGCGATTTATAAAGAAGTGGTGGAGTCGAAATGACACGGTATGATGAGTGTTCAGGAGCTCCTAGCTTAGTATTATTTTCTTTTCCATATCCTTCATCAGCTAGGCTGGTGCTACTTGTGAATTTAGTCTCGTTATTAGCTCCTCTCTGCAACAAATTGTATATAATATCTGCTATAGATAGCTCCTACTTAGCGAAGCTAAGAACTTATGCATTAAAAAATAGCCGTGGACACGTGTATGTCGTGAACATAACTAAAAAATTACCTAGGTTTTCTAGTTTTTCAATAAAGGAGGTTCTCAGATGGATTTCAAACTACATTTCAATACAGGCGGTGTTTTTTGCATATAGCATAAAGTTAGTTGGCCAGGTGGATATAGCGTTTTTCTTCGTGGGGATAAGAGATTTTATTCCATTGATGATATATATGAAGTTGCATGGGAAACAGATTGTGTGGTATTAAAAAGGTGCACTAAGATTGTTTAGGATGAAAGTAGAGAATTATATGGAGATTCTCGCTTCAATTCTAGCAGATATAATTGTCACAGAAGCTTTACTACCGCATTTTGAAACAAGACCTCGCGGTCTTTTCCCATATAAGTTGCATCCGGGGCTAAGATATATTAATCTTGATAAGTTCAAATTACTTAAAACTATTGACCAGCGGGAAAATGTTATAGGCTTTATTGGAAGACTCGAAGAAGATAAGGGAGTCATAGATTTTATTAAGATCTCTCAGCTTATATCGTTAAAAACAAGAAAACATGGTTTGAACGCTCGTTTTTATATAGTGGGGTCAGGAAGACTCGACAAGGTGGTTAGAAGCATTACTGCTAAGATGAGCGACAAAGGCATGGACATTAAGTTCTACGGATTTATAGAAAATGATTTACTTCCAACACTCCTTAATGAAACAAAGATCTTGATATTACCATATAAATCACCCGCTGAAGGGATCCCCACTGTGGTTTTAGAGGCGTTTGCATGTGGAGTCCCCGTTATTGCATATGATACTGGGCTCATTAAATCTGTTGTAATAAATGAGTTAACAGGCTTTGTTGTTCCAATAAACAACTATAAGGCAATTGTTAATTTAGTTGTTCAATTGTTATCACATCGGGAATTATTAATGAATATCTCAAGAATTCAGAGGAAATTTGCAGAGGAATTCTTAAGCTATGAAAAAGCTTTAGAGAGATATGAAGTATTGTTCACAAGACTCTGGGGATAATGCGGCATGGGGTGGGGGCGCTATTAGTTTAAAATATTTAAAAGTACTTAAAATCGCAGTGATTCCCACGTTATGGTTTATTATCCCACTACTCGCTCCCATATCTCAATACTACGTTCTCGCATATAATGATTCAACCATGACATACATAGTGCTTTCTCTAATCGTTACATCAATAATTGTGTTTTCTTATAGGAGTCGCATAATTAGCATGGATGGTAGACTAGAAGGTTTGGTTACCCATATAGTATTAACCTATAGCATTCTACTAATGCATACTAGCAGTTTTGCAGTTGGATTATATGGTGTCGATGTTTACAATGAATACCGCTATTCTTTAAATGTTTTAAAGTCAGGATTCTCTGCGTTATCAAGTGATCAAGCGACATCTAGTTTCGGTCCACTTGTCATTCCCGCAATTATTTCGATGATAACTTCTATTCGACTCGTAGATTTTTACCGGGCATTCCTACCATTACTTCTCGCCACGGTCAGCATACCATTAATTCTAGTCTATAGGAAAATGCTCGAGGACGATGAATTATTAAGGAGCTATAATATTCCGCAAGGAATGACATATCTCCTCCCACTTTTCATCGTTTTCACGACAACGTATATACATACGCTTCTCTCTGCACCTCGTCAAGGCTTGGCATTGTTGTTATATACATACATGTTGTATTCGTTTCTTGAACTACATGAAAAGAAATCAATTAAATTTGTGTTTACGACTTCTCTTTTATCAGTAGCCCTTGTTCTATATCATTACTCTACATTTTTCTTATATATAGCTTTCATACTTACATTAATCTTCGTTGAATTATTAATTCGCGTATTAGGAATTAAGCATGGCAAATCATACTTTGATGTATTCATGTTGATTATATTCATTATCTCTATTATATTTGGATCGCTATGGTATGTATATACTCCAGTTGTAGCTGGAATCGCGGCTAGTGTGAAATTTGCTATTAAAAGACTCCTTACACTCGAATCGATTCTAGAATATGCTAGCCCAATAATTCCAGTTAAACAATACTATATTGACATTAGATCTTTTATTAATTTGGCCATCAATGGAGTGCTTGTTCTTGGATATCTACATTATGTGATATCAATGCTGAGACGAAAACACCACGATACCGCAGGAGAAGGTCTATCATCGTATTTTTCACTCTTTACAAGTAGTTTCATACTACTTGCTCTCACCCTGCTACTAAGTTCCTGGATAAGTAAATATGGTATTGGAAGGACTTACATTCAATTCCTAATTACGGGTGTCCCACTAGTAGTATTAGCTATACCGTCGCAGATAAGTAACAAAATAAATACTACTATACTAGCAAAGTTTTTATTGACTACATTGATAATTTTTAGTCTATTTAACTCAACATATTTGACTGAGGCTCTTCAGGGGGTTTATCAATCAAGTATTTATGACAGATTAGCATACATGCGTGGATATATGGGTGTATATACGCAAGACTTAGATGTTGTAAACTATATATTTATATACTCGCTAAACAGTCATGTTGTAATAACAGATTATTTTGGAGAAAATGTCTTCAAATTGCAAGGAGAGCTCTCCAACTTGACAACAATACATAATGAACTAAATGGAATATACTCTTACGGGCATGCCATTGTGATTTTAAGATACTACAACATTGCCTCGAAAACTATATTTTCATATACAACTGGAATCATATCACTAGATGTGTACTTGAATAAATTAACGTCATTCAATCTAATATATAATAATGGAGCATGCGTGTTTGCCTTTTAATATTTCCAAGTGGGCAGATCAAATGAGTGCTAGAAATAATCCTGATACAAACAGATATGTTAATCATTCCCTTAGAGTATGTATTATTACGCCTTATGTATTTGTTGCTAATGAAATCGCTAAACGCCTTGATTCCAAGGGCTTCTCCATACTGGTTATTACTGTGACTCCCTCGAAGCTATATAAACACTGTTCTAACTACCTCACAAGACCTGATAGAAATAACACAGTTGTTTTTCTAAGCGGCATCCGTACTTTATTTACATCTGTTATTACCGTGTTTCGCTTCAGGCCTAAAATAATACAGCTTTATACCGGAGGCGGTCGACTAGGATTTGCCTTGTATCTCGTAGTTTTCTTAAGTAAGTTGTTGTTTGGTGCCAGGGTTGTTAGTTTTATAATGGAGCCCGTTCCGAGAATTGGGATAAGGAATCGTAGATTGGCGTGGCTTGAGACCAGGCTTGAGATTCTATTATCCTCAGTCGTCATCACTGATACAGAAAGGTTGAAGCGCCTGATAATAGGTGTCCACAAGATGCCTCCTAGTAGGGTCTTTGCATTTACAAATGAGTGGGATGCACCATGTTTCGCAATACCGCAGAGTGGTGAGAAGGAAGAGGAGGATTGGATTCTCTTCTTCGGCAACGTCGAGGATTATAAAGGCTTAGAATACTTGATCCTAGCTGAACCATTAATTACTAGTGAAATTCCACGAGCTAAAATAGTCATCGCCGGCAGAGGGCAGGAGAAGTATTATCATCTTATTAGGAACAAGGACAATTTCCTCCTGCTAAATAAATTTGTCGACTACGATGAGGGCTCGGTCTTAATTAAGAAATCAAAAATCATAGTCTTGCCCTATAAAACGGGAACAGTGAGTGGTGTAATCCCAATAGCATACGCCTTCAAGAAGCCCATAGTTGCTACTAGAGTCGGGTGCTTTGACGAAGTAATAAAGCATGGTGAAACAGGAGTTCTTGTGGAACCCCATAATCCCACAGAGCTTGCGAGGGCACTCGTTTACCTCTTAAAAGATGATGAACTACGTAGGAAACTAGGCGAAAAAGGTTTTGAGAAATTAAAGAGGGAATTCTCCTGGGATGTATTTGTATCTAAATTAATGGTCATCTACCAGAAGTTGATTTCACGACGTAATCGGCAGAGTGATCCAAAGACAAAGATGTTGATAAAGCGTGCCACGATCCTCGATCTCCATAAGATATATTCGTTCTATGAGAAAATAAGCCTCGATGCAACCACGAGTTTTTTCTATAGAAGGGTTTTGCCGAGAAGTATCACCTCACGTATCTACTTTATTACTCGCATCGCTTTAAATATACTCTTTAAGAAGGAGATATTTGCTATGTTGCTAAATAATGGAAGCATTATAGGGCTTTCGCATATTTTGGTATCGAGGAATAAGAGATATGGAGAAGAAGGAATAGTCCTATTGAAGGGTCGTCGAGGGATGGGGCTTGGGAGGTTACTATTATTCTACGCTCTTAGAGAGGCCAAAAGAGGGGGGTTGAAAGCTTTATGGGTCACTATAGATGTAAACAACTATCCTTCCATAAAATTACATCAAAAACTAGGATTCCGCATACTTAAGGTTATGCCGAAAGTAGCTTCTAGACATGGTCGTCCCGTAGACATGTACCTGTTAATAAAGACCCTTTAAGTTGTCTTTCTTCATAAAAACACTCATATATGCTCCCAGAATTATTGTTTATATTGAATTATTGAAAGGTTGAGAGGTTGCTCGCGATGGGGAAGAGGGCTCTGATTACGGGTATAACTGGGCAGGACGGTGCGTATCTTGCTAAGTTTTTACTGGATAAGGGGTATGAGGTGTATGGTACTTACCGGAGGCTTAGTACTCCTAACTTCTGGCGCTTGGAATATCTCGGTGTCTTCCACAAAGTGTATCTCATCCCAGCAGACCTCACCGATATGTCCTCTATTATAGAGGCGTTGAAGATATCCGAGCCCGACGAGGTATATCATCTTGCGGCTCAGAGCTTTGTGGAGGCCAGCTTTGAAACTCCCGTGGCAACGGGTGATGTAACGGGTCTTTCTACTACGAGAATTCTAGAAGCTATCCGCCTTGTGTACTCTGAGACAAAGTTTTATAACGCGGCGACCAGTGAGATTTTCGGTAAGACAGGGATACTTAACGGTGGAAGACCTCTTAATGAAAACGACCCTTTCATGCCCATGAGTCCATATGCTACCGCTAAGCTCTATGGTTTCTGGATAACAAGGATATACCGCGAGGCGTACGGGATCTTCGCTGTTAACGGAATACTCTTTAACCACGAGTCGCCTCTTCGTGGACTAGAATTTGTAACTAGGAAGATATCAAATGAAGTAGCCAAGATCTACCTTGGACTAAGCAAGGAACTAAGACTTGGGAACCTCGATGCGAAGAGGGATTGGGGATATGCACCAGAATACGTGGAAGCAATGTGGCTCATGCTCCAACAGAAAGAGCCAGACGACTACGTCATAGCAACAGGTGAAGCCCACAGTGTGAGGGAATTCGTTGAAAAAGCCTTCGGGCTCATGGGTTTAGACTGGCAGAAATACGTTAAAGTTGATAAGAGGTTCTTTAGACCCCTAGACGTCCCATGCTTAGTTGGCGATTACTCAAAGGCTAAGCACAAGCTCGGCTGGGAGCCAAGAACAAAGTTTGACAAACTAGTTGAAATAATGGTTAAAGAAGACGTTAGTCGCTGGGAGAGATGGCTCAAAGGAGAAAGGTTTCCATGGGATGCACCTAATTACCCGAGTGAAAACGTTATTCTTACAAGAGCTTTGAGGATGTAGAATGATGTATAGATACCCTGTTGCGGAACCGGATCTAGGGGAGGAGGAGCTTAGAAACGTTATTGAGGCTGTTAAGAGTGGCTGGATTAGCAGTAAGGGGAAATTCATCGAGGATTTTGAGCGTGCATTTGCAAACTACATAGGCGTAAAGTATGGTATAGCTACATCAAATGGTACAACGGCACTACACCTTGCATTAGTAGCCCTAGGTATAGGGTCTGGAGATGAAGTCATAGTACCAGACCTAACTTTTGCAGCCACCATTAACGCCGTATTGTATACTGAGGCAAAACCGGTGATTGTGGATATACACCCCGAGTATTGGTGTATGGATCCAGATAAGGTTGAAAAAGCTATTACTTCTAGAACAAAGGCTATTATACCAGTACACTTATATGGTCACCCATGTGACATGGATCCAATAATGGAGATAGCATCGAAACATAGTCTGTATGTAATTGAAGACGTGGCAGAAGCACATGGAGCTGAATACAAGGGTAAAAAGGCTGGCTCTTTTGGACACATCTCTTGTTTTAGCTTCTATGGAAACAAAATAATAACAACCGGTGAAGGGGGAATGGTGTTAACAAATGACTATGAACTCGCAGAAAAAATGCGTATGCTGAGAGATCATGGAATGAACCCTAAGAAGAGATACTGGCATGAAGTAATAGGCTTTAACTATAGAATGACAAACCTTCAGGCCGCTATTGGATTGGCACAATTGAATAAGATCGACAGATTTATAGAGAAAAAGAGGAGAATTGCTAAGATCTACGCCGAGGAGTTGTCAGGTATACCTGGTATTACTCTACACCCAGAGATGCCTTGGGCTAAAAACGTTTACTGGTTATACTCCATATTAATAGACTCTAGCAAGGCAGCGATCACCAGGGATGAGCTCTCCGAGAAACTTGAAAAAGAAGGTATTGAGACAAGGAAATTCTTTTACCCGCTACATGAAATGCCCATATACGCGAAGTATAGTGTTTACTCTTATCCAGTAGCGACCACTATCTCAAGGCAAGGACTAAATCTACCCTCGAGTACAAAGTTCACGGAAGAAGATGTTAAGTTCGTCGCACAGAAGATCAAGGAAAGCATTTTATCATAAAACCCTCTAGGAGTTCATTCAATGCTTACTGAACTTAAAAGACGTTGTCTTTAAGCTACTTATTCGAGGATTAGATGTTATTATTAGCCAAGTATGTATTTTCGAAAATAGGCTTCAAGACCAAGCTCTATGCAAAATTAGTGGCTGTATAAGTGAAATTTCTCTAGAAGTTTTCGCTCTTCTCATAGGCTTGTTCTGCGGGTATTAGTTAAGAGTACCAAGCATTTAAATAGTAAAATTCTTTTAAACGATGTAGCTGTAGATAAGCTTAATGATGTATTTTATCCAATAAAATTCCCTCAAGTTTTTGGCTAGAGATGTGATGAAACACGTAATTCCTGAATTAAACAAGGTATTCGCTTTAGAAAGATACATGGGTCTATAATCGCAATATTTAAATATGGCGAATGTGGGGTAATTCACGAATAGCTCCCTAATTGTTTCTGCAGCGTCGGTTTGTAAAATGTTTTTTCAAAGAATGCTAAGCTGTGTACGTGGAAGTTTAAGAAGCCCTTTGAACATGTCTCTGTAGATCTATACATACTCGTTAGAGTAAAGGATGTTCCTAGAGCTGTTGGAGCCCTGGTTTCTAGGGGTTTTAGAGTTGTTGTCTGGGAGCCGTACACGGCCACACTCGCTAGGAGCGGGTTTATTGTTGACCTCTACACAAACCCCTCATTCGCGTGGGTAGTCTACATGGATGGAGAAGAGCTTTTGAAGTGCTGTGTTGAGGAGATAGAGGTTGGTGGGGTAAGAGCAAACGCGTTAACCAAGGAGGCGGAGGTCGCTG
>Ga0326760_1000871_pt1 | contig 14253 bp, 11 predicted proteins | sample GCREP_S_FD_207668 | JGI IMG/M metagenome (GOLD analysis project Ga0326760, IMG submission 207668) | Hot spring sediment microbial communities from Geyser Creek Basin, Yellowstone National Park, WY, United States - GCR.EP_S | ecosystem: Environmental > Aquatic > Thermal springs > Near-boiling... | reverse complement strand
GATGTAGAGCGTGGTAAATGTGAGGGGATTAAATTGCTGGGAGTTCGACGTTATGGCTAAACATTAGGGACGTCGACTTTTAGTAGCGACTTACGCGCATGAAGGCAGACGGCTAGCCAGCGAGCACGCTTGGTATCTTACCATTCTGAGGCTAGAAGATTAATTACCACAAGGGCGGCGTTGAAGTCGGAACGAGAGATTTCGGGACAAAGAGATCAGAGATAGCAAGGAGATGGCTAGTGAGGACTTTAGATAGTTTAAACGTTGACAAAGGCCGTGAGGTTACTCTTCGATAAAACGATAAAACTTTGAAGAGCATGGAGGACCGAAAGTTTTATAACCGCTTATACGGGGGTACGCTACCTAGTAACAGTTAAGTTACAGTTATAGCGTAATTCTGGGAGAGGATCCGAATGGGTAGAGGATCGGAAAGGGTCTTAAAGGTTCTACAAGAGATCGTCGGTAAGGACTATGTCAGTAACGACGAAGCGATACTCCTTCCCTACTCTTACGATCTTACATGGGTCACGCCAAAGATGCCCGACTACGTCGTCATGCCCGGAAGCGTTGAAGAAATTCAACGAATTTTAAGGTTTGCTAATCGCGAGAGGATACCTGTTATACCCTACGTGAGCGGCACGAACATAGGCGGACTGACCATACCAGAAGAGGGCGGCATAATCCTAGACTTAAAGCGCTTGAATCGGATAATCAAGATAGACACGGAAACGCAGTACGCCATAATCGAGCCAGGGGTGACTCACGCTCAGTTCTCAGCAGCTCTTAAGGAGAAGGGCTTTGAGTTCGGCTGGGGTGTACACCCTCCAACAGCCTCCGTCGTCGCCATGACCATAAACCACGGCATAGGTCATCTTAGTGGTCGCTTTGGCATCAACAGCCAGTTCATCACGGGCATGGAAGTGGTCTTGCCGACGGGCGAGTTAGTCAAGATAGGCTCCTGTGCTTACTCGGACTCTTGGCACAGCCTTTACCCGCTCCCCATGTTGGCAGGGCTATTCATAGGCTGGCTTGGGACGACCGGCGTAGTCACCAAGTTGGGAGTCTGGATATCCAAGATAAGGCCTTATCGTGATGTACTTACTATCGCAGCTGACAACGTCGAAGACATGACCAAGTACATGGTGGCGTGGAGAGATTACGAGCTTTGCGACGAAGTGACGGCGGTAAGCTGGTGGCTTGCCCAAATACCCATACCTTACCCCTACAAAGAAAAGCCAAAAGATGAGCCCGAGTGGTTCAGCTACACAGTCATAAGCGGCTGGACAGAGGAGGAGATAGAGTATAAGCGCAAGATGTGGCAGGAGACCGTGAAACGGCTTAGAGAGAAAGGCGTGAAGCTCATCGACTTTGAGTATCCGCCAGAGGCAAAGAGAGGGAGGACAGAGCTTCCAAGCCGAATCATAGGATCAACCAAGAACTACGCGAAGTCATGCGGAGGAGGACTAGCTTGGCCAGGCACGTTCGCTCCAGCAAAATACTGGCCTGTGATATACAACAAGTGGAAGGAGATCTACATCAAGTACGGTCTATCGCCAGCTGTGCGCCTCACGGACTTCCGCGGACCTCATTATGGCATGATTAGGGCGATGACGCCCTTCGATAAAAGAGACCCGGAGTCCGTAGAGCGCGCGAAGAGGGCCATGACGGAGGCCATCGAGGCCACCCTCCAGTATGGAGTGCTGCCCTACAAGCCCCCCGTCGAGTACTGGAACATCATGAATGCTAGGGCTGACCCAGGATGGTTAATGTTGCTCGCCAAAATAAAAGACACGCTCGATCCAAACCACATAATGAATCCAGATAAATTGGGGATTAGATGAGGAGGTGATAATATGGCCCATCCACTTGTTAGGATGGACTTAACGGAACTAGTAAAGCTATACGACAAGATCTCTATGTGCACTCACTGCGGAAACTGCAAATACTTCTACGAATATGGAGCGAAGGAGAACCTAGCCGCTCCTGGTTGCCCTCAGGGCGATAAGTTCCTCTTCGACGCATACATGGGGTCTAGGGGGAAGACGTCGCTCGCAAAGGGTCTCTTAAGTGGAAGGATAGACTTCACGGACACGGTCTCCCACGTCCTCTTTACGTGTACTGCATGCGGGGCATGTCAGTCGATGTGCGAGACCGACGTCAAGGACTACATCATAAGGATCATCGAGGCGTTAAAGCACGAAGCTTGGGGCAGGGTCAAGATACCCCCAGGAATAGAGCGCTGGAGCGCGCACATAAGGGTTGAGCGAAACCCCTACTTGGAAAAGCACGTCGATAGAACCGCTTGGATACCAAGAGAGATAAAGGAAAAGCTGCCCAAGAAGGCTCGCTACCTGTACTTCGTTGGTTGCACGTCTTCCTACAGGCAGAAGAACATAGCCCTGGCGACGCTAAAACTGTTGCTAAACCTCGGTGTCGACCTCACGGTCTCCGCGGACGAGTGGTGTTGTGGCTCCCCCTTGTTGAGAACGGGCCAGTGGGAGCTCGCCAAAGAATTCGCCGAGCACAACATCCAAATGATAGAGAAGCACGGCGCCGAGGCGGTAATAACCACGTGCGCTGGTTGCTATCGAGCCCTTTCAATAGACTACCTGAAGGACTCTCCTCACGGCTACAGAGATGTGCTGGGAGTGAGTTTCAGCGGCAAGGTCATCCACACAATACAACTGTTGGACGAGCTGATAAGGAAGGGCGAAGTAGAGTTCGTTGGAAGCTTCGATAAGGTAGTGACCTATCATGACCCGTGCCACCTCGGTCGACACGCTGGCGTTTACGATCCTCCGAGGAACGTGCTGAAAGCGATACCGGGCTTAAAGTTGATAGAGATGAAGCGCTCTCGCCAGTACTCCTTCTGTTGCGGAGCTGGCGGAGGAGTTAGAGGGGCGTACACCGAGTACTCCCTTGAAACCGCTGCGAAGAGGGTCAAGGAGGCCGAGGCCGTAGGAGCCGAAGTGCTGACTAGCGTTTGTCCATTCTGCTGGAGAAACCTATCGGAAGCCGCTCAAATGATAGGATCTAAAGTGAAGATGATGGATATAACAGAGATATTAGTGGACATAGTTAGACCAAAGGCTAAATGATAAGCCCTTCCCCTCTTTACCACTACATCCTTAACATTTTTACTTTATTTAGCTTGGTAAGGCCAAAATGACCAACTATGACGTTTAAGTTCTTCAGAGCCCCACTAGATCCTGATGAAAGAGAGCAGAGGTTAATGATCAAGGTAGCTGAGTGCAAGCGAGGGTATCCCAGCGTACTCTTCAGAGATCCCTACAATGGAGTCTTGAGCGCTTTAAAGGAAAAGCGCTTTGCAAAGAGTTTTATGGAGGTCGGAGGCCTAGAGGTCGAGCCTTGGTTGCTCCCAGCGCCTGAGCCCAAGTACGTACCCCTCTTGACTGTCGAGTGCATGGTCGCCTTCATAGATTCTGATGGTTGCAGGGATTATGCGCTCAAGGTCGAGGAGTTCGTCAGTCAAAGAGTTTTACCAGGCGTACCCGTAATGATAGGCGTGGATCACTCCCTGACAGGGGGTTGCGTGAGGTCTCTGGCTCACGAGTACGGGGATCTCGCCTTAATAGTGCTCGATAGCCACTTCGATGCCATCATACCCTCAGTGCGTTGTGCACTAATTCAATACGACTTAGAGACTAATCCCGAAAGCCCTTTTAACCCTTTCGATCCGTACATCTATGGACGCGTGGACAGTTATAACGCCGATTCATTCCTCTACTATCTCGTCCACGAAGGCGTACTTGCTCCGGAAAACCTCGTAGTCCTGGGGGTTTCCGACTATCCTCCGCCTCACGCTTTCAAAATACGTGATTGGAGGGTACAAAAATATTTGGAGCTGTACAGGGGTTTCGAGGACATGGGCGTAAAGATAGTCAAGAGGGAAGAGGTCTTAAAGAACTTCAAAGTCGTTAAAGAGGTCCTAGAGGGGCTGAAGGCTGACCACTTCTACCTTTCGGTGGACCTAGACGTTGGGTCTAAGTCCGCCTTAAGAGGGGCGCGTTTCAATGACTACGAGGGGCTCGACGAGCAAACAATACACAGGCTTGTTAAAGCGATCAGCAGGAGCGTCGGAGATAAGCTCGTAGGCCTAGACTTGATGGAGATAGACGTGTTCAATGCTGGAGTGGAAACGAAGAACGGAAAGGACAGGACCTACTACATCGCTGCCGAGATAATTCAAATAATCTCTAACGAGTTCTCGAAAGTGAAAAATGAAATAAAATGATAAATTATGGTAGTAGAGCGCTTTTGGAAGATTGAGGGACTACCACCATCTCTGCATTATGACCTTTCTGTCGGTGAAGAAGTCTATGGCATCAACTTGTCCGTGAAGCACCCCGAAGAAACTCTTCTTCCTTCCGGGGAAGGGGAGGAACTGGTCTGGTTGAGCAACTGATATGTTTATACCAACATTGCCCACGAAAGCTCTTCTAGCGAACTCGCGTGCATACCTCCCACTCGATGTGAATATCACCGCCGTGTTCCCATACTTCCTGCTATTCACTATCTCCAGCGCCTCATCGAAGTTCGAGGCTCTGACGATTGGCATGACGGGCCCGAAGACCTCTTCGTGAGCCATCTCAGTATCCGGCGTTGTCTCGAGCACGGTAGGTCCTAAGTAGAAGCCCTCTTCGTACCCTTTTGGAGGTTTGTATTCTCTTCCATCGATGCACACTTTGGCCCCTTCAGAGATTGCTCTCTCGATCATGTCGGAGACCCTCTTCTTAGCCCTAGCAGATATGACGGGCCCCATATCCGTGGTGTCGAGCAATTGGTATCCAACCCTAACTGCCCTAGTCCTCTCTAGGATCTTGCCCAGGAACTTGTCGTAAGCCTCTCCAACCATTATGAGGAACCCCGGCGCTAAGCACCTCTGTCCAGCCATGTCGAAGAACCCCCCAACTATGTTCTCTATAGACCGCTCAGGAACCGCGTCGGGCATCAACACCACGGGGTTCTTCGCGCCAGCTTGTCCTAGGAATCTCTTGCCATGAGCCGCCGTCTCTGCGTAGAGCTTCTCAGCAACAGGCGTCGATCCGACAAACGAGACACCGACTACGTCCTTATGGGCTACGAGGTGCTTGACAGTAGAGGCGTCCCCGTGTACTAAGTTCACCACGCCTTCAGGGTATCCAGCCTCTCTGAACAGCTTTACAAATACCGTCGTGGGCGTGGGGTCCAGCTCGCTCGGCTTTATCACGACCGTATTCCCCAAAGTTATGGCCCATGGGACGAACCAGAGGGGGATCATTATGGGGAAGTTGAACGGTGTTACGATCGCGAAGACCCCCAACGGCTCTCGGACCACCTCCATGTCTATTTCGGGCTCGGTCTCGGCTATCTTCATGTACTTTCTTGTCATAGACATCAAGTGAGGGGTGCCCAGCGCAGAATCGCATGCTTGAATGGCCCTGAAGACCTCCATGCTGCCCTCTCTCACGGTCTTCCCGACGCTCTGAGCCAGTATTTTTCCGAGGTCATCTCTTCGCTGGGCGAGCAATTGTCTAAACCTCAACAGGTACTGCATCCTCTCGTACACGGATAGTCGAGACCATTTTGTGAAGGCCTCTTGAGCTCTCCCAACGGCTTCGTCGACATCCTTCGCTGAAGATATGGGGACTTTCGCTATGACCACTCCTCTGCCTGGGTCATAAGAGTCCAAGAACTTGTCCGTGTCCGCCTCGACATATTCATTGCCCACGAAGTTCGGCAGGTTTCCGTAGTAGTCTTGGAGGGTATATACCTCGTCGAGCACGTGGCTTTTGGATCGAGACATCATATCACTCGCTTTTCTTATGTTCTCCAATCTTCAATTAAAAGCTATCGACCTATGCCTATGAGAGGGTCAAAGATGCTCTTGCGTCTTGCGTTGGGAAATTCCTCCCCACTTCCGATACTTTCAAGGCGTTTCAAGGTCCGACGCTCTGAAACAGACTACGCTCTTAATACAGCCCTATTGACTAGAGCTGTTTGCTGAGGGGTCACGAGATCACGACCAGCTTCTCTCCCTGAAACGCGAAGACCCTCACTTGAAAATCATGAAACGCTTTCACGTTTTTCACGACCACTTTTCAAGGCCACCTTCTGCACATATCCTACACAGAGTCTACACCCTCTCTTCTGCACTCACTCTATACACTCTCTCCTACATTCTATCCCTAAGTGCGTGTTGTGGTACTGCTTTCTGTGTTTGTGCTTTTCTGCTTTTATGCTAGAATAATATCTGATAATTTCTTGAAGAAGTGTGAGATTAAAGAGCTAGCCCTGGAAAAGGAGTGGTGTAGTAGCGTCGAATAAGCTAACTAGGAGAGGGGCAACCGAGATGAGTAGTGATAGCTCTAGCTCTAAAGCGTTTCTCCCCGCCCAAGGTCACAGCCGGGACGTTCTCGACGTTAGAGAGCGCGTCAGGGTGAGGATTGAGGAAGAGGTCGAGAAGCACAGGGAGGCCTTGGGGAAGGACTACGAGCTCGTGAAGGACTTCGCTAGGAAGTTCTACTTGGCTAAGGAGGCCGGGTCAGTCCTCGTGCTCTATGAGGGCTCTAAAGTTTTTCCTCGTCTATTTCGATTATTCTTTTCATCCTCTTGCCCATGTCGATGAATATCCCTCTGAGTCTAGGTATGTGCCAACCCCTTAACGTTTACACTAGTTGTGACAACATACATTGGAATTTGGAATTTTTGGAATCTTAAACTCCCTAGCCAATATCACTATCTCTTGCACTTCCTTGACGCTTAAAGGCAGAACTACGTAGCAGGAGGTCCTAGGCCTTCTCGATGTTCTTAAGGTACCCACATCCCTTGAATAAGCTACGAGTAGTGCAGGGTCGTTCGAAACCCATCCCGGTTCGACTATCTCCTTTTTATAAATAAAATTCTCCATGGAGTCTTCATTCATCTTAATTGATCCCTCGAGACCCTTAAGATCGAGGTATTGCACAGATGATTAGCCCATGAATTTCTTCAACAACGGGATTTTGCTTTTATCCACAGGCATTGACGTAAGCTACGAGGAACTTCCACTTGACCTCTTTGCACTCTTTGCATCTTAAAGGATAGCCGCTGCAAGAGGTCTTGAACATGCACTCATTTCCTCTGAGGCTCATACCCAGTCCCATTACGCCATCCTTATGGTCAACTTTCATGGCTTCATTTAAAAGGAAAAAGCAAAGTTAAATCAGAGGGCTAGGTCTTGAAAGATGGTGAATACCCTCATGGTCCTGACTCGGCTTTGCGTATTCTGCATAGTTGAGTTCTAAGCGGGTAGAGCCCCATTTCAGGATCGCAGTACTCTGGATCGTCCATTACTACTACGTTTATGTTCGATTTGAAAACTCCAAAGAGATTAGGTAGTACCCCTGGCTCTTCTGGGTACCACCATCCGTGTTCTGCGTGCACTACTTGAGGATGTATTCCTGGCGTTACTCTGGCGACCATTTTGACAGCCCCTATGGGCGTCTCTATCCATACCCAATCGCCATTCGTTATACCATATTGCCTAGCCGTTTCTGGATGGATGTCGACCATCGGCCATTTCCTCTGCCTCCTGCAAGACTCTAAGTGCCTGAACTCTGAGTGATGGTATGGCAAGTGCCTTCCGCCTGTCGTAAGTATCAATGGATATTCCTTTGCTATCTCTGGCGTGCTAAAGGGACTTATCGAAGGCTCTCTCCAGTGGGGCAGTGGATCGTAGCCGAGTTCTTCCAATATCGTAGACCATATCTCCACTCTCCGCGTAGGTGTGGCAAAGCCTTTCTTCTTATACTTCATGTGCTCTACCTTACCAATATATATCCTCCCCATCTCTATGAATTCTTGAAACGTCACGCCCATCGGTTCAAATCTGTAGTCGAGGGCCTCTTCAAGCGTCTTCCAAGGCCAGTACTCTTCTTGGCCCAGCCTGATTCCCAAGCCACGCCAGAAGTCGTAGCCGTCTCTAGCCTCGTAGTATGGTGGTACGCACCTCTCGCCCGCTATTATCACGTTAATGTCTCCTGAGGCGCCCATTGTGTTAAGCTCCGGCCTGTCCATCCAGCACGTCGACGGAAGGACGTAATCAGATATCATCGCTGTCGGCGTCCAAACAATTTCATGCGTGACTAGCAACTCGCAATTCATAAGGGCTTCGAAGACGAGCCTCGAGTTGGGGAACGCCACTAGCGGGTTCGAGTACGAGATAAGGCATGCCTTGATTGGGTACGGTTTGCCGGTGAGCATTGCTCGGAACACCGATGGAGGATGAGCATCGGCTTGCCTCCAAGCGCCAGGCCACATGCCCCATACTTCCTTAACGTGAGGGGCTATTAAGTCATACCCCGGATATGTTAGCAATTTAAACCTATCTGCGCCGATTTGCTTCCTTCTCTGCTCGGGAGTTGGGAACTTCTCGTCTAAAGACATTTCACCTCTAGTCCTTATGGGAGGAGGCCCAAGTAGCACGTGCCCGCCTTCGACGTCGAGGTTGCCGGTTATAGCTCTTAGTATGTTGCGAACGAAGAGGAATTGAGTACCATTGGGCAGTTGCTCGGGCGTGAGGTCCTTTATGAAAATCGCGGGCTTTGACTTAGCGTATAGATAAGCAGACTCTCTTATCTTCCGGGCTGGTACCCACGAAACCTCTTCAGCCCACTCTGGAGTGTAGGGTGCGATCCTCTCCTTTAAAAGGGTCCAGACTGTTTTGCATGGTATTTTCTCGCCGTCCTTTCCTATCACCTCAAACTCTCCTTCTAAGGCCGGGGTGACCCCTGGCCGATCATAACTCAAAGACTTGGGAATCCATATAGCTGGCCCCTTGGAATTTAAGTCCCATACCACGAAGTTCTCCCTACTTCCACCCTCTTTTAGGTCCGACTCCCTTAGGATCTTCATCTTGTCAACTCGCACTAAGAACGGAGCGTTAGTCCAATTCAAGACAAAATCGTGGTCGTAAAGTCCCTCGTAAACTATTATCCGAAGCCAAGCCAAGACTATCGCCAAATCCGTTCCTGGCCTAGGTTGAAGCCATATGTCGGCGTATTTGCATATTTCAGTACACCTAGGGTCAACAACTATGAAGCGAGCCCCCTTTCTCCACTGTTCCATCATTTGAGGCCAAGCAACTGGTTGCGAATCTGGCCTATTCCTGCTCCAATTAACTATTACGGTAGACTGCTCTTTTCCTGGCGATGCATAGCTTGTCGCCACATCATACCATCCAAAGACCATTTGGTCCACCTGAGCTGAGGGGGCCGAGCATATAATTGGGCCGATCCTGTTAGGGCTACCCCATAGGTTCATAAAGCGAGTCATGCACCAGTCCTCAGAACCGCTTCTTCCAGTGCCGTGAGTCGCGGCGACTGCTTCAGGCCCGTATTTCTCTCTTATCTCTCTCAACTTGGCGGCTATTTCGTCTAGGGCTTGTTCCCATGTTATCCGTTGCCACTTACCCTCTCCTCGCTTGCCAACGCGCTTCAAAGGGTACTTTATCCTCATCGGATGATAGAAATATTCAGGGGCGAAAGCGAGCCTTGGACAACCCTGACCATTAGGCCCAGGTATGCTAGGGTCTGGTTCTACGCCTATTATCCTCTTACCTCCTGGAGCTTCAGGATCATCGACTACTTTGACTAAGACGGCACAACCGATACTCGTGCAGAAGTAGCAACACCCTTTCTTAATTTCCACGCGTCCCTCCGCCATCTCCTTCACTCACCCTTTATTTCACTTGAGTGAAGAAGTTCTTGTGAATCCAATAAAATTTAAATCTTTTTTACAATATTGAATGGAAAAAGCCGATGCTTTTCTTCTTTTTCTCTTCCATCGCGTTTATCAAAACTCTTTAATGGAATTTTTTTAAATTTTAATTAATTTATAAAAAAATTATAAGGCTTTGAGATTTCCCTCGAATCTCGTGAGTTTCTGGACAGAGTTAGAAGCTTATCTAAATAATGATCAAGAACTTAAAAGACGTCTTGAACCATTCAGGACGTTCTGTGGAGGTCCCTGCCCATATCCAGGGCCTGGACCATATCCTCCGCCAAATTTAGCCTTTGACCCAACGGGCTGGTCTAAAGCGAGAGGTTATCCCTCCTCGATCTTAAAGGGGAAGGACGTCATAGAAATAGAAGTCGAAGGCAAAGGAGTTTACACGATCCATGTGAGCAAGGAAGGCACTTTCAAAGTAGAAAGGAGGAGCGCTGAGAACCCTGTGCTCCAAGTAGCACTTCCAATTTCCCTCTTTAAAGAGCTCGTATTGGGCAGATATAGAGTGATATGGGCTTTAAGCGATCCCAGGGCAAGAGTTAAGCACATGGATAGTATTTCTCTTAGCGATTGGGTGACGGTACTCGAAATTTTTGCATGCATGCAAGAACTTGTAGAGCGAAGGCCCGACCTCTGGAGAGCAGTCGAGGAGGAGAGGCTATGATTATTGAGGAATCAAGGATCATCAAGATGCTTGAACGGAGACTTGGCCCTTCAGAAATCTTTTGTGAGGAGGAGACTCTAACTCGTTACTCGCACGATACAAGCTTGGTCCAACCCTGTAAACCAGTTTGCGTTATAAGGCCTTCATCAGTAGAAGACGTTAGAGCCGTCCTTCAGATATGTAATAGGTACAAGGTCCCAGTAATCCCCTTTTCTACGGGTCTTAATAATCAAGGCCTAAGCGTACCTTCTGAACCCGGTGTCGTGCTAGACCTGTCGCACTTGAATAGAATTTTAGATATCGACGAGGATTCATGGATGGCACGAATCGAGCCAGGTGTGACCTTTGATAATTTGAATGAAGAGGCCTCAAAGCGTGGTTTAAGAGCTCTTACCCCTTATGAGTGGCCTTCTAAGGCTTCAGTTATTTCAACTTACTTGGACTACCAAGCGCTATTCTCTTGGCCTAGGTACAAAATTGATATAATGACAACGCTGACCTTAATATTGCCTTCGGGTGAGGTCTTAAAAACCGGGACCGCGGCCGTTCCTATGGCAAAATACCCCTATACATCAGCTTTTGGAGTACCGTTCGCAGGCTTGATGGACTATCTATGGTTTGGGTCTCAGGGAACTTTGGGCGTGGTAGTAGAGGGAGCGATCAAGCTCAAGCCCATTAGGGAGCGTAATGAAGTTCTCTTCATAAACTTCGATGACTTCGATGAAGTGCACAAGGCCTTGCGAGAAATCATGTGGCAAAGGTCTCCAAAAGAGCTTGTAGTACTAAATGCCTTCGAATCTGCCTTGTTCTTCTCCGAGAAACCCGAGGACGTCCCTGGTTTGCTAAGAAGTATGCCTAAGTACGTGGTAATTCTTACATTAAGGGGGCCTAATCGAGAAGTCGAGTTCGAGCTCGAAGACCTCAAAGACTTATCACGAAAAATGGGCTTTAAATTAAGAGATGAATTAGAAGGGGTGAAAAACGCGCCCGAAAAAGTCTTACGTGAAATAGCTAAGCCCCAGGGATGGATTGGAAAGGCACGGTACAAAGGCCGTCGAGTTACCATCCCCTTCATCACCCTTACTAGGAGGATTAAGATGCTCGAGAGCAAGGTGTTTGGTCTGTCCGAAAGGTACTCTTATCCCAAAGCTGAAATTGGCCTAGCAGTAATACCTGTTGAAATAGGAAGGGCGTATTGTCAGGTCTCCTTTAGCTTCGAGGCAGGAGCAGAAGTAGAGAGGTTAAGGGCGATGGTTAGGGAAACCGTGAGAGAGCTTATGGACTCGGGCGCGTTCTTTGATAAGCCCTATCCGCTATGGGCTGATATGGTATACGAGAGATGTCCGACTTATTTCAGGGTTATAAGGAAGTTCAAGGAAATAGTCGACCCCAATCGCATCTTAAATCCTGGTAAGTTATGCCTTTAGGGTGGTGGTTGTGGGAGAGATAAGAGACTATGTGTGGCCCCTGATGAGGAAAGAACTTGATGAGTTCTATGACGTCATATTAAGATGTTATAAGTGCAGATACTGCCACTATGTGTTTGCCCCTGATTGTAGAGATGAAAAGTTTGTCTCGATATGCCCCTCAGGCGAAAGGTGGCGCTTTGATGCCTACTACGCATCCGGTAAAATGGAGATAGCTAGAGGCCTCGTAGAAGGAAGACTAAAGTGGAGTGAGGATCTCGCTCACATTTTGTACACGTGTACAACGTGCGGGGCCTGTCATATATGGGGAGAGTTCATAGGGCGATGCTATCCCCTCTTCATAATAGAGCGTTTACGCAAGGGGTACGTCGAGAACGTAGGGCCCTTGCCTAATCATAAGGCTTTATTAGAGAGAGTAGCGAAGTACGGGAACATCTATGGTATCAGTACGCACTATTCTACGTCATTGCTCGACGCCCTTGAAGGTATTCCTGAAAAAGCAGAGACCATTTATTTCCTCGGATGCGCTATAGCGTATCGAAGAAATGAGATTGCCCGCGCCACGATAAATGTACTTAAAAAGCTAAAGGTAGACTTCGGGATCCTTAGGTCAGAGAGGTGTTGTGGGGGCTTGTTAGCTAGGCTTGGGCTTGTTGATGATGGGGTTAACTTACTCAAAGAGAATGTGAGACTACTAAAGGAGGCAGGAGCAAAGAGAGTCGTTTTTAGTTGCCCTGAATGTTTAAAGACTTTTAGTGATGCTACTCGCTACGGACTTGAAAGGCTAGACTTCGAGCTTCTACATATAGCACAATTCCTCGAGGAAAAAATATCGAGGTTTAAGCTTAAGAGCCCAGACGTACTCCTCAAGGTGGCCTATCATGATTCCTGCTATCTCGGCAGGCACATGCTGATCTTTGAAAGTCCTCGGAACCTCCTCAAGTCCATCGAAGGGCTGGAATATGTAGAGTTTTTAAGGAACAGGAGGAACGCTTGGTGTTGCGGTGCTGGAGGTGGAGTGGCGTACACTTATCCTGAATTTGCATTGTGGGTCGCAGAAAAGCGCTTTGAAGAGGCGAAGTACATAGGCGCAAACACCATCGCGACGGCATGTCCTCATTGTAAGGATAACTTATCGAAGGTCTCAAGCGTCTTTGATATAAAGGTTTATGACGTCATTGAGCTTTTAGACAAAGCTTTAGGAGGGTTGACATAAAAATGAATGAGGAGGAGAGAAAGAAACTAGTCAGATTGTTGGCTGAGGTTGTGGGACCTGAAAACGTCTCTGACAGACCTGAAATAACGATAGGATACTCAAGGGATCATGCTACCTACTTGAGGTTTGGATGGAAGTCTAGGAGCCCCGACATAGTTGTAATGCCGTCGACAACGGCCGAGGTCCAAAACATAGTTAAAATAGCAAGGCAATTTAAGGTTCCTCTAATCCCAATGGGTTCCGGACTTAACATGAGAGGTTGGGCAATCCCGAATAGAGGAGGTATATTAATTGACTTAAAGAGAATGGACAGGATCATCTCAATAGACGAGGACTCGATGGTAGCTATTGTCCAAACTGGCGTACCAATACTAAAACTTCAGTGCGAGTTGTTAAAGAGGCGCATGTTTATACACCAGCCCGGAGCGCCTTCGACCGTCCAAATAGGCTCTCACTGGGTCCATGGCAATGCAAATAAAGTTGGTGCGAGGCTAGGGCTAGTTGACGAACAAGTCGTGGGATGGGAAATCGTGCTCCCCGATGCCACGATACTCAGGACAGGATCTTTAGCTGACGTATATCTGAATGAGGCTTTCTGGCCTTATGGGCCAGGTCCCAATTTAGGGCACCTCCCGAGATACTCTGAGGGCAATTTGGGTATAGTGACGACTTTAGCGGTCAAATGTCATCCGCTTGACGAAGTCTTAAAACCGTTCTGGGTAGCCTTCGATGACATCGAAGATGGCATTAAAGCTTACATAGAGTTCCTGCACATGGAGATAGGGACGGGCTCCAGCTTCTACTCGGGCTACAAATACTGCCTCTACGGCCTCGACTTTGAGGAGGCCGCCGAGAGGTCTGTGAGAATTCACCCTGAGTTCATGTTAATATTGACATTTATGGGGACTCCTAGAAGAATTGAATATGAAGAGCAAGTCGTTAGGGAGATAGCTGAAAAGTACGGCGGGAGGATAATAACTGATAAGCTACCCTTCTATCAAATGTTCGTAGACACTCACATCAACATGGCCTCTTCACTCTACTCTGAGTACACACAGAAGTATTTCCAGCACCCTGGATCTGTTGGTCATACAGCTGGGCAACTCTGGATTCCGGTCAAGGTGGTTCCCAGGTTCTTCAAGGTATTGACTAAGCTCCAGCTGGAAGACCCCGATCTG
>Ga0326760_1000870_pt1 | contig 14262 bp, 11 predicted proteins | sample GCREP_S_FD_207668 | JGI IMG/M metagenome (GOLD analysis project Ga0326760, IMG submission 207668) | Hot spring sediment microbial communities from Geyser Creek Basin, Yellowstone National Park, WY, United States - GCR.EP_S | ecosystem: Environmental > Aquatic > Thermal springs > Near-boiling... | reverse complement strand
TTCGTGGAGGCCTTTCTTAGTCCTTTTAGCACCAATATAGCCGGCGATCAAAGTAAAACCGAAAAACGCAATCAACATTAAAACCACAACAAGAGACCAAAGAGAAATCACTTCTCACCCACCTCTCTAATTCGCCTTTTCATTACGACATAATATACTACAAATAACACCCAATTCAGAATTATCCAAGTAATAGACATCATTAAAGCTCCTGCAATAGGTTTTGGTAAACCCCACACATTCCCCTCGGGTTCCCAGACAAGTAGTTTTTCAGAGACATACCAGACTAGAAAACCAGCAAATACCGCATAAATAAATAACAACCACTCCCAGCGCATTAAACCAGCAGGAATAGCGTCAACATCTGGTTTCCTCTCCTCCTGAGAGGTCATAAAGGCACCCACATTTTCTTTGTATATTTAAACTTCTCTTAAATTTTTCTTAAAATAGATTGATACATTGAGCAAAAACTACACTCTGGTAATTAAACCTATTCTTTCGTAATTTTTAATTACACTTAAATATTGTCTCTGGCATTTTACAGTGTTGGTGTGTTACAGTGGTTTATCCAGGAAAAGTTATATTGCGAGTTGACCTTTCTAGTGATAAAGTTGAAGAGGAGGAATTAACTGATTCTATTGTTGAAAAATTTGTTGGTGGTAAGGGTTTAGCTGCGTATTTGATGTATAGAGAGATTAAGCCGGGTATAGATCCCTTCTCCCCTGAAAACAAGTTGTTTATATTTGCTGGTCCACTAGCATTTATATATCCTACATTTGTTAGGACTGTTGTTGCTTCTAAATCTCCGCTAACTGGTTTATTCTGTGATAGTTATGCTGGAGGCTCTTTTGCTGTTGAGTTGAGGAGGACTGGTTATATAGGCGTAGTTATAGAGGGTAAGAGTGATAAGTTAAAGTGTTTAAAGATAAGTAAGGAGGAGAAGAGGCTCTTTGAGTGTGAACAACTTAGAGGTAAGACTACATATGAAATTGGAGAGTTGTTTAGGGACTACTCTGTTTTAACAATAGGTCCTGCAGGTGAAAATAAGGTTAGATTTGCAAGTATCTATATAGATTGGAGAAGAAACCCGATAACTAGGCCTGGAGTTGCTGGTCGTGGAGGTCTTGGTGCAATATTAGGTTCTAAGAACTTAAAAGCTATAGTGTTAAAAGGCTGGCTTAGAGTAGATGAGTTGACTAAAGGTATAGATAAGAGTGTTCAGAGAAATTTAATCGACAGATACTTGAAAATTATAGAAGAAGATGTAATGCCAGGTATAGGTATTGGAGGGAATTTACCTGTATTTAAAGTATCAGCTGAGGCAAAAATACTTCCAACTAAAAACTTCCAATTGGGTTCCCACGAGTTGTGGAGAGAATTAGCTGATGATGCGTGGGCTAAAGTCCTAGTTAATAGGATAACGTGTCCTACTTGTCCAGCTAGGTGTGGAACTACTATTAAAGAAGGTATTTTTATGACTGAGAGAATTGAGTATGAAACTGTCGCTATGAATGGCCCTAACATACTAATACTAGATCGTAGGGCATTAATGTTAATAAATAACACATTAAACGCTCTAGGCATGGACACTATAACGACGGGTAATATACTTGCCTTTATCACAGAGCTTTGTGAGAGGGGGTTATTAAAGGATTATAAGATCTCCTGGGGTGAAGTAGATAGCTACATAAGACTCATATATGATATAGCATATAGGAGGGGTTTAGGAGATCTACTAGCTGAAGGCCTAGCAAGAGTAGCCAAAATCCTTAACGCAGAGGAGTATGCTCTACACGTTAAAGGACTTGAAATACCAGCCTATGATCCAAGAGGTGTTGTAGGCATGGCATTAGCATATGCTACTGCCGATAGAGGTGGTGATCACTTGAGAGCTTGGACTGTTGGCGTAGAGGTTACAACTAAGCTAACTCTAGAAGACCTTGTCAATTTAACTAAGTATCTCCAAGATAGAAATGCAGCCTTATGGACTCTAATAGCTTGTGACAATATACCATCAAATGCTATTAGACCACCAGATGAAATGATTAGAATTTACATTAAAATGCTTAATACACTTGGCTTTAACTACGATGAAGAGAGCTTTCTCAAACTAGGTGAAAGAATATATAATTTAACTAGAATGTTCAATGTAAGAGAGGGTGTTAGAAGAAAAGACGACAGTCTACCACCTAGACTCCACAAGCAGAGAGAAGATACAGGTTGGGTTATAACCAGAGAAGACTTTGAAAAAATGCTAGACTTATACTATAGTAAAAGAGGTTGGAGCTCTGACGGAGTACCATTAAAAGAGACACTAGAGAGACTTGGACTACAAGATCTCTAAAAAACACTGTTCTCTACATACTCATAGAGGACTTTTTAATACATTCTCTCCTAAATATGTTTTTAAGGTGTCACCATGGCCGTTATAGTGCGCTTCTATGGCGTACTCAAAGAGATTATTAATGAGAAATTAGAATTAGAAGTACCAAGTGATGGAATTTTATTTATTAACCTTATTAACGAAATATTGCAAAAATACGCTCCTCTGAGTGAATATATTGTAGTAACTGAGAAGGGGGTTGAAGTGAAGGGAGTTACTATACTAGTTAATGGGAGACACATAATGTTTCTAGGTGGAGACAAAGCTGTAGTAAGGAGTGGAGACATAATAGATATTTTACCTCCACTACATGGCGGATAGCAGGATTTCAACTCTATTAGAAAAGATATTGCTCTAACGTGTCTTTAATACTTATTTCTCCTAAGTATCTCACTTCAATAGCAATTAAGAACTATAAGTTGTTATATATTTCACCACGCTTTCCCCTATTCTATAAGGTACGTCATTAATACTCTAAGGTCTTCTTTAAGCACCTTAACAATAGGTGCTAAGTAAATTCCAGCAATAATTCTCGCTTTAAAAATTCACAAGTTTTAAGTATTCACTTCTACTAGGGAATTTAGCTACACAATAACCCATGATAAGAGACTCTTAGAATGAAGTAATTATCACTAAAAAGTATAACAATAACATTTGATCTTACATATCCATTCAGGACACACATGCCAGCAAAACAACTAGTCCTTTTGGATTAAAATTAAAAGAATTCTGAAATTTAAATCCATTATTACCAATACTAAAAAGAGAAATGGGGCTTTTTATCTTAGCTGGATCTATCTTTGTGCAGCTATTTTGAAGTCTATGTCATCACTATTTTCACGTTATAACTTTTCTCATTTTTCTCTGCTTTAAGGAGCGAGGCTTTCATAATATAAAGCTTTAATCATAAAAATCTATATGACTTTAAGATATCTATGTACATGTATCGATGGTAGCAGGAAGACTTATAGTTGATGTGAAGAGTTAATAAAGTAGTAGGTGGGTTTTAAAGTATTATGATTAGGCATTTTGTTATCGCTTTCTTCGTGAATATATTGAAATATTAATTACTCTTCTTAGCTGTTTTTGTCTTTAGGTGTTAACTGTGATGACTTCAAAGGATGTTATTGTTAAGATTATTAGTGCTGTGAAGAATTATCGAACACCATTAGGAGTAAAATTTGTTGATAGAGAGCTTGAGGTTGAGAAGGTTATTAATGAGGAGGAAAAAGCGATCTTTAATGGTATGATAAATGTTCTCTATGGGCCTAAGGGTTGTGGTAAAACAACTCTTTTCAGGGCTCTTCAATCCACTATAGAGCTTGAAGATTTAGGTGTCGATGTTCTCTACGCTGCTGGTGAGTATGAGGAGACTCCACAGCTTATAAAACTCTATATATCCAAGACACTGGGTGAAGTCTTAAAGGAGATAGCTTCCACCATTGGTGGCAGTATAGAAGTTGGTTTTAGAGACTTAAATGTAATATCAGCCCCTATAACCTTCTTTAAGGCTGCTAAAGTTATTGTAGAATCTATTGTTAAAAAATTAAGGAAGAAGAGAAGAGTAATTGTCGTGATTGATGAAGTTAGAGCTGATAGTGAAGAACACTTATCTAACTTTAGAGGTTGGTTAGAGGTATTTGCAAACGATATAGGCTACATAAACCTTGATTATAAAGATAAAACAGGAGGCTCAATAGCTATAATAGCACTTGTAAGTGACGCTTTAGTTGCTGAAATTAGACATATTATTGGACCAAAAGTTACTTGGTCTTTTATGTGGAATTTGCCGAGAAAAGCTGTAAAAGAGTTGGCAGAGGAATTACATTTAAACATAGATATAGACACCTTATGGAAGTTGACAGGAGGTAATCCAAGAGCATTACATGTAATAGCTATTCAAGGAGTGGAAAAGTGGTTTAAAGAAGAAATTCTTAAAGATGTTCGTAATCTCTATAGAGATGCCTTAGAGATATTTAGAGATAGAGAAGTCACATGGAGAGAGCTTGAAAGAGCCACGTGTAATATTGATGATGCCAGTATATCACTACTACGATCTATGCTGAGAAGAAATATGGCTATATACATAGGTGCAGCAACACCTCTATCCGAGCTCCCCATTAATGAGCCTTGGATTAAAGAAGACTACGCTTATCAAATACCAGCATACTATTATACACTAAGAACTATGATTAGTAAGAAAAGTATTAATATTACACTAAATAGTGTTTTAAACAATCTATAAAGAATGATGATCTTCCCGCTAATTACTCTTAGAATTATCACTCCGCGTAAAAACAATTATTCCTACAAGACAGTTTCTAACAATATTCTTTCCCTAATTTTGGAGCAATAATTTTTAAATATCTCTAACTCTTCATTAATAGTTCCTTTGCTACAATTAATAGTGATGAGAATTTCGCTATATTATCATAGGGTCGGTTCTCTATACTATAACTTCCTCTTGGAAGCGTTCACCACCTGCCAAGACTTGTAATTATCTGTGGATAGCTGTGAATGCTTGGCGAGTGGTTCATCACGCTACCTCCGAGCCCCCTCACCGCAGTGGCTCACTACTAGTTGCCTAGTGGTTCACCGCCCTGCGGTTCTCGGAAACCCAGAGACACCGATAAATATGTAAATCTCTTGGTTTTATAAATTTTGCAGAAGCTCAGCATACACCATAACCCCGAGAAGTATTTAAAAATATTTACAGCTATATACAAAACACTTCAAACCTGTAACAGCCTCTTAAGCTCTGGTAATTTTACTGTCATTTTCGATACCTCAGAATAATGAGGTCTGAGAAGATCTATTCCAGTAGCCTTGTAGCCTTCTCATCGCTATGAGCTGTTTAATTTAATAGACATTAACTAAGTATACCTTAGACTATTATATGTTTTGGAGGATTAGCTTTTTGAGTTATAAGTGATGTTATAATTGTGACTATTGTTGATATTATTGGGGAGAAAACTGTATAATAGTACCATGTAGCTGGATATGTAATGCCCTTAAATGTAAATCCCTCAATAAGCCCAGCTACCAGTATCCTAAATATTATACCTGAGATCATTCCAGCTATTGCTCCTACTTCATTAGTTCTCTTCCAGTAGAGTCCTAGTACTAGTGGTGCAAAAAGCCCAGCTAATATTAGGTCGAATGAGAATACATTGAGTTCATATACATATGGATATGTAAGCCCTATTACTAAGCTAGCTATAGTTAGAATAGTAATACATATTCGAGTGAGTACTAAAAGACTTTTATCACTCATATCTGGTTTAATTATGTCTTTTCCAATGTTCTTAGCGAGAATTGTAGCTGGAGCGAGTAGAGCAGAGTCTGCAGACGACATTATTGCTGCCATCATACCACATATTATTATTACACCAATAACTGGTGGCGCTATGTATTTAACTAGGAGTGGGAAGAAGAGTTCAGGGTCTTCTTCGAGAGGCTTTACTGGTATTATACCTTTCTCAACTAATAGTGTTCCAAGCAACCCCATTACTACTGGCAATGATCCAAGAGTCCAATACATTACACCCGAAATAATAGCACCTGCTTTAGCAGTCTTTTCATCTCTAGCTCCAAGAGCTCTCTGCATGAGATCTGGTGTTGGTATAGATCCAAGTCCTATAGTCATCCACGCCGCAATCCACGCTAACCATGCATTAAATGTATACTCGGTAGGAAAGAATTGGAGTTTTTCAGGAGGTATTACCTTAGGTAATGCCTCTAACCCACCAACTACGGGTAATACACATATAAATGTCACTACTACTCCAATTAGTAGTATTAACATCTGATAGAAGTCTGTGAGAGCATCTGCCCATAAACCCCCCATTACGGTATAAGCCCATGTCACAATAGTAGCAACTATTATACTTAATTCATAGTTCCAGCCAAGTATAGCTTCAAGTATTTTTCCAGCAGCAATAACTTGTACAGCTGACCAGAATATAAATGTAGATATTAAAAGTATTGAGACAACTGTTTGTGTTATTTTACCATATCTTTTTAAGTAGAAATCTGATAAAGTCAATAGATTCATTCTCCTAAGTTTATGCATAAAGAAAAGTCCTGCTATTAAGAGACATAAACCAGCACCATAAGGATCTGGTATAACTCCCCAACCACTCTCAGTATTCCAAATACCCTCACTATACGCTGTACCAGAACCCCCCAATATTGTACCTCCACAAAACCATGTAGCAAAAAGTGAAGATGTAGTTAGCCACAATGACATTCTCCTACCAGCAACAACAAATTCATCTATTGTACGAGCAATTTTAGACGTACGAAATCCTATATAGAGCATGACTACAAGATATATACCTACCCCAACTCCATAAACAACGTTGACTTCTATACTATTTACACTCAACAAACACCCCCTATCATACACCACAAAGTCTTTACTATTAGAAATTAGAAAAATACTTCATACTTTCTCTAAAACATAATTTAATAGTTCAATTAAACATGACAATATTTCTAAATTAGTCATTTTTCACTAGATCTTCTAAGAGCGTTCTACGCAAAGAAATATTTCATTTAAACTCTAACATAGATTAAACAAGGAGTTTATTGAGAAATCTCATATACATTGTATCTTAAAATATTAAAAAAGCTAATTACATCGTTATCGTATTTCACTCATCTAAGAATGACTGAAGTATTAGAGTTGAAGCATTTATAGGTATTTTACAGCCATAAGAAGACTTATAATGGAAAATAGCCGCTGACAGCGTCTATTCATAACTCTGTTAAGAGGCTGGATCTTGGTGTATTCATCAACTCTACTCACACTCTCACTTAGCTTACGCAACGAGGTTTCTATCTCGGGTCTCCATATGTATCATTACAGTAAAGATCATTACAGAAATGTGTAACAGAAATTAAAACATTAATATTGAGCTGCCCCTATATTTGTCATTTGTCTTGAGAAGGGCTTTTAGGACATAACTATGATTAAATATTATGTATATGTAAATGTTTAAGGTGTGTGAAATGTCTTTTGGTTTTAGTGGTAAATGGCTTAGAGTTGATCTCTCAATAGGTGAGATTAAAGTTGAAAAAGTACCTGAAGATATATATAAGGAGTATCTTGGTGGTAGAGGCTTAGCTGCTTATATATTGTTTAGGGAGCTTAAGCCACGTATAGATCCGTTAAGCCCGGAGAATGTTTTGATCTTCGCTACGAGTATTATCACTGGTGTACCTGTGCCAGGAGTTAATAGAATAGTTGTAGCTTCAAAATCTCCGCTTACAAATACATATTGTGAATCTGAAGCCGGAGGTTTCTTTGCACCAGAGCTCAAGTATACTGGTTTTGATGTAGTAATTATTAAGGGGAGAGCTGAAAATCCTGTTTACTTGTGGATTAAAGATGAGAAAGTTGAGCTTAGAGATGCCTCACATTTATGGGGTAAGTTGACTAAGGAGACTACTGAGGGAATTAAGAGAGAGCTTAGTGAGCCACTAGCTAGAGTAGCATGTGTTGGTCCTGCTGGTGAGAAGTTAGTGAGATTTGCAAATATAATGTTTGATCATAGGTATGCCGCTGGGAGAGGTGGTCTTGGAGCTGTAATGGGCTCTAAGAAGTTAAAAGCAGTTGTCGTTAAAGCTACTAAGAAAAATGTGAAATTTTATGATGAAAAGAGACTTATTGAAATCACTAAGTGGTATAATGAGAATTGGAGAAAACAACCTGGAGCTGTCTCGAGAAGCACTTATGGCACAGCTGAACTCATAACACCACTTAATAAAGATGGAACACTCCCCACATTAAACTTTAGAGGTGGCTCTTTTGAGAAAGCTAGTGAAATTAGTGGTGAGACTTTAAATAAAACTATACTTGTAACTAGATCTGGTTGTTTTGCTTGCCCTTTAAGATGTAAACCAGATGTTAAAGCTAAATATCCATATGAAACCGACCCCGCTTATGGCGGCCCCGAATATGAAACCATTGCTGCTTTTGGCTCACTCTGCGGTGTTAGTGATTTAAATGTTATAGCCTACGCTAACCAGATCTGTAATGCATATGGAGTTGATACAATTAGCGCTGGCGTAATAATAGCTTTCGTCATGGAGCTCTTTGAAAGAGGTATTATAAGTGAGAAAGATACAGGGGGCTTAAGAGTAGAGTTTGGAAATAGTGAGGGATTATTGAAGCTACTAAACATGATTGTTAATCGTGAAGGCTTTGGAGATATCTTAGCTGAAGGTGTTAAAAGAGCCTCTGAAATCATTGGGCGTGGTGCAGAGAAATACGCTATGCATGTTAAAAGTAGAGAGATACCTATGCATGAGCCGCGAGGTAAAGTTGGTGTTGGATTACAATATGCACTGTCACCTATAGGGGCTGATCACATGCAGTCACCTCACGACCCTACATTTGAGAAAATAGCAGAACACCTCACAGCTCTAGGTATAACTAGGCCTATACATAGATTAAACCTCAACTATGAGAAGGTGAGAGTTGTCTACTATGGAATGTTATGGTGGGGTCTTGAAGACTGCCTAGGACTCTGTAAATTCGTCTTTACACCACACTCAGCAGGTGTTTTAACACCAAACCACCTCGTCGAGGTAGTTAATGCAGCTACAGGTTGGCAAATGAGCCTCTGGACTCTAATGAAGGCTAGTGAGAGAGCATTTAACCTAGTAAGAGCTTTTAACATACGTGAGGGATTTACCTATAGAGATGATATATTACCAGATAGATTTTTCGAAGAGCTAGAATTCGGGAGTAGAAAAGGTCAGAGGATTAATCGAGAAGAATTCTCTAAAGCTATTAAGTTGTTTTATGAAATAGCCGAGTGGGATGAAGAGGGTAAACCAAGACCAGCTAAACTCTATGAGCTGGGATTAGACTATGTCGTCGAAGAGATTTATAAGAGTTAAAGTTAAATATCTACCTCAACTCTTCCAGTCTATTACTAATATTGAAGAAGAGGAATTAGTAATTGAAGAGGGTTCTACACTAGGAGACTTATTAAGAGAGATTTCACGTATCCATGGAAGTGAACTTAGTAAGTGGTTGTTTAATGAAAAAGGGTTAAATGAAGGGATCCTCACAGTAGTTAATGGGCAATTAACTTGGGATATTACTAGGAAATTAAGAGATGGAGATGAAATAGTGTTAACAATACCATTTAACGGTGGTTAGACGTATTTATCGGTGAGAATTTCTGAGAAGACTATATGTATCTATATTTATCGCTACTTTAGCTATTAGTTTAATTACTTTAGCTTTATACGTTAATATGCAGAGTGAAAAGCAAGTATTAATTTTCATTTCTACTACTACATCTCTATATCAAGTGGGGTTATTAGATGATCTGTTAAGTGATTTTAAAAATTCAAGTAGGATTAACGTAGAGTTTAAAATTCTAGTTAAAGGTAGTGGTGAAGCTTTAAGACTCCTAGTAGATGGATCCTCATGTATAGCTTTTACACATGCACCCTCACTTGAAAAGACATATTTAGAACAGGGGAAAATAGAGAGATTAACTATATTTGCACATAATGAGTTCATTATTGTTGGGCCTCGAGATGACCCAGCTAATGTTAGCAGTGCCGACAATGCCATAGATGCTTTTAAGAGGATATTTAATGCTGGTGTCTCTGGCAAAGTTCTTTTTGTTAGTAGAAGTGACTTATCTGGTACACATGTGAGAGAGTTAATGCTTTGGAGTCTTATTGGCGTTAAACCTCATGGTAATTGGTATTTGAGAACAGGGCAGGGGATGACTCAGACGCTTCTCATAGCTGATAATTTAAATGCTTATACACTAGTAGATGAGGGTACATGGAGAACTCTCAGAGAACAGGGGAAAATAAGAAATCTAGTTGAGTTAAAGAGAGACCCACGATTACTCATTAACGTATATTCAGTATATCTATCAAAAGCACCTAATTGTAGAGAAAATAGTATTTTAGAAGTGGCATATAAGTTGAAAGAATATTTAATGACAAGAGGTCAAGAGTTATTAGAGATCAAATATAGAGATAAATTTAGATCAGTTAAAGATAAAATTGAGCAAGTTATAGAGGCGTGGAGTACGCTTAGCAATATTATAGTTGTCGAATAAGAATATTGTTGTTGAATAACTAATTAACTCTCTCTATTACTATTGTTTCCTATGGTGTATCTCGACTTGAACGAACACATCGTAAACATAGTTATTAGAAGCCTTTATGTGTCAGGTGTAGCCTCATTACTAGCATTTATTACTGCTATAGTTCTCTGTTACTACTATTCCGGGAGATCTAGGAGATCCATTGATCTCATAGCTTCCATTTTCGAGGCTCTTGTCGGTGTTCCAACTACTATTATAGGTTTACTAGTCTACTATTTACTCTACCCTAATGGCCCATTAGGGTTTATGAGGCTACTTTACACACCATACGCTATTATAATTGGACAATTCCTTGTAGCACTTCCAATAGCTGTAGTATCTTTAATTAGACAATTCTACAATGTTAGAAAGAGGATAAGAGAACTCATATTATCGTTAGGTTTACAGAGTAGTAGAGTAGAGATTATATTAGTATTAAGAGAACTCACACCTATATTAGCATCAACATATCTCTTAGCGTTTTCTAGGTGTATTGGAGAACTCGGTGTAGCTATGATTGCTGGTGGTGCTATTGAAGGCTACACAAGTGTTTTAACAACAACAATTGCTGTTCAAACCTCTATGGGTAATTTTGAAGAAGCCCTAGTACTCGGCTTAGTACTCATATCTCTAACCCTTCTCACAGCAATTTTAATTAAATCACTCAGTAAAATACTAGCTGGTGCTTTCCACTATGAATAATGAATGTTCTAATTCACTGAGATTACTGGTGGGTGTTTAACTTGAAGATACTTGTAGATAATGTGTGGTATAGTTATGATGGAGTAACCTATGCCTTGAGGAATATCAATATATATTTAACTGAGCCCGGAATATACTTAATAACAGGTCCTAATGGCGCTGGTAAAACAACTCTCCTCAAAGTGATCTCATTATTACTTAAACCAACAATAGGTAGAATTCTAATTGAAGGAGTAGACTACTGGAATTCTAGTAGTGTTGAAAAAACTCGTTTAAAAAGTACTATTATATTTGTTCACGACAAGCCCCTCCTCGTAAGAGGGAGTGTTGAATATAATGTATCACTCGGCTTAAAGCTTAAAGGGCTAAGTAGTAATGATATTATTGATTACTATATTAAGCGATATAATTTAAGTGATGTGAGAAATAAAAGTATATATAAGCTTAGTGCTGGTCAACTTAAAGCAGCATCTATTATAAGGGCCCTTGTATTAAGACCTAAACTATTAGCACTAGATGAGCCTTTCACATTTCTCGATAATACACGTGTTAAACTATTAATTGAAGACCTCTTAAACCTAGCAGATAAAGGGAGTATTGTTATTGTAGCTTCACACTACATATATAGAGATCTCGTTGAGAAATGTAAAGGTGTAATAGAGCTATTCATGGGTGAACTCTTATCATTAAAAATAAAATAAATTATTCACCTCCAATTCTCACATTATTAATCCATAGTGATGGAGTAGCAGTATCACCTATTACTCTAATATCTCCGCCGACTTCAACCATGTTTTTAGAGAGCCATTCATAGATATTACCACCCAATACAACACCTTTCACAGGCCTAGTAATAACGCCATTTTCAATGAGTAATCCATGTGTAATAGTAGCCTTCACACTGCCAGATGTATAGTCACTCATCCAGTAACCTATAACCTCATAGACAACAATACCACGCCTTAAATCTCTCATAAACTCTTCTAAGCTTCCACTACCAGGCCTGAGAAGGAGATTTGTAAATCTAGGTGTAGGTTGAGCTGCAGGACTACGTCTAAAACCATTGCCTGTAGGCGTTGAAGCCGTCTTCATAGCTGTGTGATAACTGTGAAGAGCATTCTTGAAAACACCTCTCTCAACTATAGGCTTATTACTAGTAACTACGCCTTCATCATCAAAAGGCCTTGTTCCAAGTGCACCTTCTAAATAGGGATCATCTATGATATTAATCTTATCGTTAAAGACACTACTACCCTCTTTACCTCTCAGCGGACTTCTACCCTCAATGATTTCAAGTGCTGAAAATGCTTGTGCTAAGCTATAAGTTAGGATCGCCCCTGTAACCAGGGGTTCTAATATAACGTCATAAATCCCAGACTCTATTGGCTTAGAGCCTAGGAAGAATAGTGCTCTTTCACCCTCTTCTACTAGTACTTTTTCTAATTCTTTCTCGTTAAGAATGCTCTTCGAGTAGAATACGCTCTTATCAGCTTGTAAACCACTTTTCTCAATACTAAGACTAAATCCTATGTGTAAACTGCTGAGATCAGTTGTTCTAACAACGCCGTGAGAGTTTATTACTGTAATTCTAGTTTTTTCAGCTTCAAGCCCACCTTCAGTAATAATTGCTTTTTCAACACCCTTAGCTAGTGCCGGTTTCTTAAAGTTCTCCATAGAGTATTTTAAGAGCTCTATATACTCCTCCTCGCTCATAGTAATAACTCTTTCATCAAAAGAACTTGTAGAACGCGGTGTCCCAATCACTGGTGGAAAACCACTCCAGTGTGGATCTTCAGGAGTAGATTTCACAGCTGAAAATAACTTGTCGAGGACTTCATCTATATTAAACTGCGTGGTATTAACATAAATACCACTAACTCGCCTCCCTAAGGCTCCGCGTATACCAATATGTATACTCTCCCTGTACATAGCCTCACTAATCTTCTCACTTAAAACCATAAAACTCTTCGTAGCCCTTTCAACAGCATAAACCTCTACCTCGCTGAAACCCCTCTCTAATCCTTTTTTAACTATTTTCTCGTAAAGCTCTTTCATACTCACCCACCTCCAATTGTAAATCCTCTTACCCTCACATGTGGACCTCCATCTCCAACTCTAACTGTTTGACCACTCTTACCACATCCACCAAATACACTAGTTCTCACAACTAAGTCTCTTGCAACAGCATCAACATTTCTTAGTGTTTCAAGTATTAGACCCGATAACATTACGCCTTTAACTAGTTTTGTAGGTTCACCGTTTTCTATAATATAGCTTGGACCACTAGTAAATGTAAAAGCACCTGTAAGAGTATTTACTTCACCACCACGAGCACCTTTGCCCTTAATATAAAGACCTCTCTTTGTATCTCTAATGAGTTCTTCAACACTCCAATCACCAGGCTCCATGTAGGTATTTGTTTGCCTCACTAGTAATGGGTGTTCAAAACCCATAACTCTAGCATTTCCAGTAGGTTCACTATTGAGCATTAATGCTGTTGATAAACTATGTAAATAGTTTGTGAGAACGCCATTTTTCACAGTATAAATTTTCCTCTTAGGTGTTCCCTCATCATCATAAGGTATAAAAGCACCACCCTCAATAACTCCATTATCTACTACTGTAACTAGATCGCTGGCTATTTTCTCACCAATTCTACCACGTAGTACACTACTACCCGACATGACGAGATCTCCTTCTGTAGCGTGCCCAAAAGCTTCGTGGAGTAAAAGTCCAACCATATCATTGTCTAATATTATATCGTATTTACCTGGCTTAACATATTGAGATCTAGCCGTCTCTACAACTAGTTTTGATCTCTCAAGAGCCCACTCATCCCAGTTAATTGACTTAATAAATTCCCAACCCCCTACAATAGACTCCTGATCATGCAGCGTCTCGTAGACACCTTCCACGTGGGCTGCAAGTATTAAAGATACGCCTATCATTTTATTACTCACTTCCACATGATCACCTTGACTTGAAATATAAACTCTATAGTCATGCTCATAACCAAATCTAAGCGTAGCGCTAGAAACTCCTCGAACACTC